>Ga0209390_10006402_pt1 | contig 15799 bp, 18 predicted proteins | sample BON01_FD_187212 | JGI IMG/M metagenome (GOLD analysis project Ga0209390, IMG submission 187212) | Freshwater microbial communities from Lake Bonney liftoff mats and glacier meltwater in Antarctica - BON-01 (SPAdes) (version 2) | ecosystem: Environmental > Aquatic > Freshwater > Ice > Glacier... | reverse complement strand
GACAAGAGGATAAATATCATAAAGAAGAAAATGCGAGCCCAGAACGAAGAACACGACACTAAAGAAGCCGAACGCGACACTAAAGAAGCCGAACGCGACGCCAAAGACGCGGAACGCGACAAGTTGATTGCCTCTCTCCAGCGCGACCGTTCCAAGGAGGAGAAGAGGCCTGCTGACAATCAAGGTGAGGGTACCTCTCAGAAAAAGTCCTACAACGCCTTGAGCAAGAAAAATAACCCCCATTGGCCTGACAATATTTACAAAACGATAAGCAAAAAGACCGGCTCGAACGGTTTCATGTGGAGGAGAAACTTAAACAAAGTTACACACAAAGAGACTGGTTTCAAGACCATAGAAGAGGCATTGAAGAACATGGCTCAGTATTTCGAAAACCTTGCGCCGCAAGACACCGCTGCGAACGATCAAGATTGATATTTTTCCACAGTTTTATGCATATCTAATAAACATAGATTTTGAAGTTCTTTTGTCGACTTTGCATTGTATAGGGTCGCGTGCGTGTCAATAATGAATGTGGTGATGCGCCTGGTGAGCCTGATGCGCCTGGTGGTGTGCCGCTTCCATAGCCATGCGATTATGCTCAAATTCCGTGGCGGCTTGGTGCTCGGCCATGGCAGCATATTCCCTTTTCAGTACGGCAATTTCCGCTGGCGTGTGCATTGTATAGGGTCGCGTGCTGATTGTCGGCACGTTGGCGTGTCTGGCAAACATAACTGGTGCTGGGTTCGGTGGATACCAGTTGGTATAGGCAAAAAGACGATCGCGCTGGTATTTCTCGGCAAGGAATTGCTGCCTCGCCGCCTCCTCCGCCTGTTGCAGGGCATGTTCCCGAAACAACTTTTCGAGATGTCTCCTCTGTTCTTCGTACATGGCAAGCGACATTATTAAGATTTCCAGACAGCACCAGGTGGTATAGACAGACAAACTTATATACACAAAAGGCTGTTGTCAGAAGCGCGAGATGGTGTCAAAGTTTGTGTAATCAAACTGTGTTGACACTGCTTTAGCCGCACAATCAGTCTGTTTTGACATTGATTCAGCCATACAAATCCAAGACTTTTTGCCGACCAAATGCATTGGTGCACTTCGGGCACATGCAGAATAAACATAGATTTCGGAGTTCTTTTTGTTGACTTTCAGTCTCAGTCCTTGGAACGCATTGGAGTGCAAAAGAAGAAATACCAAAAAGCCATCAGGAAAGTGCAACTCTGACAAAATTGTCGGAATAGTTTGTTTACTTAAATATTCCAATTTTTTGCAAGTGTTTTCAGGTATCCTACTAGTCTTATCGTACGCGATGATAGGTCGGCGAAAAAGTAAAGACATGGTGGTTTTTCTATTATTCCGGAATAGACTCTAAAACCATTTTGGGTAATTCTCATCCCAGTCATCCAATTCCAGAACCATCTCACGAAAGTGTTCTTCAATTGCTTGCCATACAATATTTTCCTGCATCTGCTGCTCGGAGAAAATGTCCCACTCAGAGGCCTGGTATGCACCAACGAGCGCATGTTGCACAGCTTTGATCGCTTTGTGTGATTGTGTTTCACAGTAGTCCGCACTCATGTCCCCAAGAGCATTTTTGAGTACCTGCCCAATGATTGCCTCCAGCGAGTTTCGTGAAAGGCCATCGCTCCAGATAGTCCTACGGCCGAGAGGATCATCTGCGTCGTCCTCGGTTGGCACCGGAGCCAATCGCGAGTCAGGAGGGTATTTCTTGTCAAATATGTCGCAGACGTCCTGCAGCAAATCGGCGTCGTGTAACTTGTCCGATGCACCTGTAATCGGGGGCCTGTGATGTGCAAGAAGAGCCTGGAGTTTCTTCACTTGTCCCTGCAGCGCGAGTGTTTCGTTTTGCGAAAACACCTGGAACGCGTCTTTACACGTCAGCCCCAACGCAGCCTTCTGCATATTTGTGAAAATGCGAACAGGTAAACATATTCGAAATGAAAATTTTTATATATAGACGGATCCATTGGGGAGACTGTCTATTTCGAGCATTTTTGACGGAACTATTGTTGCGCGAGGCGACACAGACACATAGACATGTACAAAAACACACTTGCTGTGGGGCGGCTGAGTGGTAGACGGTGTTTTTCACCATGGGTTTGCCCACTAAACAATTTTTGAAGTCTGAGCTTGACTAGGAAACGTGGCGTATATAAAGGGCACAGAGCCACGCCAGACACAAGACAAAACACAAATCACAAAACATGGACGAGGACGAAAATCGGAAGCTGCAAGATTTCAAGGACAGTATTTGTACAGTGGTACTCACGGCGTTAAAAAATGGGGAAAAACGATTCAACGATCGATTTTTCCGAGTAAAGCTCTCTGCGCGGTTTGGCGACGACTGGTTTGACAAGAATGCACACTGCATTCCAGCGATCATCAAAGAATTGCGTGTGGACCAGATCAAAAAAATGCAGCACTTTACAGTCTGTATACACGGGATGATGCAGTCGGCCGTAGAAAAGCAGCAAACAGTCAGCCAGCTCGAGTGCAAGAAGGAGCTGCTTCCACTCTTTGGAGAAGAGTGGTTTGAGCAACATGCCAAAATTGTGCCAAAAATCATAGATGACTACATGCTTCTGGTCAATAATGCCAGTGTCCATGGCGCTGCATAACTCCCAAATATGACATGCCCCTTGTAGTTCCTTCATGCCAGGGCACGCACCCGACCTGCGTGACACATGCCGTGGCTTTTTGCATCGCAGCGCACCTGCATCGCTTGTACGGCCAAGCGTATTCGGTCAGACGAGACCAGATTCTGTATGTTATACAAGCTATGTGCGGGTGCTGGGACAGAATTGGCGTCGTAGCGCTGGTTGACCGAGTACAGGCCACGATCTGCGAGAATGAAAATGTTTGGTTTTCCAACAGATGGAACGACAGGCGTATTAGAATCAAAGTGTCGGCCACGAAAATCGACTACGACTCCATGGTCATCCAGCTTCAGAAGGGCATGGTCGTACCCATTGGGATCTATACAACCCCTACTTCACCGCAGATGCACGCAGTTTGTGCCATCCAAATGATGGGTGGTGACGCTGGCTATGTTGACAAGGCTCAGGCTCTCAATAGCACGGAATCACGACCACTAGTCACCGTCACTAGAAACGCCCCAGAACACAGTGGCGAGTTTCAGTTAAAAGTTACTCACTGTGCGCATCGTGGCGGTAAGAGCCGGAGACAACCTCGTCATGCCAATCCCGTCCTTTAAAAATTGGCAGTAGCGTAAGAGAGAGAGGGAGCGAGAGAGGGAGAGAGAGAGGAAGGGGGGTGTGTGCGTGTGTGTTTGTCACTGTGTGTGTGTGTGTGTGTGTGTGTGGGAGAGAGAAGAGAGAGAGAGAGCGAGAGAGAGAAACAAAACTGGTCCAAACCGTATTTTATTGACATTCAAGGTGTCAAATGACACAGTGTAATAAAACAAGAGAACTTGTATCTGCGCGCATCAATTCATCTACAACATAGTAGTACCTCCAAGCAGGCGCACCAGACCCTCGAGCTTCGCAACCGGGCCCTGTGGTCTTGTCTGGTGTTTTATTATAAGCCTCAAGAGGTCAGCCGACAAGGCTGAGAATGGGCAGTGTTGGGTGTTGTCGTGGTCCACTGGTATCTTGCCCTTTTTGCGCAGTGACATATCAGCATCTACTGGTCCGATGGAGGCCGCATTGGAGAGGCGCAGATGTGTGCCCATGGCAAAGGCCAATGCCATCACTGGATCCATGTCGAAACAGCAGCCAACACGCAGACCGTCCGGCAGAAACTCCTCAATGAGCCTGGGATCCATTTTATGGGAACAGTCATATTTCTGGTGGTAACTGCTGTATTCGTCATCATAGCCAAGACTTACTCCGTCACCCCAGGTGTACAGGACACCACGATTGGTCACTGCGGCGGAATGGCCATCACCGCAGGCAATTGACGAAATGCGTGCATTGTCAAAGCTTTGCGCGTCGATGCGTTCGGGCACATATATCTCGACATAGACCATGCGATCGCCGATCAGCTTGTCTCTCTCACCGAGACCGAGTGCTCCTCGCCTCCCATCCCCAAAGGTCCACACACTGCCGTTCTTCGACAGCAGCATTGTGTGCCTGCGACCGCAGGCCGCCATTAGCACGTGCGACTCTTTTGGCACTGGCACTCGCATAAGCGCGAATTGATTTCTGTCGTCGCCCAAGCCCAACTGGCCGGATGATCCAAAGCCGCACACCCATGCATCTCCCTCTACTGTAACAACAGCCGTGTGGCCACCTCCAGCAGCAACAAACACGGGCACTTGACCGTTGCAGATCGACCCCTGTATCATCTTTGGTACGAGTACATCATCAATTTGACCATCGTGACCGAGTTGCCCGAACCTGTGACAACCCCACGTCCAAACGCGGCCTCCTTCTGCCAGAGCCACATTATGCTGTGCACCAGCTGCCACCATGACAATGCGCACTTTCCAAAACAACTCCCCTACAATCAACTTGGGCACTAGGTGTTGCTCGATGTTGTTGTTTTCATCACTGCCGTGCCCCAGTTGACCAGATTGCGAGGCGCCAAAGCTCCAGACTTGCATGGCGGAGGTCAAGATCAGTGTGTGTTCATCGCCACAGGCTACCATCAGTGCAGGATCTCCGCCGTGCGCCTCGTTTGCGAGCAATGTCGGCCCCTCTTTGCGCTCCCTGTCCCCATGCCCGAGCTGACCGCGCCTTGCATCTCCCCATGTCCACACCGAACCGCTTTCCGTCACACTTGCAATGTGCTCCCAGCCAGCGGAGACCATCAACGCATGGTCCCCGTCAAACACCGCTCCGTCTCCACTCACGCTGGCAGCTTCCGGCGGAGGACGATCCTCAAATACGTATTTGGCTGCCTCGAAAATGTCCAGTTCTTCTTCCTCCACGAGGCCCCGAGGTCCCTTGCCGAAGGCCCATACGTCGCCATGCTCGGTCACAAAGGCCACCGCCTTTCCTCCGCAAGCAAACGCCATGCTCCGAGCGCCTGCAGATTGAACGAACGTATATATATATGTTGATTTCGGTCGAAACGTTCGTGGCATATTGGGGATTCTCCGAAATTTAAAGGGGTTTTATTACAAAACAAACCGTTTTAATTTCTTTTCAATTTCTTTTCACCTGCCTTCTCCTCTCCTCCTCCTTCTGCCTCCTTCTGCTGCTGCTGGGGAGCCCATCTGAGATCCGGGAGTTTTCACTATCATAATCATCTTTTCCCCCTTTTGGTGGTTGTCTTATAATAAACTTTTCTATCTCTCTTTAATTTGTCATTTGACCTTTTTCTAAAAACGCCAACTGTGCTCGTTCGCTTTCCTCGTCTGTTATCTGGGCACGCGACAAGGATCTCAAGCGGAAATCTTTAAGAATTCGACACAGTCTGTTGTGCGGTACGACAAACTTGCCGTTTAGCATGCCAAGGCGCGCTGATGCCATTTCCTGGTGCTTTCGCCCGCAAAAGCGAACCGCGCGACATCCCCCGCATAGCAACATTGGCAGAGATTGTTGGTCTTTGTGTTGCTTGCAATAGCCGCAAACGCAGTCGAGCGCGTGCAAAAGCTTCTGTAAAGCCCCGCGCAGGACCTCCAATGCCCCGCGCGTTTCCCCCTGCTTGAATAGAACAAAAGACAAGTGCAGCTCGATGTCGTTGCGCATGGATTGCAGTTTGGCCTTGTCGCGCAGATCATCAATTGCATATTCTGGTGTGCAGTGTACCAAAGCTGCACGAAAAATTTCTTCACTCTGCGCAATATTTGAATTCACCACCGAAGATGCACTTGCTGACAGTGCTTTTGCTGTCATTATCAGTGTGTTTATGTGCGACAGGCTAAACACCGTGTCGTCGTTTTCTGTTACGACGATCAGACCGGCGCGTTCTTGTAAGTATGCCAGAGCGTCTGCATATTGATGCACAGCCATTTTACACTGTGCTCTGATGCCCAGATGACCAATGCACTGATCTGCACGAGTCTCCTCTTCTATATCATGTAACTCGAAAGAACCCAGCAAGCTTTCTGCTTTGTCGACCCACATAATAGCACTGTCGTACAACCCCATGTCAACGGCACAGCGACCTAGCTCGCCAAAAATCCAGCATTTCTCATCGTGTTGGTCCACACAAAGTCGACAGCATTTGAGATACAGTTTCATTGCCTCCTCTGGCTGTCCGTTCCGGCGGTAACACCTCGCCAAGTTTTCACCGACGATCACTTTGGTCTTGGTGTCGAACTTGTTGTCGGTCGCAGGGACACTTTGTTGTAATTTCCATGCAATCGAGTAAAAATGGGTAGCCGATTCCGTATTCAAAATGCATTCGTTTGCGTCTGCCAACTGCGAGAAAATCACCACTGCATGCCGCATATGCACGTCACTGTGGTCGTCGTCACTCGTCACGACAAAAAAATCCGCCATCTCTTTGATCCGGGGCGTCAGTGCGACAACACCGGCGAAGTCGTCATTTTCAAAGAGTGTTTCGACGATCTTTAAAAGCTTGTCATGTGTGTTTCCAATATCACTATATTGCTGCTGTCCTCGCATTTTGTGACAGTTTTCAAGGTGTCCCAAATCCAATGCTTCCAGGCGGCACGTTTCGCAACAATATAGGGCGCGACTGCACTGGCAGTGAACAACATTGTCGGGCAACAAGCAAACGCAATTTGCATTATCACAGAATGTCATGTTTGTGGTCAAGGTGTGGGAGAAACAGGCTTCTTATAAACAGCTTAAATTCAAGCTGCCGGAAATAGGTTCAATTCCAAAGGTGAAGTGGACCAAGTTGAAAGAATCACAGCACCCCGCAGGACATATCTTTCGTGGGCGTATTAGTTCGCTGGCATTTCTCTGGTGGTGGCAGCATATTGCTAGCGCTGCACCAAATCCCATTGCAGCCCGACCAACTTTCCCCAAAATGTTTGGTAGATCACCCGACAAGTCCGACCACTGTCGGAAATGTTCAGACTGTCATAGCTATTCGGAAAATGGACGCCTGAGGATGTTTCAAACACTCGATATAAGACTGTTTTGAGCACTGAAGTGTCGGAAATGGCACAAAACGAGCTTCGTGAGCGTATTCGTTGGCTGGCATTTCTCTGGTGGTGGCAGCATATTGCTAGCGCTGTACCAAATCCCATTGCAGCCCGACCAACTTTCCCCAAAATGTTTGGTAGATCACCCGACAAGTCCGACCACTGCTGGAAATGTTCAGACTGCCATAGCTATTCAGAAAATGGACGCCTGAGGATGTTTCAAACACTCGATATAAGACTGTTTCGAGCACCGTATGTGTCTTGTAAACGGACTTTTTGTGATGCATAATACAGCTTCAAAGTGTCGGAAATGGCACAAAATCGTATTTCATGAGCGTATTAGTTGGCTGACATTTCTATGGTGGTGGCAGCATATTGCTAGCGCTGTACCAAATCCCATTGCAGACTGACCAACTTTCCCCAAAATGTTTGGTAGATCACCCGACAAGTCCGACCACTGCCGGAAATGTTCAGACTGCCATACCTATTCGGAAAATGGACGCATGTGTATCGCCCGAGGATGTTTAAAACACTCGATATAAGAGTGTTTCGAGCACTGTATGTGTCTTGTAAACGGACATTTTTGTGATGCATAATATAGCTTCAAAGTGTCGGAAATGGCACAAAAACGTGTTTCATGAGCGTATTAGTTGGCTGACATTTCTATGGTGGTGGCAGCATATTGCTAGCGCTGTACCAAATCCCATTGCAGGCTGACCAACTTTCCCCAAAATGTTTGGTAAATCACCCGACAAGTCCGACCACTGTCGGAAATGTTCAGACTGCCATAGCTATTCGGAAAATGGACGCATGTATATCGCCTGAGGATGTTTCAAACACTCGATATAAGACTGTTTCTAGTACTGTGTGTGTCTTATAAACGGGCATTTTTGTGATGCATAATACAACTTTAAAGTGTCGGGAATGGCACAAAAAACGTGTTTCATGAGTGTATTAGTTGGCTGACATTTCTATGGTGGTGGCAGCATATTGCTAGCGCTATACCAAATCCCACTGCAGGCCGACCAACTTTCCCCAAAATGTTTGGTAGATCAACCGACAAGTCCGACCACTGCCGGAAATGTTCAGACTGCCATAGCTATTCGGAAAATGGACGCATGTGTATCGCCTGAACACTCGATATAAGACTGTTTCGAGCACTGTGTGTGTCTTGTAAACGGGCATTTTGTGATGCATAATACAGCTTTAAAGTGTCGGAAAAGGCACAAAACGTGTTTCGTGAGCGTATTAGTTGGCTGGCATTTCTCTGGTGGTGGCAGCATATTGCTAGCGCTGTACCAAATCCCATTGCAGGCTGACCAACTTTCCCCAAAATGTTTGGTAGATCACCCGACAAGTCCGACCACTGCCGGAAATGTTCAGACTGCCATAGCTATTCGGAAAATGGACGCCTGAGGATGTTTCAAACACTCGATATAAGACTGTTTCTAGTACTGTGTGTGTCTTGTAAACGGGCATTTTGTGATGCATAATACAGCTTCAAAGTGTCGGAAATGGCACAAAAACGTGTTGCGTGGGCGTATTAGTTGGCTGGCATTTCTCTGGTGGTGGCAGCATATTGCTAGCGCTGCACCAAATCCCATTGCAGCCCGAGCAACATTCCCCAAAATGTTTTGTAGATCACCCGACGAGTTATGGCTTTAGGGCTCGATGTCTGCCAATAAGTCGGTGTCGGCAGGAAGCTGTGCGTAAGACGAGCGATGATCAACGGATGAAGGGAAAAAACGGGTGTACAGCGACTTTCGCGGAGGGAGATCATGCGAGGCATTCTTGGAAGTGGTCGTATACATTGAAAAGGGAAACGACATATTCATGCACCGAGAAGGCATGCGATCTTATTACGACAAAAGGCACCACTACACACCCGTGAGATCCGGATTTATATATGGACAGGCGACAAATGGTCACGACTGGAACGAAGTGTAAGCAGTGACACCACCGCATGGATTATTGTGTATGTGGACAAGTGACAAATGGTCACGGCTGGAACCAAGTGTAAGCAGTGACACCACCGGATGGATTATTGTGTATGTGGACGGTTCAAAAGGATTGGCGTGTAAATCTGATTCTAAAGCAGGAGGCACGCCGCTCGGTGTCCTGGAGAGGGAGAAGTACGCGCCAGCTTCGTTTTTGGTGTTTGCAATGGCATCACCCCTTTGATTTTTCGCCGACATCAACAGCACCCTCTGGTGCGGTCTCTGGAGACGACTCGGAAGACGGTTTCTGTGACTTGGGCAATAGCGGAGGAGAGGACTGTGGCGATGAGGGAGGAGACTGCAGTGGTGACAACGGAGGAGACTGCTGTGGTGACAACGGAGGAGACTGCTGTGGTGACAACGGAGGAGACGGCTGTGGAGATTGTATGGGGGACGATGTTGCAATAAGGGGCACGAGAGGCATATCGCGGCTTCCAGGTCGATGGATTTCGCCGTACTTGTGTTTGGTGAAAAGAGAACAATGTGAGAGTATTTCGGAAAGTGTGCATGCAGTACCATCGTTGTAACCAGAGGCACAAAAGATAGAAGCGTTTTCCTTTGTTTCGCGATGCTGAGACCTGTCTGGCAGTGTTGAAGTCGACAGCGAGAGGTGCATATGTCTTCTGTATATGACAAACGTAAAATACCACAGCCCTACAGTAATGAGCGTGGGAATTACAGAAATCGCCAAAATCACATACCCAAGTGCGACGACCGTTGCCCTTTGTGTAGCATGGCGTATCTGATGTCCCAGAAAACAACACTTCATGCTGTTGATAGTTGATACCACGTAGTGTGTATACATATATTCGCCCGGCGTGACCTGTCCAGAACCGATGATACACGACGTGGAGTTGATGGGCACACTCGACATTTGCGACAGGAAAATAAAAGCGAACAGGTACCCATGTTGCCGCAGATGGCTGACAAACTGATCGAATGTAGAGTCGACGAAGGTGTGCCGTGCGGCATACAGCATCACATAAGTGGTCACAATTGCGATTTCACACAGAGTGCACACGCTAGAAGCAAACAAGAAGCCCAAGCAATACCCACATAGCATCTGTGTCAGATGCACACACGGCACGCAAAACACCGTGTGGGCGACATGTGCAGCGAACACCATCAATATAATTTTGTAATGTTCGGCGCTTTTGATGTCGTGGAATATGAGCTCCGTAAAATGTTTCCATTCTTCGGGTGACGCATCTTTTGGGAGCTTGTCATGTTGCGTGGCATAAACCAGACAGCACAGCGCACTTGCGAAGATGAACGGCAAAAAAACCTTGACATAAAATATCACTGTGCTCGATACCATTGCGGTTTTTTTGAAAACACCACACGGCATATATATGTTTGAGCTTGCGGTGCCGGGACGCCGCGCGCGCTATTTTGAGTCGCACTGCGGAAGCACGCCCGCTTCAAGTACACTGTTTTTGTTCCACTGCTTTATACGCGCCGGCCAAACTTTGCGGGCACGACTGGGAAAACACGTCCAGAAGCTGACAGTGATGGCGATGCTCCCGTTGTATATCATCGCACTTGCGAGGTCCGGTGACCCTGACGAGGATGGCTTTGGCGAGACTCTCAAGTACGCGTTCGAAATCGAGTGCTGTCCCACCTCCGCCCAAAGTGGAGCACTGCGCCCGTCATCGAAGATTGCTAGAATTCTGTTGAATCACTTTGAAAACGGTCGTACCCACTTCGACGACGGATATGAACAGATCTTGATTCAGCTGTGTGGCATGCACAACCCGGAAGACATCAGCGAGATGCATCAATTCTTTTCAGACAACATGCATGACGGCAACATATGGAGGTCCAACATAAATTTTGGGCATCGGTATCTTGTGTTTGACTTGAAAGAGGTTTAGCAGCGGAAACGGGGGTGTCGGGCTTGATAATATAATATTATGGCAACATAAAGAATTATAAGATGCATGACGGTAACATATAGAGGTTCAACATAAATTCTAGGCATCGGTATCTTGTGTTTGACTTGAAAGAGGTTTGGCAGCGGGAACGGGGGGTGTCGGGCTTGATAATATAATATTATGGCAAAATAAAGAATTACAACATGCATGACGGCAACATATGGAAGTCCAACATAAATTTTGGGCATCGGTATCTTGTGTTTGACTTGAAAGAGGTTTAGCAGCGGAAACGGGGGTGTCGGGCTTGATAATATAATATTATGGCATTACAACATGCATGACTGCAACATATGGAAGTCCAACATAAATTCTAGGCATCGGTATCTTGTGTTTGACTTGAAAGAGGTTTGGCAGCGGGAACGGGGGGTGTCGGGCTTGATAATATAATATTATGGCAAAATAAAGAATTATGAAGTTGTGCTTGTGGTCGAAAAACTAAAAAAACACGTAAAGAGCGCAGCTGCCTCGATCCAGTAGGGCATCGGCCAAGGTGTCGCGGCCGAAGAATGAAGGCTGTGAATGCATCACAGTACAACATAGTTCTCAAAGGCGAAGTATGGCAACATAGCGTGCCACCGTGCTCGAAAAGCGCGGTGTGTTTGCTGGCAAACAACGAATCGGTGGTGACATGGCTGTCGCCAAAGGACGATATGGATAACTGCCTGACGCATATTCCTGTGATATTGTTCAAAGGTAAGTACTGGACGCTTTCGCTGCGGATGAGCAAGTGCATCTACCGACACATACGTTTGCGAAAGGGGTTCAACAACATTCAGAACGTCCACGGGGTGCAGACGCTCCGTATTCCACAACTGCTTCTCAATGAAAAGAAACGAACACAGGCCAGATTCGAGGTGCGGTGTGCGTTTTCTGCTTGAACAGTCTGCTCGCACCATTCTACATATTGCATAGACCAACCTATAAAAGCATCCACATACCATGCAGAAAATGCACATCACCAGCAAGCGCCGTCCAAGCCATGCTAAGGAGCCAAAGCCACTTTATTCTACCAAGCACAGGTCATGCTCTCCCCTCCCCTTTGCAAATGAAGGCCTTGTTGTATCTAACATTTGTCATTGTATATTGATTTTGGTGACGAGGTACAGGAGTCTGAATGACAAGAACAAGATTCTGCTCACGTCGTTTTTCCTCAATGATATTCCCAAAATCCTCAATCACACGCGCACCAAGGACAAGACACACAACAAGACGGCTCGCATGTACGCCGACATTTCCAGTTTCCTGGAAGGCGTGTGCAAAGATATAAAAATCATGTACCCAAGCACAAGTGGAGACTACCAGTATGTGCAACGACTCTTCACGCGGCTGATGGACAGCAGCAGCAGCACGTCCTCCCCTGAAAACGTGACAGAAACGACCGCAATCCGTAGAGACTAGACTTGTAAGTTTATTAATACATCCGTGTAATCGACCTATTTTGAAGGTGTGTGGGCAATGTTGCAAGGAGTCGAACCCTGCGCACACAGCGGTGACGTCAAAGACGCCGTGGCGTGTCGCACCATGCCACATCTACGTTTTTGATGTGTTTTCTCACATGAAGTCCGAAAGACATCAGTCGGGCGTATTTCCTGCTGGCACTTGCCAGGGAATCACCATGGAATGTCAATGCCCGCTCCCACGTCCGGGGGGGGGTAAAGAAATGTCCGTGGTGATTTCCTGGCACTGGCCAGAGAAATACGATGGAATCTACATGCTTGTGAGGGGCATGTAGTCTTCTTTGAAGGGTTTGTTCCCTGCAGACACTCTTTGCAATCTATAAAGACTGCAGATTGCGTCGGCCAAGCTAGCGCCAAGACACCGGGGTGCCCTGTCCACGCTGGCTCGTGTTCCGCTAGGCTGCTGCATAGGAGGCTGAACCCCCGCCGCTGCCGTCGTCGTCGTTCTTCCAGTGTTTTGCACCGGCTTTCATAATGTCATGCGGCTCGTACTTGTCAACCCTATTCCTCTTGCGAGGACCAAGAACTGACGCATCATCCTCTTCCTTCTCAACAGCAGTGCTGGCCATCAGCACTGCTGCCACTACTGCTGCGGCTGCTCCAGCACCTTCTCCGTCAGGCTCGACGTCGGGCTGGGTCTGGGACTCGGCCTCAGTCTGAGACACCGCATCGGCTTGCGTGCATGCATCAGCCGTCTGCACCAAAGGTACAGCAGCGGCGGCAGCGGCGGCAGCGGCAGTGGCAGTAGCAGTGGCAGCAGCAGTGGCAGTAGCAATAGCAAGTGTCCTCTCCAAATCATGCAACTTTTCAGTCGCGATGCGATTCTGCTCGGCCCACCAGACGTTGTCGCTTTCCGCATCCTCCATACGCGTCGTCATGTCCTGCAGTGCATCTCCGTCTGCCAAGTTGACAGAAGCAGAAGCGCTATCAGCAAGAGCGGAAGGAGGATCAGGAGCAGCCACGGGCGCAGCAGGAGGATATAGAATGTCAAACGCTGTCTCGTCTGACGAAATGTGCTCCGTGCGGTGGTGAACCCAACGAAAGTCCACGTTAGTCCACGAGGAAAATCCGTTGAACCAGCGGAGCAGAACAGTGGGTGCATTGGCGTCCAACCCTTCCGAAATGCGTACAGCCATCACCACCGCCGGGTAGAAAAAATGACCAGCAAGTCTCTGCGAAAGCGAACCAAACATAGCCCAGACACGCATGCCGATCGTCGGCGCCGCCACGCCCGGCATGTCCATGTGCCGTCCCAAAAGCAACACCGCCCTCCCAATCGCGTGCAACCCCTCAGACATGGTGATCTCAGGAGTTGCCACCACCCTCGCCGCGGGCGACCTGGGTGACTTGGGCGACTTGCCATTTCCTCCGGCCCCCGCCACCTGCAAAGGAGTAAAAACAACCAGAAGCCCCACCACCAACACCATAGAAAAACGCATGACCGTAGTCATGCGGGAAACGACGTGAACGCAAACTGCACCCGAAGGACACACGCACAGTTTTTCCACAATTCGCTTTTGAAGTTTTTTTCTCTCACAAGTACACTCCCTGCGCCTTGTTCCGAACTCCGCGGACAATTCGTATGCATCGCAACTACTTATATATGTTGTCGAAGCTCAACACACCGTGTTGTCGCAATGGAATGCAGGTGTACATTTTGTGTGTGTATCTACACTCAACACGCCACATGCGCTCGACACGCCCATTTTTTGGAATTACTTCTGTCACCGAGGGAAGCGCCTTTCGTATCAGTCTATTTCTGTCCGGGTATTTTCTCAAATTTGTCATTGAAACTGCCCGCTATGTGTACTTTGACACGGCTTGCTGTCTCTGTCTCCTGGCATGAATCTGCTGCCAGATGCATCGGATCAATATAGACACACACACACACACACTCACACACATACATATAGACACGACTTCCCGTTTTTGTTGGAGCAAAAATTTGACCCGATTGAGCGATTCGGAAGACATATCCCCTTTGTCGACTATTTCGACTGCGACGAGCGCGACTGCCGGGCAGAAGCTGGCATGAATCTGCTGCCAGATGCATCGGATCAATATAGACACGATTTCCCGTTTTTGTTGGAGCAAAAATTTGACCCGATTGAGCGATTCGGAAGACATATCCCCTTTGTCGACGATTTCGACTGCGACGAGCGCGACTGCCGGGCAGGAGCTGGCATGAATCTGCTGCCAGATGCATCGGGACAATATAGACACGATTTCCCGTTTTTGTTGCAGCAAAAATTTGACCCGATTGAGCGATTCGGAAGACATATCCCCTTTGTCGACTATTTCGACTGCGACGGACGCGACTACCGGGCAGAAGCCCCCCAGTCTACCATTTTGTCGACAGACAGTGACGTACAACTGCCATTCGAGGATCTCTATCACCGCCCAGATTCCTATCCCTTGATTGACCAAGATCCCTTCCAGCCCAAACGCATCGTGCAGCCTGCGGGCGTCGCCAGCCCTGAATTTGTGACGGAGCGAGTGAAGTTGAATCCCCAGCAGGTGATCTATATTTTTCAACAAAGGATTAAGAAGAAATGTCACACGGCCAAGCTGCTGTCCGAACACTTTGGCGTCACGCAGAAAGCCATCCGCGACATTTGGAAGGGGAGGTCGTGGGGCAGTGACACTAAACCGTACCAGACCCTCGTCGAGTCTGACCTTGTTTTGACAAAGTCCTGATTCGATGTTTCTCATAGCCGTTTCATGTTCGGTTTTCCACGATGAAAGTCTGCGTGGAGGAGCACATAGTGACACATTCCCATGCAAAAAAAACATTCACAACTAGAGAATGTTTTGGGGAAAGTTTGGTGGCAGTGAAATGGAGTTTGGTGGGGTCGATGTACATGTTCCTGACTCAGGCAAAAACACAGTATGTTATTTTGGCATCTCAAGTGCGTTTTATGAACATTTACATGTGATATAAACAGTATTATAACCGAAAATGCACCGTGCATACAGCACTCTCACCGGGTAAAATGCCGTGATATCGCACGGCGGAAGCACTATCAGGCAAAATATATGCACCCATTTTTTGGTTTCAAGAGTGTGGTCGGCTGGGCTGGGCTTGGCTGATGATTACCAAAATATTGCGGGAAAAGTTGGTGGCAGTGAAATGGAGTTTGGTGGGGTCGAGGTACATGCTCTTGACACGGTCGAAAACACAGTATGTTATTTTGGCATCTCAAGTGCGTTTTATGAACATTTACATGTGATATAAACAGTATTATAACCGAAAATGCACCGTGCATACAGCACTCTCACCGGGTAAAATGCCGTGATATCGCACGGCGGAAGCACTATCAGGCAAAATATATGCACCCATTTTTTGGTTTCAAGAGTGTG
>Ga0209390_10006400_pt1 | contig 15808 bp, 14 predicted proteins | sample BON01_FD_187212 | JGI IMG/M metagenome (GOLD analysis project Ga0209390, IMG submission 187212) | Freshwater microbial communities from Lake Bonney liftoff mats and glacier meltwater in Antarctica - BON-01 (SPAdes) (version 2) | ecosystem: Environmental > Aquatic > Freshwater > Ice > Glacier... | reverse complement strand
TAGTTTTTGACTTTCGTTTCTGAATATGTTTTTTCTTTTCATCGCGCCGAGTATAGGTGCTGCCGCCACTTTTGTGGACGGCATAATACAGCCACGTCGTGGCCGCGAAAGCGGCTGCGACGATGGCACTTGGGCGACCTAGAAAAAGCCGCACCGTGAACTTGGCGGTCGAGCCGAGCTAAACCCTTTCAGGGCTCCGCTCGACCGCCAAGATTCACGATGCAGAAGACAACCATTCCGTGTATTTATATATAAATTGATCATATTCGCCGCTTGGATTGTCCAGAATCGCTTGGTGAAAGCCACTTACATATCTACCCACTAACTGAGGTGAGCCCATATTCAGCCGATCGGCGATCCACGTGCTAGGCGCACTCGTCTTACGTTTCAGCTCAGAGGCGATCCAGATCTTCCAAACCGCCGACTTTCTTTCATCAGCGATGACTGCTGCCGTTTTACCAGCTGCTTTCAGACCACGCTCCACGCAACTCTCCCAGATCAGTTCGTTCGCCTCTTGGAGTTCGAGTCCCTCCAATCGAGCACGTTCAAACGAACCATGTTTGAGCAGACCTTCGCTTTCCAGAAGCTCGCGCTTAAAATCCTTAGACCCGAGTGCCCAGCCCCGACACATACGATCAAAGTCCATTTCCTTTTGCGCTTGGTCATCTTCCGAGAGCCACTTTAGATACGCAGCGTAACTGCGATGCCCATGGGCAGTATCTCCAAGACCACCCGCAGCCGATAACGCTCCCGTTGGATCTAAGAATTCAGGCCGCAGTTCTGGGTGCTGCAAATACCAGTAGCTTGACCAACGATAATCTTTCAGGCCTCCAACATCGCACATTCCAGCACGTACAGGATTCAGGTGCACATAGTGCTGCAACGCGCCGAGATGACTATCCTCTTCCACTATCAGGCTCTTGTAGCGACCTTGAAAGAGCTTACCGTGAGCCCCTCGAAAACGGTGGTAACGATTGGTCCGGCAGCTGCCGGATCGATTGCAGCCACTTCATCCCATAGATTAAATTACCCTCTGGAGTACGGATCACCAAATGGAAATGATTAGTCAGCACACAGTGTCCCTCCAGAATCCAACCACACTTCTCACACGCCTCAAAAAGACACTTTTCAAAGGAAAGGTGCGCCCCTTCGTTGATAAAGAGATCCTGACGATAGTTCCCACGGTTGATTACATGGTAAACACCATTGACTCGCTCGATCCGTAAACTCCTTGCCATAGTCGAACAGAAAACCCCATCCGCAGGAAACAGTCAATCTAAATATATATAAATACACGGACCCCTTTTTATTCCCTTTGCAGACCGTAACATAAGGATTATCGTCCGCGACACAAAGATCTTGGCGTATCTTCACTGCGGGAACTTTCGGATCGTAGATCGCGATATTCGCCTGTTCCTCAAGCAAGTCCTGACACACGTAGATCGCGGCCGATTCACGCGTGTCGTTGGTGTCTTTCTTGAAGGCAAAACCAAGAATCGCTATTTTCTTATCCGAAATGGTGTTGAACATCGTCGAGATGATACGGCGACAAAAACGATGCTTCTGGTAGTCGTTCATCTCAATGACGCCATTCCAGTATGCTGCGACATCGGGCAGTCCGAAGTGTTCGCAGAGGTAAACGAGGTTGAGGATGTCCTTCTGAAAGCAAGAACCGCCGAAACCGACGGACGACTTGAGGAACTTCGGGCCGATGCGGCTATCGGTGCCGATCGCATGTGCGACCTCGTCAACATTCGCGCCAGTGGCTTCGCAGAGTGCGGAAATCGCGTTGATCGACGAGATCCGTTGAGCAAGAAACGCGTTTGCAGTCAGCTTGGAAAGCTCGGACGACCAGATGTTGGTGGTCAGAATATTCTCACGCGGCACCCATCCCGCATACACATCGACGAGTTTCTGGATGGCCGCCAGCCCGTCGGGTGTTTGATCGCCACCGATAAGGACACGGTCCGGATTCTCAAGGTCGGCAATCGCTGTGCCCTCGGCGAGAAATTCTGGATTGGAAAGAATCTGAAACTTACGCCCCTTGGAATTCGCCTCCAAGATACACTTGATCGACTCGGCCGTGCGAACGGGCAAGGTGGACTTCTCCACCACGATTTTATCGTCTTCCGCCACCTCGGCGATCTTACGCGCGCACTTTTCAATATAGCGCATATCCGCAGCACGTCCCGCGCCAACACCATATGTCTTGGTCGGCGTATTCACGCTGATAAAGATAATCGCGGCCTCGCGGATGGCGGTATCGATATCAGTGGAGAAAAACAAATTCGTGCCACGGGCGGCCTTGACGATCTCGTCCAAACCCGGCTCGAAGATCGGCAGTTCATCCGAATTCCAAGCATCGATACGCGCCTGATTAATATCCACCACTGTAACCGTGTGATCCTTGCACTTGTGCGCAATCATCGCCATGGTCGGCCCACCCACGTATCCAGCTCCAATACAACAAATTTTCATCACTGGTAAGTATAGTAAATAAGAACCCTTACAAGGGAATTTTCTGAAAGGGACGACCTCTCATTGACACTTTACGCGACAGCGACAAACCGTTCCACCACCGAGAAATATGCCAACAATCCTCCTTTTCCTCAAAGCACCGCGTAGGGGTTATGTTAAAACACGCTTAGCGCATACGATTGGCCCCGAACGCGCACTCCAGACCTATCGCGCACTGGTCGAGCATCAATTTAAGCAACTGCCCGAAGATGGAAAAATTGAAGTCCACTTCACCCCAAGTGACGCCGACTTCGAGATGCGCCAATGGCTCGGCGACACACACCATTACTACCCGCAAGCCGAAGGGGAATTAGGCGCGCGCCTCGCTCACTCAGTCGAAGCCGCCTTTGCGCGTGGTTCTGGCATGGTCTTATGCCTCGGCGGCGACTGCCCGCAACTCGGTCAAACACACTTCAAACAGGCCTCGGCGGCGCTCGATGCAGACCACGATGTCGTATTCGGCCCCAGCGAGGACGGCGGCTACTATCTCATCGGACTCAAATCGCCGCAACCGGAACTGTTCGAAGATATTCCATGGAGCACCAGAAACACACTGGACAGCTCTTTACAGCGGGCCGCCGAGCTCGGACTACGCGTCAAACTCCTCGAAACACTTTACGACATCGACGAGGTCGACGAACTACACAGAGCGATCAACGACGGCATCTTACCGCCGGAGCTAGCTTAACAACACTCGCCACCATCGATGCAATGCGCGGCCTCGGTGGTCGCATCGTAGTCCTGCCCCTTGGTCTCCTTGGGATGCCGACGCGCTCCCTTCGCACAATCGAAAGGTTGGGCATCCTCCGCCGAGACAGCCTCCAGCGGTTCCAGCGCGGTAAAGTGCCCCGCGTAGGGCCCGCCCTGTAACAGTTTAAAAGTCTTATCACACACCGCCGCGCGCACGCCACGGTCATAGCGATGCCCGTCATCGTCCAGCACCGACTTAAACGGCCCTTGATAGACGACCGCCTGGTTATGCTCAAAGCAAGGCCCTTGCTTCCCCTTGAACGCCTGCACGGTCACGGAACGAAACTCCACGCCTTCCACGGTCTGCCAGGGCTTCGTCTCAAATTTCACCAGTTCGATGCCATAAAAACCCGCGTCTTCAAAAGCCTTCAAAAAGCCCTGCTCCGTTAAAGCGCCCGAGATACAACCGCTCCACAGCTCGGCGTCGCGCCGCATTTCCATGGGCACCGGCTCATCGCTCACGATATCCGAGATCACCGCACGCCCGCCCATCTTCAACACGCGGAAAATTTCGCGAAACAATTTCGGTTTCTGCTCCGGCTCGACCAGATTCAACACGCAATTGGAAACAACCACGTCGATCGAATCACTTTCCACCAGCGGATGCTTCACCCGCAGCTCCTCCGCGATCTCATCTAGTTGCAGAAAATCCGCAGCCCCGGCGACCGGATGCGCCTGCAACGCCTGGTCCAATAGATCCAAATCCAAGCCCAAATCCTGAATCCGCCCTTTGCGAAATTCCACGTTCGCATAGCCAATTTCATCCGCAACGATCGGCGCATTACGATTCGCCACCTCCAACATGTCGTCGGTCATATCAACACCGATAACTTTACCCGCCGCGCCCACCACCTGGGATGCGATAAAGCAAATCTTGCCCGTGCCCGAGCCCAGATCCAGCACCGTCTCGCCCGGCTGCACCCACTTCGACGGGTCCCCGCAACCGTAGTCCTTCTCCACCACCTCATCGGGAATCACTTCCAAATACTTGCGGTCATACTCCACAGGACAACACAGCGCGGCCTCGGATTGTTTCGCCGCATCGGCGTAGCGTTGTTCGACGGAAGAGCGGGTGTTCGTTGGTTGAGACATGACGGTATGATTAATTTAGGAAAATATAAGTTGACTACGTGAATGGAAGAGACGCCGGAAAGGATATTTATTTCCGCGGCGGATAGTATTCTTGATAAAGTTCGCGGCTAAGCTGTTTGGCATGATCGCGCCCGCGTAGCCGCGCAAAACGATAGCGCGACACCAAGCGCATAACTAGTTTAAAACGCTTCAACCAGTCTTTCGAATTCCACTTTTGATGGCTCACCCGGCAAGGCTGCCCCAAATACAGGAATCCGCCCGACTCGCGCGTGCGCCAACTCGACTCCACGTCCTCCATCAACGGCTGTTTTGGCATCAACTCGCGAATCACTGTCGTTTCCCGATGAAAAAACTGCACCTGATCGCCAAATGCCGTGCGTGTCAAAAGTGCCCGCGCATCGTTCAACAGCTCGATCGGCAATAGCTCGGCATGCGGCTCCATGAAACGCTGCCCCAATGCACCACCGACCACGCAAGGATTCGCCGCCACGCCCCGCAACAAGCACTCGACGGCATCCGCAGCCAACTCCGCGTCCGCGTGCAGCACCATCACCCAATCGGCCTTCGAGTCCTCGATGCCAGCCGCGATCTGCATGCCGCGCCCGGCCTCGCTCGACAAGACTCGAACGGGCAAGGAGGCAGCCTCCGCGATGCGCACAGTATCGTCCTGCGAATTCGCATCCACCACAATTATCGCATTCACCGGGTGGGTTTGCGCTTCGATGCTCGCGAGCGCCTGCTGCAAGTCGGCCGCCGCATTCAAGGTCGGGATCACCACCGCCACTGTTGGATTCGGTGCGTCCCCGTATCGGGGACGACACCTTAACACCGCCCCCCGCGTGCTCCACAATTCGTAGAGGCATGCGATAAAAAACGGCCCCCAGAAAATATATTTTTGCCACAGCGTCAGGCCCCAACCCGCCCCGTCCGCGGCATTCGTCCAGACAAAGAAATAGGCACCGGCAGTTACCGAAAATGTAAGCCAAGGCAAGCTCGGCCGCAGACAGACAAAGGGTAATATCCAAGCGAGATACCAAAAATGCACCGTTGGCGAGAGCACGATCAAGGCACCGAGAATCCAACGCAGATGACTATCCAGCGAATCACGCCCGCGCCAAAACCAGCGCCAGACCACAACCGCACCCAGAGTCAACACAACCAAGCCGGTGCACACCCCTCGCGGCAAATCCAGTCCGAGCAACAACAAGTCATAGACTGGCCCATTAAAACTACTCGCACCGCCGAACTCAAACAACCCAGCGAACAAAGCCCCTAGACTATCCCAAAATAACAACGCGGGGATAAACAAAGTCGCCACCAAAACAAGCGCTCCGGCCAACAAGCGCTTGCCCGCGAAGAACGGAATCAACGGCAAAGTTATCCACTTCACGCCCGTCGCCACCGATGCCAGAAATACCGCCAGCTTCGGCCGCCCGGACTCATACGCACACAAGGCCCAAACCAACGGCGCCACCATCAACGCATCGAAATGCCCCTCCCCCGCATACGAAATCAGAACAACCGGACACAACGCATAGAAGCACGAATACTGAATCCCCAAACCACGCCCACGGAGCAAGCGCAGCACACCGCCTAGCGTCAAAAGATCGGCCAAAACGAAAAACAACTTATACGCCAGCGGATGATACGACACCGCGCCCACCGCCGCAAAAGCCAGCTCCGACAACGGCGGATAAGCCGTCGGCCGCTCCTTATGGTTCATCGCCTCCCAGTGCGCGTCTCGATACTGGCTCACGGAATCCGCATCCACGCTCTGCGCATACGGGCTCGCCCCCGCGCGCACCAGTTGCCCCTCCCACAGATAGCGGCTCACATCATCCGAGGGCGCGGTTGGCAGCAGCATGAATCTCAAGATAATTGCCGGTATCCATATCGCCAATACAGTCCTGCCGCTTGATTTGAACTGTGGAAACAAAAAAATACTCAGCAGCCCGGCCACACCGATCACCGCGAACAGAAGCACTCGCAGAAAACTCGGCGCATCGAAAACCGGCGTCACCCACGCATAAGCCAAGGCCGCGCCGCCCGCGATGCTAAGTGAAAGCAACCAAGCGATATTACGGACCGGCATCACGAATCCTAAGCGCGCGCCTCACGCAGGCTATTCAATCCAATCAGTCCAAAACCCATCGCATAAATCATCACAAATGGAATCAAGGCAAACTGCCCTAAGTAACCGAGCGCGGCAATCGTCACTGCGCAATAAAGCGACAACAACACCTCGAACTGTGGCACCCAATTTCGTTTTACTAAATATTGCTTCACGTTTTTTTCGCCCGACTTCGGCGTGCGCACAAAAGTGTTATCATTGCCAAATGCACCTTCCAGAACTGCATTCGCGTTTGATAGACAAATTCCGAAACCCACCAACAGCAGAAAGGGCAAACGCGCCACCCTCGCTCGCCAACTATTCGGGTGTATACAATACTGACAAACGATGTAGCCAATACTCGGCCCCACAGCGGCAGGCAGCAAAAGCCAAAAAAAGAAATCAGACCGATAGTGCGCAATTCCATCTTGAAAGTTTAGAACCAGCGGGAACAACAGCAGCGCGAGAACTGCCATCAAAAAGTGTAAAACATATTGGGTGAGGTGAACCGTACCTTCGATCTTTTGAATAAACGGAATCTTCGCAGTCCAGAGCCGAGGCAATAGCTTACGCGCGGTCTGAATCGACCCCTTCGCCCAGCGATACTGCTGACTCTTAAACGCACTATAGCTTTCGGGCAACTCGGCGGGCACGAGCAAGTCTGGCAGATAATGAAACGTCCAACCGCCCAATTGCGCCCGATACGACAAATCCAGATCTTCTGTAATCGTATCATGCTGCCAGCCTCCGGACTCCTCAATGGCAGTGCGGCGCCAGATACCTGCCGTGCCGCAGAAATTCATAAACAGTCCGTTGCGATTGCGTGCCGCCTGCTCCACGACGAAATGGCCATCCACTCCCATCGCTTGCGCGCGGGTAAGCCATGACTTCTCCTGATTGAGATGATCCCATCGAGCCTGCACCAGACCACAGCGGTCATTTTCCCAAAGGTGTGGTAATGTCCGCCTCAAAAAATCTTTCGGCGGAATGAAATCACTATCAAAAATTGCAATATATTCACCCTGACAAACCGCCATGCCCGCCTCCAGCGCTCCGGCCTTATAGCCGATTCGATCATCACGACGAAAGACCGTGATCAAATAGCCCGCAGCCTTGAGCTCTGCCGCCACGGCATCCACCAACGCGCAAGTCTCATCATCCGAGTCGTCCAAAATCTGTATCTCATGTCGCGACTGTGGATAATCAATTCCCGCCACAGCACGAATCACACGCTCGGCCACATTGATCTCATTATAGAGCGGTATCTGCGTCGTTACGACAGGTAGTGCGTCCGGCGTTCCAAAACGACCCGCATGCTTCAATTCACACGCCTCATCCGTGGCCTTACCTGACTTAAACGTCCTTAAGAACAAATAAATAATGAAGTAAGTATTGAGCCCGTAAAGCAGCAGAAAGAAGCTACAAATAGTGCAAGCCACTAAAATAAAAACACTAAAAATATTCATACAATTGATCTGAGAAGAAAACCGTTTATCATCGCCCCTTTGCCAATAATTTATCAACTGGCGAGAGTTCATGCACTTCTTGCATACGAATCGGCGAGGCTACAAGCTTATCATAAATCACGCCGCCTTTTCCATCGAACCGCCCGAAGCTCAGCACACCCGTCGGGCAAGACTGCACACAAGCCGAACAGCGCACACACTCCGGGTCTTCCATCGGCAAGCCCTTGTTCGCGAAGTTCATCACATCGATCCCCTGGTGGCAGACTGTGGTGCAGATATTGCAGGAGATACACTTCTTCTTTTCCGCGAAAATACGGAAGCGCGAAAAGCGCGCGTAGATATGCATCAACGCGGCGAGCGGACATGCGAAGCGGCACCACACACGACCGGAAAAATGAAAATAAAAGGCCACGCCAAACACACCGGCCAGCCACACATCGACCGTGTATTTCCAATTCAAAATCGGAATCCCCGACAACATGGCATGAAAGAAAGTGTCGGCAAAATTTCCGTCTGGCATCACCCAACCGAGGATACGGAAGCCCATCATGATGAACGCGACCGCGAGCAACACTTGGCCAAGCATATTGAGCCGGTTCCAAAACGGCCCGTGCGGCATCTTGTGCCGGTGCGCGTCGCCCATGGTTTCCGCCAACGCGCCGCAACTACAGATCCAGCCGCAATACGCGCCCTTCCCCCACTTCCAGACAATGAATGGGATCAACACAAAGGTCTGCAAGAAGCCGAGAATCAACCATCCCCACAGCGGCTCGGCAGTGAACCAATTATAAACGAAAAGCGGCCACGCCAGAATCAAGCCGAAGGCCCGCCAATATTCGCCGTTCGGCCAGAACCAATCGCCAATCATACCGCTTAAGCCGCTCTCCCACCAGCCGAGCGCGCCGAGCCAGGGCAACAACAACCAGGGCAACACAAACAGCGGGATCACTTGAAACGCGGACAAGGTAAGCGTCTGCAATTTCACATAGGGCGTGCGCCGACGCTTGATCCGCCGTATCCCGAAAGCCACTACGCAGACGCAATAGGCCAACGAATAATAGAAACCCGGCTGGTTCATCGCCCCGCGCAAATGACTGAGTAAGTTACGCGGGTTGTCCACCTGCGCTTGTAACATGCCGCCCAAAGAACTCACCCACCAGGCCAACTTGCCCGGACTGACTCCCTGAAACCACAGCCCTTTCTGCCAGTGATAAAAAACCAGAAAGGCAATAAAAAATCCAATCAGCCCGGTCCACACCTTCGGCGTCCAATCACCGGTCACGGGGATGCTCGACTTGCGGAAAAAATCCAGCGGTGGCTCGCGGCCGATCAGGGCGAAGACATAATCATTCTCGACCTTGCAGTCTTGATTGTCATCGCCGCACACAACGACGTGGTCCTCGTTAATCTCCTGCAGGTTCGTGCCCATCAGCAGCTTCAGTTTTCCGGCCGCTTCCAGCGCGGCGAGCTTTTCGATATTGTCCGGCTTGGCCCGCGAGAATTCTTTCTTCCGGTAACTCAGCGACACCATCGCGCCCGCCTCGGCCAACGCGATCGCCGCTTCTAGCGCGGAATCGCCACCGCCCACCACCATCACTTTTTGCCCCGCATGTTCCCCCGCGTCGATCAGACGATTGGAGACCTTGTCCATCCCCTCGCCCGGCACGTTGAGCTTGCGAAAATTCCCCGTCCGCCCGATCGCCACGATCACGCGCTGCGCTTTGACCGGCTCGCCCTTCACAAACTGTAGCCTCAGCGTGCCACCCTCGCGGCTGATGCGGTCGACTTTCGCCTGGGTCGTTTCGATACCGTGCGCCTCTTTTTGCGCCTTCAACTCGGCCAGCAAATCTTCTTTAATCTTCGACTCAAAGTGCATCTCGCCCGCAGGCGTCATCTCAGTTGGATAGGTAAAGATCGGTTTTTTACGCGGGAAATTATGAATTGTGGCAAAACTCTCGTCGGCCTCGTAGAGCACATAATCCAGTCCCGCTTTTTCCGCCTCAATCGCGGCGGACACGCCAGAGACGCCAGCACCGATAATTACCAGATCATAGATCCCCGCCTGGGTTCCCGCTCCCGCATTGAAATCAGACTCCTGCAGAATACCGAGCACCGCCTTGGCCCCTGTGTCCGCAGAAAATTTGAGCAGCGGCACGCCGGTCAAATCCCCCACCACGCGCACACCTTTCAAATTCGTCGTGCCGTCGTCGTTAACGTTCGGGCCTTTTTCAACGCCGCCTGCCGGCCAGCGTGTATGGAGCCAATTTGTGTAACGTGCTATTATATTAGGCATGATATTATTCCCCCGCACCCGCCACCGCATTCAACGACCAATCATAGTCAATCCAATCAGTCTTATAGCGCGTTGGCAAATCGACAGTGCGATATTGATTTAAAAAATCAGCCGGGTTCTCCACGCCGAAGTCATCGGCATACCATTTGAACAATTCGGAATAAGCGATCCGCTTACGCTGGTGATCGACGCGCGCGGCACGTGCGCTCTCCGCGAACAGGCGTGTTTGCGCATCGAGCTGCGCCTCCAAATGAACGCCGCAGAAGGGCTCGGCGCGCAGCGGCGGGCAACTCTCGCTCGCGCAGTTGACCGCGAAATGGATACGTGGATCAAAATACTCCTTCAGCAGCACCCCTTTCTCGACCTCATCCAAACTCAAGGAGCGCTCCCCTAGTTTGATAAATTCCTTCTTGAACACACTAAAAGGCAGCAGTCCGATATTCTTCACCGAATCGACGGGATAATACTCCAGCACAGCTGACAGCATAGAGGCATTATAGAGATTTATATAGAAGGCCTTTTGTGCCTCCGGCTCCATCGCAGCAAGATCCGCGTGGGACGCCGTCTCCAAAAATGCATCGAGCGCGGATACATCCGCAGCGCTTTCAGCCCACGCTTCATAACGCACACCGCCATCCGACACATAGGTCTCCAACAGACGCGCGTAATCCGAATAATCCAATTCGGATGCACACACAGGCGCCGCCCACAGGGCCACTAGCAAAGTTAAGACTCCAAGTATTGAATGATACATATTAACTCGAACCATAAGAAAATGAGGATATTCCCAACTATTGCCAAGAATGGCAAACTTCCGCTTTCCACAAAAAAGCAGGCGCAATACAGAGACTGCACCTACTTAGACCTTTCGTTTGGGTTCGGTTCAACAATGCTGATATTTACACTGCGCAGCAACTCAGCTTTGATGGGTCTTTCCCAAATGATAACGCGGCGAGTTTCACACCCTCACCTAAGGTTAAATAAGCGTGAAATGAATTTTTCAGTTCAGTCACAGTGATGTTGTGCTTGATTGCTAAACTTAGCTCCATGAGTAATTCGGAACCTTCATGCGCGAGGATTCTTGCACCGACTAGCTGGTCAGTCTCCTGTTGTCGTATAAGCTGAATAAATCCCTTTGTGTTCCTCGCTGCTATAGCCCGCGGGACTTGTTTTAGCGGAAGAAAAGATACATCCACGTTTAATCCCTGAGCCAAAGCCTGACTCTCATCCAAACCGACTCCGGCAACTTGCGGATCGGTGAATATTACCCAAGGAAGTGCAGTGTAGTCCCGTGTTATAAGTGTGTCGGATAATGCATTTGTTGCCGCTAGGTTACCTTCATAGGCGGCCGTATAGACAAACTCGGGCTCCCCTATCACATCACCTGCGGCGAACACATTCGGTGCGGTCGTGCGAAGATATTTATCTACCTTAATGTGTCCATTGGCGGTGGTTTCTATTCCGCATTGTTCCAACCCTAGTTCTTCTGTGTTGGGGCTGCGACCGGTGGCGACTAATACTTTCTCCCCTTTAAATGTAACTGGCGTTCCATTTGCATTCCCTTCTACCTTAACCTTGCCTCCTGATTCGCTCACTTGGGTAAGGCTCATGCCTGTAACCACTTCGATGCCTTCTTCTTTAAGGTATTCAGTCAACTCTTGTGTTAGTGTTTCTGACTCCGTTGGTAGGATTCTGCCGGAACGCTGCAATATAGTTACTTTAGTTCCAAAACGTGCGAACATTTGAGCGATTTCAAGAGCAATGTATCGACCTCCGAGCACAATCATGGATTTGGGCAATTCTTTGAGCTGAAAGGCTGATTCATTATCGAGATAATCCACATCATCCAATCCAGGAACATTGGCAATGTATGGCCGAGTTCCAGTTGCGATCAATATATAATCCGCGCTGATTTCCTCGCCATTAACTTCCAGTTCTTGAGGCGTAATCAAGCGCGCCCTCCCGTCAATAATTTTGACTCCTGGAATATCCGAAACAACGTCCAGATACTTTGCCTGTCTTAGTGTTTCAACTAATTCGTTCGCCTGATTAATTATTTGAGAAAAATCGGGCATCGTGCTGGAAGTGCTAAATCCGTTAAATGCGTGAGCATTGGCATTCGCATACGCTTCAGCCGCACGGATTAACGTCTTTGAAGGCACGCAACCAACATTAACACAGGTGCCCCCTATCGGCAGTCCGCTGTTAATAATAGAAACATCGTGGCCTAGTTCACTGGCTTTCGTCGCCGCCGCGAAAGCAGCGGATCCGCCGCCTATAATTGCCAAATGTTTTTTGGGTATATCCGAGCTGCAGTTCGATGAACAACTACTGGCATTCTCGTTATTCGGATTTTTCATTGGTTGAATTTCGTTCGATTAAATTATATTGTTCTTCTACTTTTGCGTTCAAAATATGACTGACATTCGTTGTATCACTATCGTAACGAATCTCAGCGATACTGGTTTGCCAATCAACATGGGCACTCAATACCCCCGGAACATTGAGCAGAGCCTCCTTGACTGCAATGGCACAGCCCGCACAGGTCATGCCTTGGACTTCAAGAGTCCGTTGGGCTACATTCGCAACAGGCTCGGCCTGCGCTTGTTCAACTTGACGTGCTTTTTCAATTTTTTTGGAGGCAACATCGAAAAGCGCTGGAATGACAGCATATTGCAGCACTCCATAACTTAATATCCCGACTCCAAATATGAGTGCGACGATTTTGGCACTACGTGTTTTGCTCTTAGTCACGCAACAGCCATTTTGCTTTCTCACCGCATACCAAGAGGCTCCTGCCAGTAGGATCAGGCCACCCCCGATGAAGATTGGTTTATAAGCATCCAGACCCGCCAGTGCGCTGGCACTTCCGACACCTATAAGGATTGGTATGATGGGCCCCACGCAACATAGAACGCTTAAAAAACCAGCTCCTAGGCCAAACGTTAAAGCCCGACTTGTGTTACCATCTTTCATGAAAGAACGCCTCGTCTTTCTGTTATGCTTTCAATGAACTGCCTGAAACCCTGATCAACTATACTATAAAAAAGTGTTTGTTTTTGCCTCTGCTGAGAGAGTAACTGCATGTCTTTTAATTTCCTCAAATGTTGAGAAATTGCCGAATGACTCACATCCAATAAATTGGCCAAATCACAGCCGCAGAGCTGCTCTTGCTGGTGCAGCAAATAGACAATTTTTAATCGGGTGGGGTCTTTGACCGCCTCCAACCAGCGAGTTGTTTGAACGATCCATTCCGCGTTTTCCAGTTCCTTGCGCAGACTTATAATCTCCGCCCCAGTTTTAGAAGCAGAGCAGAGCCCTTGATCCGTATTGATTTGTTTCTCCATAATTAAGTATTCAAGCAAATGCTTAAATACTTAATGTCAATGCGTTTTATGTTTTTTGATGCCTGAGCTATACCGAACCAGCGACCGACTCGAACACTTAGGAATAAATGCTGCGTTCATTCCTCCAAGTTTCCATGTATGGTTCCAATCCGTTTCCGCTATTAATAAGAGCCTTCCCGCGAGACCTTCGCAGCCGCGCGGTTTGGCTCGCTCTCATCTTTCTCTGCTCGCTTCTCAACGCTCAAAATCCTCCCAACATGTCCACCGAATCCGTCTTTCAAACCGTTGCATCCCACCAGTTCCACCCGCTCAACGAGGAAGGGACGTTCACCATTGATCGCAGGCTCAGCGAGCACGGCATCGCCGATACGGACGATCAAGACTGGCACGTCCGGCTCCTGGCGCTTCGCGACCTCGTGCGTGCCGGGCTGGAAGACCGTGCCGCCATCGAGGCCGGTCTCCGGCATGAAGACCGCCAGGCTCGCTACCTCGCCGCCGCCGCGCTCGGCATACTCGGCGACGTCAACTCCGCTCCCGCGCTTGAAGAAACCGCCGCCAACGACCCTAGCCCCCTCGTCCGCTCGCAAGCCGTCGTCGCCCTCGGTCAGATCCAAGCCAAGCAATCGATCGACACGCTGGAGGCTCTCCGAGCCAGAGATCCGGTCAAGGACGTCCGCCACCAGGCCGAGCTCTCCCTAGACCAAATTCGCAAGGGCATGGGGGTGACCGCAGGCTATCGAAACACCTGGCTGGAACTCGACCCTTCGACTTTCGAAAACGTCGAGACCGACCGACCCGCACCGGATTTCACCTTGAAGGATACCGAAGACCGCACTTGGAATCTGAGTGAACAAATCGGTGACGGTTGGATCGCCCTGATCTGGGTCTTCGCCGACTGGTGTCCCCTCTGTCACGGCGAGTTCGACGAGCTAATCGAACTGCGCGAAACTTTCCAATCCGCCGGTATTCTTCCCGTCACTCTCGAAACCCACGACCGCTACCGCGCCCGCGTGATGGTCGGCAAAGAAATCGATCCCGAATATTGGTTCGCCAAAGAATCTTTCCAACAACTCTATACCGAAAAGATCTGGTGGCCCCACCTCCGGGACGATGCCGGTGCCGTCGGCGCCCTCTACGGCGTCGATCCCATGGCCTTCGCCGTCCATTCGGAATATATCAATCGACCCTGCGTCTTCCTCATCGATCCGGAGGGCGTGGTTCGATTTGCCTACCGAGGCACTTATTGGGGCGACCGCCCTGCCATCCCCGAACTCCTCAAAATTGTGCGCGAGGAAGCCTTCGATTTTCGCCATCCCAAACGCCTACCGACCACCAAGTAATAATTTTTCCAAGTTCCACCACCAAGACCTCCGAGGCTTAAAATAAAAATAAAAATAAACAAAATATGACCACAAACGAAAAAGTAAAACTCCTGGCCAAAGACCTCAGTCAAGAAGCACCGCGCGGTGCGCGCGCAACCCTAGCCGGCTACGTCATCGCCGCCCGCACGCTCGACAAGTGCCGCGCTGTGCTGGCAGGAACCGAAGGCGAATACCACTTCGACTGCCCGCTCGATAATTTCTTCTTCGGCTTTGCCGACATCAAGGGCGACGACTTCAAGGCTTATGTCGCCACCGGCGCGACGGATGCCGAGGTCGCGGAGTGGATCATCGAAAACGCGAAAGAGCGCGAGCGCACTGAGATCATCGAGTGGAACAACGACCTGCGCTACAAGCGGATTTCCGAGCTACCCTCCGAGCTCCAGGTTTACATGGAAGATTACATTCCCGAGAACCTGCCCAAACACCGTCCGGTTTACGTCTTCTTCGACGTCTACGACATCGAAGAAGGCCGCCTATAATGCAACTGCCTGATGCCAAGCTGCTCCTTGCCTTGTCGGTATTGGTAGGGCTGCTAGCGTGGGAAACGATCCATCCGTTCTTGCCGTTTCCGAAGGGCAGGCGGCGGCTCCATCATGGCTTTGGAAACATCCTGCTGGGCGTGATAAACGGCCTTATGACCACGCTCGGATTTGTCGGGTTTGGTGGCTCGCGGCCGAATGGGCGGCGCGAAACGGTAAATTTTATAGCCTAGGTAAATTTTATAGCCGGACCCTACTCGAAAAGCAATTTTAGTAGAATATTTTCCTGATTTAGGGTGTTGATCTCTACTTTTGGAGTAATGTGGATTGCTTTAAACAGCGTTAGTTAATCTTTTAGCACTTCCATGGCTC
>Ga0209390_10006399_pt1 | contig 15814 bp, 14 predicted proteins | sample BON01_FD_187212 | JGI IMG/M metagenome (GOLD analysis project Ga0209390, IMG submission 187212) | Freshwater microbial communities from Lake Bonney liftoff mats and glacier meltwater in Antarctica - BON-01 (SPAdes) (version 2) | ecosystem: Environmental > Aquatic > Freshwater > Ice > Glacier... | reverse complement strand
GAGATGCGGCTTTAGATTCTTGACATGATATAGACCAGATCATATAGCAATTTTTGTCGCACAGCGAAAAGGGGGTATGAAGTGAGACAAAGAGAGAGAGGCACCTCAAGCAATCTGCCTACTTTTCCTCTTTTTGCCCCACCAGTTTCTCTTTGCAAAACTTGAAGAAACAAGCTTTTCCGGAGAAGAAAGAACGGATGGATGCAGTGATGATGGGAGGCTCTCGGATTGTTAGGGAGGGAAAAGAGCACGCTCGCAAGTGCGTGCTTGTAATATAGGAAGCGACAAGAAAACAATAAAGATACTGTTGAAAAAGTCGTTGCTCTTGTTTGTCTTCGGTAAGTCTGTCACATAAATGGCTGTTACATGCACATGAGCGCACACATGCAAATCCCGTGACATACAAACACACGCACACGTATTGTGCCACGCACTCGCCGAACCGCAGTGACAGCCCAGTCCAGTGGGCTCAACTTATCACAGATCTGATGTTTCCCTTTGCCACAATCAAATCCAAGTCTTCCACACCCAACTCATCTGCATCCTCTGAGATACTTGCCCTGTGAGGACAAGCACACACCTAACACACAATGACGACAGAACTTTTCCATGGATGAAGAAGAAGCCTGTGAACTTTCTATGGATGCAAATAGAGCCTATAAACGGAAGAAGGAGAATTCATGGGCTTGGAAGATGAGGGAGACCATGCGTGGAAGAGGGAGAAGTGCATTCTCTCATCGCTAGTATCTGAGTACTACATCCTTTGCCGCGGTGTCGCTCATCCTCGAAGGACTTCAGAGAAGGATCTTCAACCAGAGTTATTTATTAGCATTTGAAACAAAATTAAAAACAACCTAACTCATTTTTGCGTCATCATCATGGCACAGTGACTCATTTCACTTGGTCTGTATCAAAATCGTCGACACAGCTTTCCTTCAGACCTCTTCTGCGCAACCTAGTGTTCCTTCAGCCGACCTAGATTTTCCTCAGACCTCTATGTGCAGAGGAGCCTATAAGTGGAAAATCAGGGGGGAGCCTATCTCCACAGCCTCTGCGTCGCTTGTGTTTGTGTGAATCATAAGTTTCGTCGCAAAATACATCGTTCTCAATCACAATTCGTTTTCACTTATCGTAAATCCTGTGCACCTCTCGTCCTCATGTCATGCCACACACATAAAATGCGTCATGTCACAGGGACAAATACACAGACATACGAACCTGGCAAAAGAACTTGACAGTGACACACGTGAATGAGTGATGCCACACACATGAATAAGTCATGTCACACGTGAAATGCGTCATTTCACAGGAACAAACATTCACACAGACATGGGCATCTGGCAAAAGAACTTGGCAGTTACACATATGAATAAGTCATGCCACACACATGAATGAGTCACGTCGCACATAGAATGCGTCATGTCACAGAGACAAACACACACACACACATAGGCACCTGACAATAGAACTTGGCAGTTACACACATGAATTCGTCGTTTCATACACATGAATTAGTCATGTCACAGATAAAATGTGTCGTGTCACAAAGGAACAATAACACAGACACATGTGTATGTTTTTGAAATTGAGCTGCAAATTCGCTATGTAACGCCTATCGCAGGACTGTTTTTATGGTGCCTTGGTTTTGAAAAGATTTTCAAAACGCAAGGAATTTTCAAAACACCAAAGCCAGCTGTACTAGTACCGTGGAAAGGAGTCATAAATTCCCCCCTTCAATCTTTAGTCAACCAATCTTTCTCTCAAAGAGAGATATTTTGGTTGGCCAAATTTGAACAGATCTTTTCGAAAAAGAACCATGAAAAGTAAAGCCTCCACATAAAGCCCCCAAAGCCCCCAAGAAATCTCGGTATTGTTGAAATTTCCTTCGTTTCTTCAAGCCAAAAGGAGTTCTCCCCATATGGCGAGAACATTTGAGTTACTCCAACATTACTTGGAAACGTTCCTTAATTTTGAAAATTCCTTGCGTTTTGAAAAGTTTTTCAAAACCAAGGCCCCATAAAAACAGTCCTGCGACCGGCGTAAGAGAGCCTGCATATCGTAGCCACCCAATAACAGTGTAACGCGCTGTGAATCGGATCTTTAATATTTCAGCTTGTCACATAGACACCCCATAGCATGGCTTATGTTTTTTGAGTGACACACATATTGACACACATATGTATATGTGTTGCAATGTCAAGAAGTCCTTCACCACGACCCAAAGCATACATATGTAAATGACCCCAAAACATACACAGGCACTATTACCATGTGTATGTGTTTGCGACTCTTGTGCAAAAAAAACGCAAATTGGTCTTGAAATACTATGTCCCTTGTGCAAAAGAGCCGCACATACATCTTGACATATTATGTCTCCTTTGCAAATGAGCCTCGAATATATCTTAAAATAAGTCTCTTGTGAAAAAGAGGCACATCTTTTGCGCAAAAGAGCCTCAAAGACATCTTAAGAATAAGTCTTCTTTGCTAAGTCTTTTGGCAAAAAAAACCAAACAAGGCTCCTTGTCCAAAAAGAAATAGTATTCTGTGCCTATAAAGACATGGGGCACACACAAAAAATGTAGCTTTTTTTCCCGCAAAACCCCCAAATAGGGCTCCTTGCCACATGAGACCTAGGAAGATTACATAACTAATCAATATCTCCACGTACAGCATGTGGGCGTAGGTGTGTTCGTGTGAGTGTGTTTGTGTGTGTGTTTTAGTATGTGTATGTGCGTTTGCTTTTGTGTGTGCGTGCGAGAGAAAGAGTGATATTATACAACCGTTGGCCCCACATCAGTATATGTGTGTGTGAGTGAGTGTGTGTGAAAGAGAGACACTACAGTATTCGAACCTGACCGAAATATTTGATTTTGTCATTTTGCCTTGATGAGATTTTGGAAATGTTTTCATTGTTAAAAACTGAAATGGCAGGTTTCATGAAAATTGCGCAAGATCTCAGTGAGGCACGGGTGAAGACGACATGTATCGAACCAAAGACCTTGGCCTTGCCAAACTGCTTCCTTACCCAAGAACGAGGAAAATAAGGGACGCAATTGTATGTCGAAGGACAAATTGCTATCAAGTACCAAGAATAATGGTTTTCGAAAACTTGATCATCTCACCTTGGGAGAGCCCGTCGATTTGTTTTTGACGACACTCGTGGTTTGTACCAGAGAGTAGTAAATTGGATTCAGCACACCTTTTGTACCTGCAAGGTTTTGTGGTACAATTCCCTAGAAACACCAGATCTTCGGAAGTGGTCAGCAATTTGAATTTCACCGTGCCTCTGAAAACGCAAGATTTCAGCGCCTTCAATCCCCTTCTTTTTCTTTCTTCTTTTTTCACCCTCTAAACCTGGGTTTTGGTCGGAACAAATTCTTCCTTCAGAAAGGAGTTAGGCCCGCGCCCGTGCTTTTCCCTTTGGCATTTAAAGGGGGGTAACTAAAAACTAGTATTTGAGAGAATGATATCATTTTTCCTCCTAGAAAGTTGGCTAATCCGAAAAGACCGTTTTTGAATACTGACGCGGCGCAAGGAATAGGATTGCTGGATGTTGTTTTTATTACTTCGTAAGAAATGGTCTAGTAGCTTTGCTGGAAGCTCTATATGCATAATCATGTGTATCTACAAATTCATCAGGGTTTTCATTACTCAACTTTTAGTCAGCAGCGCCACTTTCCATGCATGTATTCGTACTGCGTTGCAGCATTACGTACAGAGCATGTAAGGTGTTGAAACCTTACCTACTTCTCATCGCGATTTATTGTTGTACAAGCAGCTTCGTGAGGATCTTGCTAAGATTGGGAGAAGATTGGGCGATCTAAGGATTCTGGTCGATTTTCGCGACAGCGTGTTGGATGCAATAACCTTGCAGGTCAGTAAGGTGGAATTCTAAACACACCAAAATCTCCTATGCTGCACTTTATGGGTCATTTTGGGGTCTGACTTCTTTGCTTGAACACAGAATTGATTGTGCCAAGGGCTTTGAATGTGCATGTGGCAAGGTTCACAGTACTGCACAAGGTCAACGCGCAGGACCAACACGCATAGTCTATGACAACGCATGTATGATATTTGATTTTGCAACGCTTGACCAGCACCATCACTGTGTATTGACATACTCCGGTTTGGATTGTGCATACTCTCAGTTGTTCGCGTCGTCCCAATTTTCTCTGAATATTTGCATTTGTTTGGTCAGGCTTTTTTTTCACATAAATTTTCTGTGTGCCAACTATTTGACAGGTAATCTTCTAATGTACTGTTTGACGCGAGGGCCAGGGATTATTGACAGATATTCATTCTTCGTGGACACGTTCCATCACAAGGGACATACAAATTTCTATTTCTGGCGCACAAAAGTGATCCTGTGACACATTTCCGCAACAGTTCCACGAATGAAGTGAAAAATAGACTGCACATATGTATGAAGAGAGTGGCAGCGTTTCCGAATCAGCCAAGGTTTTTAGTTTCATTTCTGCATATTGCGCAAGTTCAGCTTGCCATAAACCAGATCATTCACCTGGGTGGACGTGCTAGTGGGACAGCGAAGTTAGTCGTGGACAAATCTATTGTGCAAACACTAGTGAACGATGGTGTAATGGTAAATTTAACTGCGAAACACGTCTGGACTGGCAACAGACCACGCAGTGTGACTCCAAAAGACTTGCTACGCAGGGTGAAGAGTTTGATTTCCTGCAACGAGAGACTGATTATTTCAGATGCGAAAGCGCGAAAGGGCCGCAAGTTACATGAACTTCTGAAACCGTGACCACCCACCATCAAAAAAAGTGTGAAACATGTCAAGGCTTTCGAAGATTGGTTAGAGAACGAGAGACCCTTTCTATCTGAATTTGTCGTTGTTGGAGAGGTAAGGTGATGTATTCGAACTTGAGATCCCTACAATGTCTCATTCTGTGTGCCTGAATTTACTGGTATTCACAGAACTGCTTGTATGCATAAGATGCACGATCTTGTGGAATTGTTCTATTGTATAGTTTGCTAATAGTTCAGATTTTTTGATCACAGGATGACGAGAACTCCTCTCTTGCGCTGCCACAAGGAATTCTTCGTACGAACCAGAAAGGTTAATTGCAGGTTTACAGGCACTGGTCGTCAAGAACTCCAGGAAATGCTGCCCTGCCTCCTTCAGCACACACCTTCGTTTCTACATTCCTTGAGGAACATGGATATATCTGAAAATATGCGCAAGGGGCGTCCATTGATGGAATCAGATTTCAGTTTCATTTCAACATTGTCCAATACTCCAAAATCTGACGTTGCTGTTGAACTGCTGGTATTGATTTCATTTGATTATGCTAGATTGTACTTGTTGACTAGGCGCAAACATCATCACTTTTATTAGACCCATATTTGGCTGTTGTGACTGTGAAGGATAAGTCTGCACCAATATGCAGCAATCAATATCCTTGTTGTGCCTGTGCCGTGTCATGCATTGCATCCATCCTTGACTATTCTCATTTTTTGTTTAAACAGAGTGGTGAGTACTTTGCTCATCATCCGATTATCGACCGTGTGCGGAGATATGGTTTTGATGAGCTCAAAAATGGACGTCTCAAAACATCCAAGGTTCGAAAAACTCAAGACGCTCTTTGTGTCAAAAACTCTCCGACGTAACCAAACTTTTTACCTGAGATCTTCACTGTTTACTGTGCACAGTGTTGTCTTTTGCTTAGTTTTAGCCTTCTCGACCGACAGGAAAGTGTGCGTACTGCCTTTGAAATCTTTCAGGCGTTTGTGTGGCACACCATCAAATTCCCGTGCGTCGACAGGCATGGAAAAAAAAGATGGATGAAACATGAAGACATCCATCCCATTCCCCGTCTGAACCCCACGCCTTGTGAAGACATCAATCAACTTGGTCGCCAAGGACGCGCTTTAGCCAGCAGCTCCATTTTGCACGTGAGAGCCGACCACTCAGGTTGTCAGGGTGCTTTTTGGCTGGATTCCGATACGGTCTGTAGTCTAGAGCGTCTTGTTTCACCCTCTTTCCCATGAGTTCCTGAATTTCACGTTCGCCAGGCCTATCCATACACTCTTGGCATCTATCTCGCAACTTCTGGAGTAGTTCGGTGCGCTGTAGTCGATGGGCCTCTCGCAACACCTGGCGCCTCTCTCTGATTCCCTGGTGCAGCGCCATGTGCCAGTCATTTAAATCGCTTGCTGACGATGACGACGGAACGAAATTGATTGGTGTCACAGCATCAATGTGGGCCAATGTGGAGATCGGTCGCACGGAATGTGTGACTATGAATCCGTCAGTCACAAGGTCTTTGGCAATCATTGTCTCCCGCTCCAGCAGTCTTATCTGGCGATGCACGCCCGTTGAATTTTGGAACTATTTGCTGGTTTTCGTCCTGACTGCCCAGTCTTGGTGACTCTCCTGAGAAGGAGGCTTGTGGCCTCATTCACCCACCGTGTCAATTCATCCATAGAATCAGCACATGGCTGAGTCCTGTTGCCTGCTCGTTTAACATGAGTGCGCCAAGAATCTTTCATCAATACCCATTTTTCCCCATCAACAATATCTCTACTATTCGAGTGCGCTCGCATAGGTCGCAAGAACAAGGTCGCTGGTAGATCTGCAGTCAGAGTTCCGTGATCTAGACGACTGTCACCATGATGAGCAGTGTGGATGTGAAATTTAAAGCCTTGAGCTGAACATTCTTCAAGGTCTTGAGGTAGCTGGTTGTTGCCAGCATGCACTAGGATCTCGTCCAGTCGAGCTGCCTGGGCAAATTGCGGGCTACGTTGTGTGAACATGCCTCCTTTAATGTAGTTTGTCAACCAAGAAACTGAGCGCTGAGGGTCGAGAGTGAATTTTTGGAAGCGCAAGTCGGCCTCTTTAGTCTCACAGCTGTTCCTGTAACTCTTACGTGCATCAGGAAAGAGGAATGCGTTGTAGTCACCACCAGCCAGATGAACGTGACCGAGTGATTCAGTGTGTAGCAGGTGGGCATCAAGCTGGTCAAGAAGTGCCTGCTGCTGTTTGCCCTCAGCAGCAACATGATTGTACACATTTGAAACAGAAAGAATAAGTCCTCTGTCAGGCCGAATCTTGACAGTGAGTAGACGGCCTTCGTCGAAGCCGTCAGCATTGACATGCTGAGAAGAGTCTGGCGCACTTCCAGTAGAAGTGTTCACCATTGTGATAACCGAGTAGTAATAAGTGTGCTTGCGCTTTTTTTTCTTGCTGCGTTTAGCACTTGATCTACTGCGCATCCCAGTCCCACATCGAAGAAAGATCTGATATTGTGGCCATTCTTTCCGAAGCTATGCGTGCACTTGCTCCCTCGCAGAGTTTTTGACCCGACAGTCCTGTAATAGAGTCACTGCTGGATTGTGGCTGGACAAGATGTGTTGCACTGTGGGAATAGAATTTCAGATTTCTGCTGGGCCGACGTTTTGCGTTTCAATCCACAGGTCTCGCGTCTGCTGCGCATATTGTACCGAGATCCACACTTCTTGACATTGCAACACATGATTCTGTTCTTCCTTAAATAAGAGCTCACAGGGGAAAGTTTCTGAACGAGCAGGCTGATAGATGGGCTGACGAAGGGCGAGACGATGTCGGCAATGTACGATGGGACGGCCCCAGCTCACGTCCCACCTTCTCATGGACAGACGTGGGCGTCGAGCACAGATGCTGCATGAACAAAATCCTCCGGGCCAGAGTCCATTTGAAGGTGTCCGAACTGAAATTTCCTCTTCACAATAACTTTACATCTGAATTTCTCAACAGAGAAGACAACAGCAGGGATCTTCTGGGGAAACACAGGCAAGACAAAACCGTCTCGGACCGGTCCAAAAGGCACCTGTTACAAAGCATCGGTCACCAATTCCCATGCGACAAGCTTCTGAAGCTCTGGGGTCTTCGAGAGAACGACGGGTGCAGGCATTGTAAACGAGTACATCTGGATGTGAGGCCGTGGCCGGAAAGCCTCAGTCATATCCAAGCCCGATGTCCGGTTCTCCGAAAACCCAGAATCGCAGTGCATCACGGCATCTGGTGTAAGCTGCTTACAGCCATCAGCAGGAACTCCCTGGAAACACACGACGACGGCGAGAGAAAATGGTACTTTTCGTCTGCTGTCAGCGAGGCCATTCATGACGAATGGACCGTGGCAATCCGCCAAATCCTCGTACATCTAGGTCTGTTTTCCGGTATTAGGCGACTAACCGATGATGTTGTCACATTTCACGCCCGGAAGAGCATCGTCCTGACATCGGACGAGATTACCTCCTTTTGTGGCCGGAGACCAAATGGAGTTGCTGTCGTGGCCAAAGGTAAACAATGCATCTTCCTGGATTTCACTCGCCCAATGGACTCGGTGACTTCATCAGACGAGGGGGACTGGGCTGAAAGAAAGCAACTTGAGAAGAATGAGAGATATGGAATGCACCTCTACTTTATCCATTATCTTAGCGCCCTCAGTGGGCGACCCTGGAATTGCTCACAAGCCAACTTCACAGTTGGAGCATGCGGCTCTCTCAAGAGGACCCAATTTCAAGACAGGCTCTGCCTTCTCGGAGTGACGGATTCCAAAGCCAGAGACAAAATCCGAACGCTTACGGTGTCAAAAACGCTAGCTTTGTCGGACATTATCCTCAAGCTTTTACGTCTCGATTCTGCGCAGCCCTGAGTGGGCTCTTAGTTCGCTTCCAACTGAACTGGCCAACTCTCAAACGTCAGCCTTCCAACTCTCCAAACACCGGCTCATTTAGTGAACTGGTAATTTAAGAAGATCAATCATCAGGCCGCCCTCCCCTGGGGAGATCGGCCCTTCAAAAGGGCCGCAGCATACACTGTCTGCCCTCCATCGCTCGCCCACACTTGGGTCGAGCAATCTAACCAGGCCCCTCCATGATTGGCTTTTATCACCCCCTGTGGCTTGGCCGCAGGTGCTGTTCTATAAGAGTGACAATGCCTTATCTGACAGGCATAGCTATAACAATTTCTATGGGCTGGCTGCGTAGCAACCATCACATCGCTCAGACTGGACGTATCTAGACACACCTTCTTTCTGTTTTCCTAATGCTCATTCTCCACGAATGGTACTCTCACGCACTTCAACCCCGCTAACTTACAGCTGACTTGCAACCAACAAGATAAGACGCCGGAACCAACAAGCTTGCTATCACTGTTCTCCCATTAACACAATCCACACTATTGCCAGATCCGTTTACCAAAGACTTCGACACACTGACTCTGAACAAATCCCGCACCATGCACATACACAAAGGTCATCAAAGGCACGATCACTTCACAGCTTGCTACATACACCACAATGAGATCACATCCCACACATAAATGGATACACAACCCCGCACACCTCAATAGAGATTCTCTCTGAGAGTCTTTTAAAGGATTGGTTGCAATGGAGATCATCTATGATCTTCCCTTTGGTTCTTTCCAATAAACAGCATTAACTCTCTGTGTTCGTTGAGATACACCACTCGTCTGGGTTTGTTCATCGAGATACACCACACGTAACTTGTCGTAGCACGTGGCATGAAGCCATTCGTCTTGACGACCACATTGTAAGTCGCTAAGAAAGCCAGGCGCAACGTCTGGTAGGATCAAGTTTGTAGTTTGACCGTCCGTCTAGTGTCCGCATGCTGTGTGAGATGATAGTCCCAACCAAGTTTTGCTGCTGCAACTGTGCAACAACACACAGACGTTGCATCTGTTTCGGACAGACCCATCCCGTCTCTAGAAGTGTTTGGGTCACAATGTCAGCAGAGGTGATGAACTGGACAGCTGTCATATGCAGTGGCCGCCAGTCTAAGGGCATCCACAGTCGACCTTTAGATCCAGTTTGACCCTGACCCAAGGATCGCGTGATTTTTTGGTATCAGTGATTTACATCTTACACTGCATATTTCACATTCCTTTTCCTTTAGATTTTGCGGGACCTGACTTATATTGACTTGAGGAGTGGTCATGTGGTGGGGAGTTGGAGGGCTTGGTTTAGAAACATGCAGGCACTATCACCTTGAACAAGGTAGAGGGGGGGCGTGGAGGAGGCGTGGCAAAACAAATGTGCATGTACACACACACACATAGAGCACACATACATACACACGCCACACATAGAAACACACACATACACACACGCAGACACAGTCACAGACGCAGACACCAGGGCATACAGACAACACAAACACAGAGACTCACACCAACACCACCATGGACACAGACACCAACCTTGCACTTACACACACATTCCCACAAGTTCATACACAGACACACACAAACACACACGCACACACACATGCACGCACACGCACCCCTTGTTGTCCCCTACTTTGTTGTTATAATTTGCTAGTGCTCTGTCTTACTCGCTGCACCGTGCTCTCAGCAACCATGTACTAGCTAATAATCATACATCTAAATGGCTAATCCGAAATCAATATTTGCGTAGCTTTATTTTTAGAATCTCATGTTACTGCCTGGTGTAGCAGATGCAACCTGCCATATTTTTATAGAGGCCTGAACCGAGAACATATTGATTCTTGTGGCCAAGGTCCTCCCACTACGCAGTGCACAGGATATCACCTTGTATTCATACTGCAGGGTTGTCCTTCTTGGTGCCTTTGTTTGTGGAGACATATCCAACCAGGTCAACGTGGTCAACAGAGCGATACATCTAGAATTTGCCACCCTTTTTGCTTGCATTTCCGAATTTGCACCCCTTTTGCTGCCATCATTTCTGGCTGTTGTAATTCAAAAAGCCCATAGCACGCTGCACGTGCCATAGCATGCTGCACATGTCTTTTCCGCATTGGCAAATGCGATCGCGCTAAAAATGCTGCTGTTCCTTCACTGGCATTAGCCAACAATAAGGTGCTCCTCATAAAAACGAATTGTCTGTCTGAACAAGCACATTACACTATGTCAATTACCATGCGTGCACAGGTGTACTTTAAGAGTACACTATGAGAAGGCAGAGTGGGTTTGTGCAGTGGAAGAAAGAGGGGGAGGGGGGTAGTGGGGGGGAGGGGGATAGTGCCAGAATTTGAATGCAAACTACGCACATTGATTCAACGGATGTTGCTTTTGTTACTGCATAACAAATAGTCTAGTAGCTTTGCTGGAAGCTCTATGTGCTCGAATCTTGACCGAGTTGCGCCCACCTAGAGTGAGCGTGACACGGGGTGGGGTTTTCTCTTAAGGAGTGAAAATTGATCTAAGAGTTAACACGCATATAATAAACTCATCTGAAACACGTGTCATGGTGGAAGGCGACAACGGCCCGGAGAGCAGTCCCAGGATGAGTTCCCTGAGACGTCAGACGCACCAGCGTCCGTCGCACGGGTGAGTGGTCGAGCTCGTGACTGATCACCGTACACAGTATACGTTAGGTATGAGCCTGCAACTATCTCCCACTGGGTTACAAAGCTGGGAAATGCTGCAGAGATCAGATGCAGCAGCTACGAGAAAATACGCAGCCGCGACAATGCAGCTGATCATGATTCCTATCACTGCCAGTGTAGCAATTCAAATTTCGATTCTTATCACTGTAGCAATTCAAATTTCGATGCGGCCTAATCCTCGTGTCGAAAATTCGTCAGATTGGCACCTTGCAAGGAAGCAGGATTTCACTGGCATTCACATGCTGATGGCCGTAAATGAGTCAATGTGCATGCTGGCGACATTATTTGGGTATGCTGGCATCGCGCTGTTGGCTGTATATGGGCCTACAGATATGCTAGCGGCCGTATTTGCGCACGCTGGGAACATGCTGGGGGCCAAAAAGCTTGCGTGCATACTGGCCACTGTATTTGGATGCGCTAGAAACGCACTATTGGCTGTATATGGGCCTACATGTGTGCTGGCGACTGTATTTGGGTACGCTGGAACCAAGCTGTTGGCTGTATATGGGCCTACAGATATGCTAGCGACCGTATTTGCGCACGCTGAGAACATGCTGGGGGCCAAAAGGCTTGCATGCATACTGGCCACTGTATTTGGGTGCGCTGCAAACACACTATTGGCTGTATATGAGCCTAAATATGTGCTGGCAACTAAGATAGATCTCAATCCTGTCATTGCTGTGGTTGCTGCGTCCACTGCCCCTAATGTGAGTTCCGTTGCATTTGCCGCCCCTGCTGGAGCAAATGACATTGGCAGCGGTTGGGGTGATTTTGAAAAGCCTCTTGACATGCTGCCTGCGGAGGAGTTGGAAATGTTGAAGGAAAAAGACAATGATAGCATGGATGAAGGAGGGCAGAAGGACCAACAATTTGAGACAGAAATAGACAACCGTGACGAAGAGACGGGCTGACGTGAGAGCAGCAGCGCTAACGAAAGCAGCGAGGAAGATGATGAGTGCTGGAACTGCGGAAGTGATCCAAATCGAGTTGAACGGGTAGCAGGTACTCTGGTCCAAGGACAATACGCAAAGGACGAAGTACGCAAAATGCGCAATCGACAAGGCATTCAAAAATCAAGTTTGGTAGAAGAGGAATCGGACATGAAAAGAAACGAGTTTAAAGCATTACAGTTCTGATCCGGGACATAACCGCTTTTTTGACCTAGCCAGCAAGTTTCTAAACACACACTGATGAAGCCCGGGCCAGAACCCAGCCTGCCAGCGCTGTTTCTACAAATCATTGAAAAAACTGCCACCCAGCCAGCGGGTTTCTAAAGTACAGTGCAAGAAACTGGCCAAAAAAAATATTTCTAAATTGAGATTTCATGTTGGATTTTTTAAAAGATTTTATGTTGGGTTTTTAAGAGATTTCATGTTTTTTTAAGAGCTTTTATGTTGATTTTTAACTGGATTGTATGTTTTTTGAGAGATTTTACGTTGGAGAAATTTCTATAAATCATTAAGAAACTGCCCAAATCGCTGCCAGCGGGTTTCTAAAGCCTCACTGAAGAAACAGGCCCAATTCCAGCCTGCAGTTTCTATCTGCCAGTTTCTATGTCCCGGAACGACCCTGTAGCTTTATTACGAAGGCGGGTAAAAGAAATGAGATCCAACGGCGAAATGGATGCCCAACACACGCTGGCGCAGCAACACAGCCTCAGGAACAGGTCGAAGAGGAGCCACGAGTCTTCAAGTCCTCATTCTGTGAATTTCGAAACACGAGAGTTCCAAGCCGCAACATTGAAGATTTGAGTGGAAAGCAGAATGAAGGACGAGAATGGGTGGAAAGTCACTTAATGCCGTGGGCAGAGGCATCTTTCAGATGGAGGAGGCAAAAACGATGCGACCAGATCACAGCAACGAGAGCCAACACTCACTGCCAATGGGTGTGGGTAACGACAAACGGGTTGATCGCAAAAACAAAGCAAGCAGCGATTGCAGCGTTGATGTCTCCTGGGATCCAAGCGGAAGAGAGATGGTGGAACGGAGCTGAGTTTTTAATCCACAGACGGCAATCAGGAAAAATAGAACAAACAAAATTCATTGTGCGGGCGATACCGAACGCAACTTTGAAGGAGCTGTTTGTTCAAATGGATTCTGATCTGGGATGCGAAGTCACATGTGAGAACGATCAAAGAGTATCATCTTGAAAATTGTGACGTTTTTGAGCCCCCGCCATTTCGTTTGTCAAGAATTTTGCGTGATGAATGGACAGCGTGGTACAAATTGTGGCGGAATCTGGGAGCCACACAGAACCAAATTCAATGTCTCATACTGCTCGACGTTGAAGCATGTATACACGAAGAAGCAGAAGAGATAGAAGTATGGTCACCAAGCTACCCAAGGTCTCTACAAACAGACTAGATTGGTGACAACGAGCAATCTGTGGGACTGATATGAATTCACTATTCAAACCCAATTGCAGAGATTCTCAGTAGCACTCACCGAGCTCCGTGGACGCGGGCGAGAATGTGGACGATTCAAGGCCATGAGGCCTTTGAAAATGCTCAAGGACATGGTGGACGGCACTGCCCACCGCTACCGTGAGCCATGAGTATCAAAAACAAAGGAGTGCTGAGGGTGGGAGTGCCATCGATGCAAGATCTTCAGAAGTGGGCTGACCAATCGCAATCTTCCGAAGATTACAAGCAATTGACGCTTGAAACGTTTGAGGCAGCACCGCAGAGGCTAGCCGAGAGAAGAGTAAACGTCAAATGGAAGCCACTATCAGCATCAAATGACATGGAACGCACTGGCAAAAGCTCAATTTGTTTGTGAATGTGGCAGATAAGTGCGAGCCCAGCAGTAGCGCCTTTGAGTGACGTACCGAAGGTAGTACAAAGCCTATATTAGCTTACAGATTCAATTCAGAAGCAACATAGTCCACACCTACGACCATTTGTGGACGGAGAAATTCAATTTGTCGGCTACACAGATCAAAATGACAAGTTACAAGCTATGCTTACTTTGAAGAAAAGGAAAAATGTCGAAATCGGTCTAGATCAGAGTACGGGCTTGATTTTGGCTTTCTTCATAGGAAACACATCATCACTGACGGATTTAGGGCAGGAATACAAGTGGTGCCCGGCAGGCAACATAATGGGCAGCACTTGGTGTTGAATCACATGCATTACAAAAGCTGTGTCCAGGTGGCAGGTAAGCCGCACGTCCATTCAACTCGGGGAACCAAATGGGAATGACGGCACATGGACCATGACAGAAACAAAGTGCGCTGCAATCAAAAGACTGATATCCATCATGCGTTCTGGCGATTAAACAGAACTCATCAACAGGCTAAAGACTTCGGATCCTTTTAACCGAAATGGGCGTATTTTCTCTCATCAAATTCAGATGCCTAGGGATGAAGTGCTGACTGAGGAAGTTGCATCACAACAGCAAAAACTAGCAGTGGCAGAAGGCCCACTGCAGGACATGATTGTAACGTGCAAACGACTGTAACCTGCAAACAGTGTGAAGTAACTTTCGTCTTTACAAAGGGTGAGCAACGATTTTTTCAAGGGAAAAAGATGACGCAACCAGCGCGATGCCCGGAATGCAGGAAATAGATTCGTGAAAAGCGAACGGAAACAACCAGCAAAAATCGATTCTCTGGGCCTAAATTCAAAATTGCAATAGTTGCATGGGCCATGTGTGAAGGATGGTGGACAGAAGCTAGAAACGCTGATGAGAGAAGTGGGTTGCAAGCACAAGGAACGAAGCAACGCGAACTAGTTGAAGAAACTCCTCGGGAGTTCCCGTGGATCGAATCAGGATCATTGGTGCGAGATTTTTGGTCAGCAGTGGAATACGGTGGCATCCCAGAATTCCTCGGCAGACTTAAAGCTCGAGGGCACACACTAATGGCAAAATGGGGTCAAGATATCTTGCTGGAGAAAAACGGAAAACAAAAAGATCTCAGTTCATTATCAAGTTGGATGCAATGGCAGTGGCAATGGTTGTTGGAATTGTGTCAGAGATGGCAGCCGCAAACGAGTGCAACAGGTAATGTGATTTCATGGAATCTTGGACCACTTGGTATACATGTGGCGCAACCTTACATCGCACAGGCCATGCGAGGGAAAGCAGCAATTGTAATGCTGCAGGAGATCCGAATCCCATGAGGAAGCAAGTTCAGAGTTCAGCGAAATTTCAGGCGGAAGTATCCAGAGTACGAATGTTACATTGCTGCAGGCAGCGATATTGACTTAGTAGCAGATACGGACGGTGACCAAGTGCATAGTGATTGATAAAATGACGGAAGAGCGCACATCACAGTAGTCACCTTTCTGCACAAACGTGTGTTTCACCCCAAAGTACGGTTGTAAATTGGCATAAACCCCGAGAAAAAAAGGCGCTGGAACACATGAACCATGGACGCGTTTTGTGGCTTGATGCGATGACGCATGAGGGAGAGCGTATTA
>Ga0209390_10006395_pt1 | contig 15834 bp, 9 predicted proteins | sample BON01_FD_187212 | JGI IMG/M metagenome (GOLD analysis project Ga0209390, IMG submission 187212) | Freshwater microbial communities from Lake Bonney liftoff mats and glacier meltwater in Antarctica - BON-01 (SPAdes) (version 2) | ecosystem: Environmental > Aquatic > Freshwater > Ice > Glacier... | reverse complement strand
CACCCCCCCCACACCTGATGATGCTAGCCGCATGCTAGCCGCACCCGCCGCACGCCCCCAACACCCGATGACGCTAGCCGCATGCAATACCGCCACAAGACATGTGCCACCAGCCCTGGCCCTGGCCCCATAGTTATTATATCTGCTATATATAATAATAATATATATATACATTATTATTTTAATTACTTTTATATAAACTTAAATTTTACTTATTATTATAAATACTTATTTCATATGTGATTTATTATGATTATATATTATTCAGCTTGCAGTCAGGGCCTTAGTCTTAGTCTATAGTTTAACGTTAAACTGGGATTTCCGGCGCTTACAGTAGTCGAGACAAGGTAGTTAATTATTAAAGGTTAAAGGGTTAGTCTTAGTCTTAGTCTTAGTCGTATTCGTATGTCGTATGATATAGATAAATAGATATAGATATATTGATATAGGAGCATAAAGCGACTACAGGGATGGCGAGGACGAGGAGGTCGCGCGGGCGCGGGGCGGCGGGGGCGGGGGGGCGCAATGTTTGCATGCGCGTACGCTTTCCTTGAACAGTTGCCTTAACACTAGTGTTAACGACTGTTAAATACTGTTCAAGGTGTTCAACTGTTCAAACACGTACTGTTAATAAACTAAAGAAAAAATTCCGGAATTTCTGGGTTTCTTGTTTCTGGAAATTCTGGAGTTTCCGCAAGCCAGCGAAAATCTCTCAACTGTTCAAATGCAAATGCAAATGCGTTTGCGGTTGTTCAAACCACACTCGTCGGACGTCTGCTCGAAGCAGACGTGCGATTCTGGAGTTGTAAGAGAATTCTTACAAATGTTTGCCTCTGAGGCCAAACAACGACGAAACACCAATCGAGATTCATCAAGGACTGTCCTCGCAATGAATCTCGGCACAGGAAACACAACATACAAAAGGGCGGGCGCCCGGCAGGCGCCCGCAATGTGTCGAACGGGATGTGCAAGTCGTTCGAAGGAATGTGGCCGAAGAGCGTACTAAGGAATGTCGGCGGGCATCCTCCGGGATACCGCAGGGGGCACTAACTACTGCAGGCAAATACGGTAGTAGTAGGTACATCTATCTTGGACAACACTGCACACTGTGCGCTTATGTTCAAACTGTTCAACCTGAGCGAATCGCGTATCTCCTTGAACAGTTGATGGGTGGAGGTGTTAGAGAACCTTGAACACCTGGCACCTGGGGAAAACGGTGTTAAATAGGAGGCGCCGTTAACACACACTTGAACGCTAAACTATAGGCCCTGCTTACAGATACAGATACAGCTTACAGCTTCTATAATAAAAAATAAAAAAAATGAGAGAGAGATTTTGTGTTTGTGACACCTAAGACTATAAGAAACGACGGTCATATGTATGTCAATGTTAATGTCAACGTTAAACTAAAAACTTAGTTTTTTTGAGAAACGAATCGTTAATTACGTTAGGCGTTAGACAATAGACTTAGACTTAGACGAGCATCCGATCGCCGTAAAAGGCTAAGATTTTTTGTACTTCGTCTAAGGTCTGTTGTTATTGCGGAACATCAAAGGCGGCGCGCGGCGCCACACCCACCCCGGCGGCCACCCCCACCGCCACCGCCATCGCGAGCACAAACTCGCGGCTGAATAAGTCGAAGTCGTTTGATTTTTCGCAGGCGGCCGGGTTGAGTGGGAGTGCGCCTCTGTCCGAACGTACCGACTCTGTCTCTGCATCTGACATTTGGCGCACACACATGGCGAGCAGGGACGAGGAGCAAAACTCTAACGACCACAACGACTTCACTCGCACTTTGTCCGCTGCGCGCGTGTGCATAAAAAAATCGTCAGCAAATCACACACTAAAACTAAAATCGCAAATCGCAAATCGGCTCTTGTCGCTGGGGGGTCGCTCTCTCTGGCAGGACCGGCCTTGAAAACATCGTGTTCACGGCCAGCACGCGAACGCCACACAAGACACTCACGCGCAGCGCCGGCAACACGCACACGACTGGGCCCGTCCATAGTCCTCGAGCTAATAAATCGAAACAAATATTGCCAGGAGTGCGAGTTGCCGGGAGTGAGCGTGGCCGTGCGATACTCGGCCGCGTGTTCGCGGCCTTCCGTTGTGGCACGACACCCACCCAAGTAACCCAGCCTACTAAGGGGTGCCTAGACCTACACTTTGCCTCATACTAGTCTCAACCTAGCGAGTGGGCCGAAAGAAAAGAGTGGTGCGGAGCCCTGGACGAACCCCATTGGAACGTAGCCTGTGCAGACGTACGTGATGAGGTAGCAGAGCAGCGCCATAAAGAAGGCGCTCACAAGCTGCATGGCCCGCTTCCAGCTAGTCTTGTCTGTCCGTGCGTCGCTCGTAGCCGCAATGGTGAGCACGATCGCCATGGAGTTGCTGAGCAGGGACAGCGCCACGGACAGCCAGAGCGCTGATGGCGCGGCGACGGTGTCACCGCCACGCAGCGCAAGCGCACCGCCCAGAGCAGGCGGCAGCACGCGCAGTGCAACCAGTAGAGTCATGTTGCGCAGTTGAATCGGCGACAGCCAGGCGCGTCGGCCAAAAACGCGGGAGATTCCCAGTGTCCCCTTTGTATTATAAACCGTCTGTGAATGTGAACACAACGACCCCATTTCTGTATCGTACTCGTAGGCTTTGCGACTGTTCCCCTCCGTGGTGTTAGCTGTCGCGCCTGCTGTGACCATGGACGAAGCATCTTCTCTGTCGTGGTACCTCTGGTCGGAGGGGAGACAGCTCCTCTGTCGCTCCTGCTGTGACCATGGATCTCGGTCGATACCGGAGGGAGGACCAAGCCCCCTATCGGAACCTCCGGCTAAAAAAATGGCCGGTTTTCGCCCCCCGAAGCTCGCACTAGCTAAGCTGACGCCAAACGGGACGCTGCGGGCCGCCATCAACATGTCCAACATACTGCTCGTGACCGACCGCACCGATCCTTCGCTCCCCAAGGGCGTGGCTCCCGACCTGTCGGCGGCCTTGGCCGAGGTGATGGCTGGAATGAGCTTCCCTACAGCTCGCACCGCTCACACACGGCCGACCCCCCTACCTCCTCTCGCTTTGCCAGGCGCTGGGCGTGACCCTCGAGTTGGTTCCGTACCCGAACCCAGGCGCGCTGGCCGACTCTTCTGGCGACGGCGCGTGGGACGTCGGGCTGATCGGCGCGGAGCCTGCGCGAGCGAAAGTCATCGGCTTCTCGCGCCCATACGCCGAGATTGAAGCCACATATCTGGTACCTCCCGGGTCGACACTCTTTTCCGCGGCCAGCGTGGACGCCGCTGGCGTGCGCATCGCGACGTCGAGACGCTCCGCGTATGAGCTCTGGCTCTCGGCCAACATCAAGAACGCCGAGGTGGTGCTGACCGACGAGCCGGGTCCCGAGCGCTCGTGGGAGCTCTTCCTCGAAAAGAAGCTCGACGCGCTCTCGGGTCTCCGTCCGTGGCTCGACACCAAGGCCAAGGAGCGCCCTGCCTACACGGTTCTGCCAGACCGCTTCACCTCCATCCAGCAGGCCATCGGCGTGCCCCGGGCGGGAGACGCCGCAGCCTGCGACGCGGCCGTCGCCTTCCTCGACGAGTTCGTGGCCACGGCCAAGTCGTCGGGATTGGTGGCAAGGCTCCTCGCCAAGCACGGCGTCGCCGAGAAGCTTTCTGTGGCACAGTAGGTGGATTGAATTGGCGCTGGCGGAGGCGCTCACAAAGTTCATCACTCACCACACACAACCACCTCTCAGGGTTCAGGCTCACCTCCACCTCTCGAAAACAGAATAAAATATCAAAAAATATCTCACCAAAAAATAACACGCTTCTTCATCCTCACACATACACATATTCTATACTCTCACTCATACTCTACATGTACGACATGCTTTCGCTTTCTGCAGAGGTATGGATAATACAGTGCAGCAAAGAGTATTTATTATATGATGTATAGCTGAATTAAGCAGGGACAGGGAGGCAGTGGCAGGTGGCAGTGAGGAGCAGCACGCGTATATATACTATATATACATACCCTCCATCACGCACACGCACTCAACGTACGACGTGCACCACGGACATGCGGCCAGCGAGACGGGGATACACACGCATATAGACTGTTCCTGTGTTCCTAAGCTGTTCGTGTTCATTGTTTTTGTTGTGCTACCTCGGGATCATCTTCATCTCAAACGGATGAAACCCGGCCGCGCGCCGCCGTGGTACGCCGTGGTGGCGTCTATCAACCTCCAACTATCCTGCCCCCCCCCCAAAAAAGGACGCCATCCGACTTCACACAGTCATGTCTGGATATCGGGTGGCCCAGTCGCTGATGGAAAGATGACCATCTGGTCGGCGAGCGGGTTGGCGTGGATCGTGATGTGCTCGATCTTGACCTGAGGAGCAAAACATCCAGCAGAGGAGCGGTCGGTGTTGGTCCGCGCAGCTGGTCACAGCACGGAGCGCTGCCCCAGGGCCGCACACGACGAGGCGAGCGGCGGCCCCGTCGCACTGGGCCGGTGGACAGACACTAATGCACGGCTGTCTAGGCGGGACTCGCGCACCTCTGTCAACGGCCTGTGCTTTTCGGTACTGGGCGTGCGCTCAATGGCGTCGAGCGTGTCGAAGCCGTCGATGACCTTCCCAAACACGGAGTAGTTGTTGTCGAGGTGCGCGTGCTTTGCGTAGGTGATGAAGAACTGGGAGCCGTTTGTGTTCGGCCCAGAGTTGGCCATCGAGACGATCCCGCGCACTGTGTGCTTGTTGTCCGGGTGGATCTCGTCAGCAAACTTCCCGCCCCAGATGCTCGCACCGCCCTTCCCGCCGCCCGTCGGGTCGCCGCCCTGGAGCATGAAGCCCTTGATATTCCGGTGGAACACCGTCCCGCTGTAGTAGCCAGACGACGCAAGCGCGAGGAAGTTGAAGGTTGTGCGCGGCACATTGTCGCAAAACAGCTCGATCTGCGTGGCGCACGGTGCAGCCGCGTGAGCGGTCGGGCGGTGTGGGTGGCGATAGCGCACGGTGGCTGCTGCGCACCTTGATATCGCCGAGGGTCGTGTGTAGCGTCACCGACATCGCCCCAGACACGCTGGTGGACGCTGAATTCGAAGGCGCCAACGATGGCGTCCCAAAATAGCACGCGCGTGCGAGCGCTCGCGCCGGTTAACGGCGCACTAATGGCTGGACTAGAGCGCCAGCTGGCGATAGCGCACGAGCAGGTGGCTTACGTCACCGACATCGAGGGCAACATGGAGTACCTGCTGGCCTACGTCGCCATGTCGGACGCGCTGGTGCTCGTGTCGGAGCGCGCCGACGACGGTGCGGTGGACCTGGCGCTCCGCGATGGCTGGCGGTTCGTCTTTGGCGGCGACGCGGTGGACAAGGGCGGGGAGGTGGGCGGCTCGATCCGCGTCGCGCGCACGCTCATTCGGTTGAAGCGAAAGTACCCGGAGCGCGTCACCATTATCGTCGGCAACCGCGACATCAACAAGATCCGCATCACCTCCGAGCTCACCCGCGCCCAGCTGGACGGCGCGCGCCTCGAGTCTATGCCCGGGCCGTACTGGGTCCCCGAGGCGAAGCGCGTGTCGCCCGTCGGCTACCTCGGCGAGATCCTCGAGCAGCAGCGCGGCGCGGCGGGCCCGCCCAGCGCCGAGGAGCTGGCGGCCCACAACACGCTGCCCAACCGCGTCAAGTGGATGCTCAAGGAGACCATGGGCGCGGACGGAGAATTCGAGCGGCGGCGGCTCGAGCTGGCCACGCTGGGGTTCGGCACCGAGTCGGGCCCGGGCTACATCGAGCTGCCCACTGACGCGCAGGTCTGCGACTCGTTTGTGCGGAGCGTGGAGGAGGGCGGCTTCATGCGCGAGCTGCTGCACCTGGGCCAGCTCGGCGTCATCATCGGCTGCAACCTTTTCCTCCACGGCGGGCTGAACTGCCCCAGGGCGGACGCCAGCGCCGACTGCGGCACGGGGGCGCTGGGGCTTGTGCCGGGTCGCGCCGGGCGCATCGAGGACGTTGGCGAGTGGGTGGAGGCGCTCAACGGCTGGTACCGCGAGCAGCTCGACGAGTGGGTGCGCGGGCCCACCTGGCGAGACGACGACGCGACGAGCGAGCTGAGCTCGCGCGGCGGCCACGCGCTCATCGAGTACGTGGTGCCCACACCCGCGCCCACCGTGGTGCTCGCGCGCCAGCTGACCAAGGGCGGCACGCCGGCGCTGCCGTCGGCCGAGTTAATGACACGTCTCAACGCTTGCGGGGTCCGCCGCCTCGTCGTGGGCCACACGCCGCACGGCAACTGCCCGACGGTGATCAAGGGCGGCGGGCCGGGCGCGGCGGAGCCGCTTCTCGAGATCATCATGGCGGACACCTCCTACTCGGACATGAAGGCGGCCGACAATCGGGGCGCCGCGGTGGTGGAGGTCGAGCTGCGGCCCGACGGCGGCGCCTACGTGCACGGCGTGCTGCACGACGGCACCGCCTTCGAGTACGCGCTCTCCGCGGGCATCGGCCCGCCTGAGGAGCTGGTGGGCCAGCTGGAGCCCGCGCCCGTGTCGGCGCGCGAGGGGGCGAGCCTCAACTTTGTCAAGGCGTGGCTGCCCCAGGCAGGTTCCTACTTGTTGTGCAAAGTCGACGGCTTCAAGACGGAGTACATGACCCTCGGCCCGCAGCGCGCGGTGGCCATCGTAGGCGGCGAGCCGCCGGGCCCTGCCTCACCCGGCCGGGTCCGGCTGACGCGCTTCCACTCCAACGGCGACGAGGTGCTGGTGGGCTCGGCGCTGGGCGAGACGGACTCCAAGGTGCAGCTGCTCGAGCACATCTTCAAGACCCTCGACACCAACTACAACGGCCACATCGAGATCGCCGAGCTCAAAGACGCGCTCGAGCAGACTGGCGACTTCCTCAAGCTCTTCGCGGGCTCGGGCAACGCGCCGTGGAGCGCTGACGAGCTCTTCCGCCGGATGGACTACGACGGCGGCGGCACCGTCTCCAAGCGCGAGCTGCGCAACTTCCTCGTGCAGCGGATCGCCCACTCGCAGCGCAATACGCCCGCGGGGACGCCCGAGGGCACGCCGGGGGCGTCGCCCATTGCCGCGCGGTCGGGACCAGCCGAAGGAGACTCTCCGCGCCGAGGGATCGCCGCCTCGGCGCCGTCGCCCCTCGCGGCTGTCGGCAGCCGTGAGCCGGTCTTCGGCCGCCTCGCGCTGGCCCTCGAGATGCCCCCGCCGTTGCTCGCAGCGGCCTCGCGCGTGTGCCCGCTCGGCCTGCCTGCGGACACCACGCCCCTGCGCTCGCTCCCGTCGCTGCGTCAGCTGGGCGAGGCGCTAGACGCGTCCGACGTGGCCGAAATCGGCTCGGCGCTCGCTCGAGCCACGCGGCCCGCCAACGTGGCCTTCCTCGCCGCCCTCGCCACCTCGGCGCTCCCGGCCGGCGCCGAGGCGAGCGAGCTCGCGGCGGCCGCCGCGCAGAGCGGCGAGGAGGCGGTGCGGGACGCGGCCGAGGTGCGCGCCCTGCTCTCGCAGGCGACGCGGACCACCACGCTCGCCCTCCTCGCCGCAGTGCTCGGCAGCGCGCCAAAGGGCGGCGGGCCCTCGCTCGCAGACCGCGCCGCCAGAGCCTCTGCGACGGGCGCGTCGGGCGCGGCGTCGGACGCGGCGCGCGAGGCGCAGCTCGATGCGAACGAGTCCCGCCGGCTGCTCGAGCGCGCGACGCGGGAGCGCTCGCGAAGCATCCTCACGCTCGTCGGAGCGCAGTGCGACGCGGCGGCCGCGCGCGCCGCCGAGCTCCCGGCGCCCCCGCCCAGGCTCTCGCCGCTGCCCTCGATGGAGGCGACGGTGCTGCTGGTGCACCCGGCCGAGATGCGCGACGCCGCGCACCGCATCGGCGCCGCGCTCACCGGCGAGCCGGCCGGCGCGCGCGGCTTCGCGCCTCCGCTCGAGGGCGCCGCCGCCTACTCGTGGCGAGTCGTCAACCGCTACTACCGCGCGCGCCTCTCGCTGCTCGTGGTGGCCGACACGACCGGCGCGCACCCGCGGCTCGTCGAGCTCTCGCGCCAGGTGGGCGCGCTCGTCCTCCTGTTTGACCGGAGCAACGCCGAGAGCTGGGGCGGCCTCGTCGAGCGGTGGGGCGCCGCGCTGCCCGACGCCGACGCCGCGCCCGACGTCCTCCTGCTGCTCGGCGACGGCGCCTGCGTGGGCACGGGCGAGGAGGAGCTCGACTTTTCGTTTGAGAAGGGCGCCGAGCTCATCGCGATCGACTCGTCGGCCGGGTCCGCCGACCTGCTCGAGCTGGCGCCTTGCGCCGCCGTCGCGAGGGGCGAGGCGCCGGCGCCACCCGAGACGGCGGGCGAGGCCGAGGGCCTGTCGCGCGTGCTCGAGGCGGTGCAGTGCCGCCGGTGGCCGGAGGACGCGGACACGTCGCCGCTGCCCGACGCCGAGGCGACGGCGCGCCTGCAGGCGGCGTTCCAGGCGGAGCGGCAGGCGCTCGCCGCGGCCGAGCGAGCGAGGCGTGACGCCGCAGAGGAGAAGGTGGCGCCGACCGAGGAGGTGGGCGAGGACGCGCCGCCCGCCGCCGCCGCGCCCCCGCGCGACGCCAGGGCGGAAGCGCTGCTCGCGCAGCTGGCCGGCGCGGAGCCCGCCGACACGACGGAGCGCGATGACGAGGCGCTGGAGAGGCTGATATCGCAGATGAGCTCGATCCGCAGCAACGGCGCCAACCTGTCGGACGAGGAGCGGAGGGAGCGCGCGGCGAAGCTCGCGCTCGACATGAGCCGGATGCTGGGCGAGGCCTCCGGCTCCGAACTCTCGGACGACGAGGAGGGTGTTCTCACCTAGCGTCCATGACAAGGGCCCCAGGCTCCACACCAGCATGGATTGTATTTGAGAAGGGGTGGCAGGCGTGCAGCTCAGCCGCGATGTACAGCGCGAGAGCGGGCCCATAATCAGCAACCGCCAGAGCACAGGGGCAGGACCAACGCCAATTATCAGCAGGATGAGAGTCGCATGCTGAGAGGCGAGCACGAGGGCCCTGCGGGTGGCGTGCGAGAGAGAGCGTCGAGAGAGAGCGAGAGCCACGAGAGAGCACACGAGCAGACTCGCTCGCCTAGGCACCACGGTAGCACGCGCAGCCAGGACACAGAGCAGAGCGCGACTCGGAGAGCACTTTACGAGCAGTGACCCCCTCTGCCCCTCTGAGAGCCGTCTTACTTAGATTCCGGCCTTTTTGTGCGCGACTGCGTCTCTGTCACAGTCTGTCTGTCTTTGCTGGTTCGGCTCAATCAACTTTGCTGGGTGTCATGTGTTGAGTATTTTGGGAGGGCTAATCATTTGATCGTGATTGTGATTGCTTTGATTGAATCTGTGACTCTGGGGCCAGGGCCAGGGCTGGTTCCCCTGGTGGCACGTGTCTTGTGTCATGTATTGCGTATTATTGCATATTACCAATATATAATAAAATATTGCATGCGGAAAGCGTCATGCTCGGGTGTTGCGTGGGGGTGTGCGAGGTGTGCGTCGGGTGCAGTTAGCGTTATCGTGTGTGTGAATGGCTGACGTGAATATCGTCGGTATCGTGTCTGATTCTGATGGCTGACGATGACGTGTGACGTGTCTTGTGTCTTCGCGCCATCACATCACTGCCTTCCTCAACCGCGAGTGACCAGCGCAGCGCATCCATGTGATCCATGAACCGTCGCGGCGCATCGGCCGCCGGCCGCGCGCGCCTTGCGCCCCCCCCCCCCCCCCCCCCCCCCCCCCCCCCCGCAAGCTTCAAGGCTCTCGACTACAATAACAAATAATACAGCTTGTAATCACAAATACACAAATAAAAAAAATACTATTTTTTCTATTCAATGCTCAATACTGTAACTGTATACTGTATACTTAATTATTATACTGTGTATTATTAAAATTCTAATTCAAAATTCTAATTAAATCGATGATTACGATTACGATTACACAGAGAAAACGAATTTGCGTATTGCAATCAACCCGTGAGCGCTTTTTTGCTTTTGCTTTTTACTAAATGCAAATGAAAATGCGAATGATTATGATTAATTAATGCCAATGCCCATGCCATCACCATCACCATCACCACATCCACATCATGTGTGCATACTTGTACAATACACAATACTCCACAATACTCAATACTTATACAAAGGACCTCCAGCTCCAGCGGCGGCGGGCGAATACGTCATCATGAATGTGTGTGTGTTGTATACGCTTGCGCTTGCGCTTGCACGCGTTTTTGTTTATTGTTGTTTGCTCGCCGGGGGGCGAGGGGTGCCACACCTACACACCAACCCCTCGCCCTCGCGCATACGCACACCACACAGCACACAGCACACGACACACAACTTACACAACTTCATTTTTGCAAAAAAAATATAGCTCTCTCTCTCTGCTAAATATAAAAATACTAAAAATAAAAATTAAAGCCACACAAACTTCGTCACACAAAAACAGCAAACACTAAACACTAGCACTAGCACGCACGACGCACGACTAAACTATTAATGGTGACACTAACTAAGTAACGCTTTAAGTAATAAGTAAGCGCTAACAGTTACTAACACTAAAACTAAGTTAAACTAACACTAACTAAAAGCACTAAGACTAAGCACTACTAAGACTAAGCACTATCTGCATCTCGTGCATCATCGTCTCCGCCATCACTCACACACACACACAAAACAAACAAACACAAACACACAGCAGCAATAATCAGCAATACGCAATACTCGTACGTATAATACAGAAAGATAAGCGATAACAGGACATATATATGTATGTATGTATGTATATATATATATATATATATATATATATATATATATATATATATATATATATATATATATATATATATATATATATACTTTACAATATACGAATACTATACACTATACGTACGATATACAACGACATATAATGCATAATACAACCCAACAAACAACCCCACCCCGCCGCCACCGCGCCACCGCCACGCACTCCGCACTCCCCAGCCGCCCACCGCACTGGCACTGGAATCACACTGTGTGTGAAACACCAATTCAGACAGATTCAGACGACCATCTCGATCAATATAGTGCAATAGCAATTATAGTATAGTAGTAGTAGGTAGTGGTGTTAATTTACCACTAACAACTATACTGTGAATGAACAATAAAAGTCGTGGTGAACCAGCAGCTGTTAATTAAAGGTGCACTGCAGTTACTAAGCAAGTCAGCGGCTACCGTATAGAGCTACTGGACCATACTGAAGGTGAATTCGCTTTGCTCGGGTACATTAGCTTAGCGCAAGGACACCAGTAACGCAGCACCATAATGGGCTTCGACCCACACACACTATTCCACTGTGAACGGCGCGAATAAATGGCCGATTACACGTTGCGTGCGCAACTTGCGAGCGTGCTGGAGGGTGGAGGGCGGGTAGCGCCAGAGGATATTGACGAGTTGGTCGAGCTCGCCGACGAGCTTACCGGCCTGACCCTCGCCGGCATCCGGCGTCGGCCGGCGGAGCTGCACTCGATGCAGGCTGGCCTCGAGGCGCAGTTGCTCGGACTGGCGAGCGGGCCGGGCTGCACGAGCTTCGTCGAGTCGGCCAAGTGCGCGGCCGATGTCCGCGCCGGTCTGCGCGTGATGCTCGACCGCGCCGCCGCGCTCGGCGCGGTGCTGCCGGCCGTGGGTGTCGCCAGCGACACTCTCTTCTGCGAGGCGCGCCACGGCGCGAGCGAGCGCAGCCGGCTCGCGCTTGTGCTCGAGCAGTACGACGCGCTGGTCGAGATTCTCGAGCAGCCTCAGCTCATGATCTCCTGCGTGCGCAACGGTCTCTTCGACGAGGTGTGCAGACCTGGCCAGCGTTGGCGGCCACCGGTTGCGCGTAAGCTCTGGGCCCGTACCCACCGCGCACGCCTCCCTTGCATCTGTAGGTGCTCGAGCTGGACGCCGCGGCGTCGGCGCGCGCCGCAATGTACCCGGAGATCCCGGCGCTGGTGGGCGTGGCGGCGGGCGTGCGCGCTTCGCTGGGCGAGATGAGGGAGCGGCTCCTCTCCAAGCTGGCGGCGCAGCTCGCGCTGCCCGAGGCGCTGCATACCGTCGGCCTCTTGCGGCGGCTGCCGCCGCCCCACGCGCTGAGCGAGGCGCACCTGCGCACCGTCTTCCTCCGCAACCGCGGCCTCCACTTGCAACGCGCTCGCTCTGCGCTGCCCGACGCGAGCGAGGAGCCCGTCGACCACATCCTGCGCTACCTCGAGCTCTGCCGCGTCCACTGGTGCGGCCCGGCCGAGGGCGAGACGCGCGAGGCTCCCCGGCTCACACCCCGCCGCACGTCGCAGGTACGACGACATTGTGCAGTACCGCGCCATCTTCACGGCGGGAGCTCCGCCCTGCCCGTCGGACGCCGACGCGGCCGCCGAGCGAATCCTGCGTGGGCCTCCGCACGCGGCGCAGCCCGCGCCCACCGAGACGCTCTCGGTGCGGCTGCCGGCGGGCGCGGCCGAGTACGTGGCGCTGGCCTCGTCTGACGGCGCACCCTGCCTGCTCAAGCTGCCCGCGGGCGCGGCGGGCCAGTGGACCGCCGCGCTGTCGTTGGCCAGCTGGGGCGAGGGCGCGTCCGAGCTGCGGCCGTCGGAGCTCGTCCACGCCGACCGGCTCTCGTGCGCCGTGCTCGGCGCCTGGGCGGGCGCGGCGGCGGAGGAGATGGTGCGCGCCGTCTCCTTCGCGCTGGGCCACGTGCACGAGGGCGCCTACCTGGCGTCGGTGGCAGACCACGCCGCCTTCAGCGCCGCCTCGCTCGGCCGCGTCGGGATCGACGCCTCGGCGCTCCTCCACGCGCCCCTACGCAGCGCCGCCCTCCGCGTCTTCAGCGCCTCGCTCCGCGCCGCGGCCGACCACTGGAAGCGCGCGCTGGGCGGGATCCACTGGGCGGCGACGCCCGCCTCCGCCGCCGCCATCGCCGCGCTCTCGGCGAGCGCGGCGCCGGCCGCAGCCTCGGCCGAGGCGGCGCTCGCTCCGCCGACTCCGCCCATGTGCCTGCTCCGCTTCGTGCCCCTTGCCGTGCTCTGCAACCACGCGATGGCCTCCTTCAACCAGCTGCGCCCCACCGCCGCCTACGAGCTGCGCGACGAGGCGGCGCGCGCGCTCGCTGCGGCGCTGGTCGAGTGCGCCACGGCGCTGCGCGACTGCGCGGCGCAGGCCGCCGCGAGCGGCGAGCACGGCAGCACGCACCACCGGATGATGAGCGGCTCCTTCTTGGAGGACCTGGTGCCGCACCTCGCGCGCTGCCTCGACGCGTTGCTCCCGCAGTGGGCGCCGCCGGACGCGCTCGGCACGAGGCATGCGTCGGCGGTGCCCATGGTGGGCGACGGCTGGGGGGTGCGGATCGTCAAGCGGGTGCGCGACGTGCTCGTCCCGGGCGTGCCTGGGGACGCGTTGGCGGGGTGGGCGGACGACTCGGCGCTTGAGCCGCAGGAGGTGGACCCGTTTGCGGCCTGGGCCTTGGAAGCGGCGGCGCAGATTGGGACGACGCAGGCGGGGGGCGCGCCGCCAATGATTGCGCCGGCGCCGCCGATGCCCGGACAGTCCGCGTGAGGGGCGCCGGGGGGGGCGTAGCGAGTGGCGGTGATATGGTGATATGTGTTCGACTTAGTCTTCCCCCCCAGCATCACCAGGCACACTCAGGGATCCCAGCCTCTAGCCAGCCTCCAGCCAGCGGACACCGAACACGACGCACTGCGACTGCGCGCGCCATGTGCCATGTGCTGCACACCACACACCACTGGCAACACTGCACCACGCACCACCTCCACCACTCGATCCACCAGTGCCAGTGCCAGTGCGGAAGGCGGAAGGGTGGGCAAGGAGACGATCCCACGGAGAAGACACCGGACTCTGGCAACTCCAGGGTCTTGCTACTAAGCACTAAGCATATATCATCACTCATCACGATGTACGATGGATGTCATCACCAACCAACCACTGCAACTGCCAGCCACTGCTGAACGTTACGCCTCCAACGACCAACGACATCTCCCCTTAGCAGTTACACGTTACACGCACACGCACACGTTATATATACGTATAAAAAATTAAAAAAATGCAAGAAGGGAGGTTTCCAGCTTACGATGATATATGATCGAGAGTAGGATGTAGATATGATAGATATGCTAATGCTAACCCCCACTGCCAGACAGAGACAGCAGAACATCAGCGCCTGATCAGCATGTTCCATGCACGGGCCCCATCCCCATTGGCCACATTGAGCATTGAATGGACAGCAACAGCAGCAGGGCCTATAGTTTAACGTTCAAGTGTGTGTTAATTAAAGGCGCTTCCGTTAACACCACTTCCACTTTCCCGAGGTGTTCACGGTTCTTTAACACCTCCACCCAGCAACTGTTTGGGGTTAACCTGACGGTGCCAGGTACGGGTTCGCCCTCTGGTCGGTGCGATGAGGCCAGTTTGAGCGCGAGACTCTGCTGGCCGCCCTCTTGGCGACGGCGGAGACAGCTCGGGCGGCGACGGCGCGCGCGTCTCGGACGGCGGCGACTCGGTCGATGCCCTCGGCTCGAGCGGGGGCTTGCGCGGCTTCGCCGGCGGCGGCGCAAGCGTCTCCAACGACGGCAGCTCGGGCGGCGCGCTCGGCTTGGGCGGCGACGGCGCGCGCGTCTCGTGCAGCGACGGCTCAGCGGCGCGCTTAGCTTGGCCGGCAGCGGCGGGCGGCGGCTCTGGCGGCGCGCTCGGTTCGCGCGGCGGCGGCGCGCTCTCATGGGCGCCCCCTTCTGCGTACCAGCTGCGGGAAACGTGTCTCCCCTGATCGAAGCGATGAGGCTGAGTCTGAGACTCTGATGGCCATCCGTCCCCCTTTCCGCCACCAGATGGGGCCGTGCCTCGTGACAGTACCAGTTTCCGGAGCCGCGTATCTCCCCCTGGTCGAGGCGATGAGGCTGAGTCCGGACTCTAGTGGCCGCTCTCTTCTGCCACCCTACTACGCTGCGTGATCAAGAGTTGTTCCTGTTTTGTGTCGACCTGGACAGTTTTAAGCCACACTGCTTGTCTGTGTGTGCGTGTCATCTTGTATTAACATCTTGTGAACGCCCTCTACGACCGGAGCCGCGTATGCGGCTTGCGGTGCGTGACACGTCACGTCGCACGCCTAAGGGCTGAGGGCGCGCACGGCTAAGGGCTAAGGGCGCGCGCTTAGCACGCATTCTGTCTAGTAGGCTTCCCTATGGGGCGGCCTAGTTGTCAATGGAGTTCACGTGCTTCGTTCATGTGTCTACGCCCCTTTTCTTCTGTTTCCGTAGTGTAATATTTGCGCGTTCGGCCAGATGCCAGATGTTAGGGCTTTGTTCCCCCCCCCCTCCCCCTTTTTTTTATCTTACACAAGAAGGAACACGGCGCAGCAGGCGCACACAGCGCACAGCGCAAGCACAGAGCAGGTCAGCCTAAAGCCGACCTGCTGCCCAGCCGGCCCCAAAGGGAGCCGGCCGAGCAAGCGATGCCTACGACTACGATACTACGATACAGAAGCAGAGGGAGCGAGCGTAGGAGCTCAAGCTCTGCGCGATGCCGTACTTGTACTCGAGGCAGCCGGAGGTTGCTCTGACTGGAACGAGTGGAAAACAAGCATGCAGGAGAACTCGGCGAGCCGCTGCGTCAGCTTGATCGTCTTGGTCTTGGTGAGACGGTAGTTGGTGGAGTCGAGGTAGTAGTTAATGGTGTTGTGGTAGGAGCGGTGCTTAATGGGAATAAAGTTGTGGTGGGCGGTGGTGAGGTCTGCGATGCGTGTGTCGTCGCTGCTCTGAGTGGTGGGACCGAGGAGATCGCTAAGTTCTGGTACGGGAAGCTCGA
>Ga0209390_10006391_pt1 | contig 15844 bp, 19 predicted proteins | sample BON01_FD_187212 | JGI IMG/M metagenome (GOLD analysis project Ga0209390, IMG submission 187212) | Freshwater microbial communities from Lake Bonney liftoff mats and glacier meltwater in Antarctica - BON-01 (SPAdes) (version 2) | ecosystem: Environmental > Aquatic > Freshwater > Ice > Glacier... | reverse complement strand
CCCTTTATTTTTAGTTTCTAGCTATAAAATACTTAGCCAATCTTGTGTGTGTGTCAGTCATCATTGCCCTGTTTTTCACTTTTAGACTGAATAACTGAATCCTGTTATTCAAAACTATGTGACACACAGATATATACATAACATGTATAACTTATATAACTAGATAAACTGAATAACTCGTAGAACTCAATAGCCATGCGGGTTTTGCTTCTAACAACACACACCAAGCAGGGCTAAATCTCTAATCCTGTTATTCAGTTATTCATGTTATTCAGTTATTTGCCCCCATGCTGTTTTCTGCTGTTTCGATCAGGTCATAAGGCCAGTTAACCTTATATGTGTGGGTGTTCTTGTCACCAATAGTTACAGACCAATACTTACCTTGAGTGTGGTTATCGCCCGTGTGGTCTTTAAGTGCCTTCAATAACTTATTCATGCTTAAACCTGAACGCTCGTGTGCCGCTTTAATAATTTCTGTCTGAACACTTAACCCACCATTCATAACATCTAGTAAAGCAGCCCTTGATTCAGCGTGTTTTGCACACATCGCATCAATCGCTTTGCTTTGCTCAAGGCTCTTAACTTGTTCGTCTGAAACGCTGATAACCGACTCTAACCGCGCTTTGTAGATTGTTCCGTCTGCTGCGTCATAACGATATGTTGCAGTACTCGCAACATCGCCAGTAAGCGGTAAGCCAACGCCGTTATATCTTTTACGAATTTAAAAGTTCAAACTTCTCCCATGATATTTTCAATGGAGAGTTTGAGATGGGTACGATTAGTTTAAACGCAACACGCACGACACGTGAGCAACGCTTTGAGAATGAACAAGCGCTGTTTAAAGCGAGTGGCCTAACGGTGCGTGAGTTCTGTCGGCGCCACAACATTAGCCCTTCAGGCTTTTACAGTCGCCGCGCTAACAGTGCTAACATTGCCGAGGTTGGTGCTCGTGCGTCTTTGATTACGTCGCCTGAATTGATAAATACGGCTGGCTTTATTGATGCGGGGTTGTTAAAAAAGAGTAAAACCAAAAAGGTGGGTGGCGTAAAAGCCCGTGCTCAGACAGCTCAGGCATTAACAGCATTGGCAGACTCAACAACAGCCTCAACAACAGTCCCAACAGCCTTAACACCTACGGCACTTGAGTTGCGCATTGACTTGGGCGCAGGCGTGGTACTCACTTTGACGAGGCGCTGATGTTCTTTCCCGAAGGGCAGGTGCGTATCTTTGTGTATGGCGAGCCTGTGAACATGAGGCTGTCTTACGATGGTCTGTATGCAAAGATTAAAAACGTCATGGGTCAGGACCCATTGAGTGGCCATTTGTTTGCTTTTATCAACTATAGTGGACCCAATGTTTGAGACAGTAGTTTAAGCTGTAGCCTAAGTTAAAAGGGTTACACAAAATGAGCTTAGTTAAGAAGCGCCAGATTCACAGTTCTGAGTTTAAGGCCAAAGTTGGGCTTGAAGCCATTCGTGGTATTAAGACGATTAATGAGATTGCCCAAGAGTTTGGTCTTCACCCGGTACAGGTAAGCCAGTATAAGAAGTTGATCTTAGATCAGGCGGGTCAGTTGTTTGAGGGTAAGCGTGGTCCAAAGCCGGTCAGTGAGCATAGTGAGCCAGAGCGTTTGTACAGCGAGATTGGCAAGCTCAAGGTTGAGTTGGATTGGCTCAAAAAAAAGTCAGGGATCAGCCTGCCCTAAAGCGGCGAAACTGGATTTCTGAGCGGTGCCAAATAACAGTGGTTCGCCAGTGTGAGTTAGTTGGGGTTTGCCGAGCCACTGTTTATCGCAAGCCCAAGCCTGCGATGACCGCTGAGTTGGAGTCGTTGCAGTGTGAGTTGATTGACAAAGAATACACTCGGCGTCCGTTTTATGGCAGCCGAAAGATGGTGATTTACTTGGGGGCTATGGGTCAACTTGTGAATCGCAAACGCGTGCAACGGTTGATGAGATTGATGGGGCTGGTTGCGATGGCGCCAGGCCCTAATACGAGCAAGGCGCATCCGGAGCATAAGATTTATCCGTATCTGTTGCGTGGGGTGCCGATTACTAGGCCCAACCAGGTCTGGAGCACTGACATCACTTACATTCGCTTGGCCCATGGTTTTGCGTATTTAGTGGCTGTCATAGATTGGTACAGTAGAAAGGTATTGAGTTGGCGTATCAGTAATAGTATGGAGGCGTCTTTTTGTGTTGATTGCTTGGAACAGGCGCTACGCACTCATGGTGTACCCGAGGTTTTTAATAGCGATCAAGGCTCGCAGTTTACAAGTGAAGCCTTCACGGATGTGCTGAAAAGGGAAAGCGTGACGATTAGTATGGATGGGCGTGGTCGTGCATTTGATAACATTTTTGTTGAACGGCTTTGGCGCAACGTAAAGCATGAAGATGTGTATTTGAACGGCTACCGTACGATGGGTGAATTGACCATTGGCCTCACGAAGTACATGAGCTTTTTTAACGACGAGCGACCGCATCAGGCGCTGATCTATAAAACCCCTAGTGCGGTCTACAAGACGGGTATCGGGGGTGGTGCAGTGATATTAAATAAGTATGGCAACTCTGCCGAGAAATCAGCCATTGCGCTTACGCTCCGTGGCTGATTTCTCGGCAGAACGGATTAAAGAAAAAGCACGAACGGGGCAGCGCCGAACCGCTGCAGGTCAGTAAAAGATTACAGCTTAAAAACCTACACCTTTTGTCTTGATGAAAGGGTCCACTTTAACACCATATAAAATTGCTTTTAAGTTGTTGATTTATAATGATATTTTATAATTAAAACTTCTCATAATCCGTTGGTGCCGTGTTCGACTCACGGGGGGGGCACCATTAAAATCAATGACTTACGCCACTTTTTACTTGGGTGGCGTTTTTTTTGAAATCCCATGTAACGGCTGGTGTAAGAGAATTTTTCATATTTCAATCAATGTGATTGTTTGCCAGTGCCGTGTGATGTGTGTCGTGTGCACCCAAGCAACACCCTTGGCTGGTCAGTGTTCGTGCCGTGTGGGTCGTTAAACTGGCTCAGTTGTTGCAGACAATTAAAAACCACCAATCCATCAGGGGGCGGGGGCTGCTCAATACATTGGCGGCTAATGGAAAATGTCGGTTAATTTTATCCGAAACGAGCACATGGTGCGGGTGTTGATGTGCCATAAAATTTTCTTTATTGTTAAGGGCATTGGTGCGCTAACAAACTTTGAATCATGAGGCTCTCTTTATGAATGAACACCGCAACGCCCCCGTAATAGCAGATTCGATTGGGGCCACTTTAGCTCCGGTCGGTACGGAGTGCCAGAAGCTACCCTACGTGCCACCGTATGTGACGCGCCTCATAACGCGAACCCACACCACATGGAAGCCTGCCTCCTTCACAATGGACACTGGCCCGTATGCGCCATCATAAAAAAGACAAGCCTCGTCCCTAAGCCGAATTAATATTGACTGATTCCCTGCCCGACTTCGCCTTCGAAACAGCTAGAAGCCGTTGATCAAGGTCTGATGGGGTAGTTTGAGAGTTTGAGTTGTTTAAGTATGTAGACCCATAGTCTGGTGACACCGCCGTGCATGCTGACTTGACCAACCAGACCGCCACGCAGCCAAATATACCAACGATTAACGTACTGCCAAAGCCGAGCGTAATCGGCTCCTTGCTCATGAAGCCGGCGGGCACGTTCAAGAAGTCGGTACAGGCTAGTTGTAGAGGGTCTAAGTCGTCGATTAGGTCTTATGCGATAGCCCAGAAAATCAAATCCTTTTATCGTTTTACCAATGTAGCGCTTGTCAGGGTGAATGTCTAAATGCAATAGATTAAGTACAGCATACATTTTGCGTAAAGCAAATCTCAATTTATGTCGCGTTGATGCAAAAATAACAAAATCGTCCATAAATCTGCGGTAACCGATGCCCAGCAATGTTTCCAACTCGACCATCGCTAAGTCTAACGGCGTTAAATACAAAGCCCCTAAAAGGGGCGATATGGCACCACTGGCCACCAAACCTTTGCCCGTGTTGTGCTTGTCAGGCAAAGTAAGATATTGATGAACCAAAAAGCGCTCTAATTCAGAGACTTGGGGGCCGCCTCTAGTTGTTGCATGATGATGCGGTGATTAATGCTTTGGTAATAGCTCTTGATATCAAAGCGCGCAGCAAAGGCGAACTGCTCAGACATGGCTTGAACAGATCGAACAGAACCCTTGACACCACCCTGACCTGCGACATGAGTGCAACGCCAATTGAGGTGGTGAGAGAGTTGAACTTTTAAGTCATTTTTGACTTGATGCAATAGCGCTTGACTCGTCGCAGACCACCGAACAAATGTATGGGTACCAGCTTTCGTCGCTGTTGCGTGATAGCATGATTTTGAAAGGAGGGAAAGATGATTCCGCAATCAATCAAGCGTGAACACGTCTTACACGCAATCAATGACATTCGGACGGGTGGTGTCCCTCAGAAGCGGGAGCCCACCAAGTTCAATCTGGTCTACGAGGGTAGGCTCTATCCGCCAAAGTTTGCTCTGTCCCTCGCTGCCAAGTATGCAACTGGTGAAGAACTCCCTGCATCTGTTTTTTCAGGTGGCGAAGAGGCGAACGGGTTTCTTGCTGGCCTTGGTTTCGACATACAGCCCAAGCGTGATGACTGGAGTTGGGGGGAATGCTATTTCGCGGTCTGGGCTTATGACCAACTGGACCAAGACCCATCCCAAGTAAAGGTCGCCCTATACCGGGAGGTTGCCGAACTCATCGGACGCACTGCGAAGTCAGTGGAATTCAAGATTCAAAATGTATCTTCCTTTGATCCCCGCCCACGAGAGGAAAAACCAATAGCAGAAGCCAAGAACGCTCAGGCGTTGCTGGGGAAGGTATTCCAATGGTATTGGGTAGACCGACCTCAGGCGCGGGGGTTTTACCCGCAATTTCGTGCAGAGTTCCAGTTCAATCTGGAATCGACAACCAAATTGGAGCCAATCGTTGCGAAGACCATTCCCAACGTAGTGATCGAGGAAGGTGCCGTCATTTCTGTTCCCGCGATGCGCCGCAAGAGGTCTCAGAAGCTCCTTGAGGAGGGCCGAAAGCATTTCCGAGGGGTAGACCACGAAGGCAAGCTGCGGTGTCATGCTTGCGGTTTTGTGACCCCGCCCGGTCTTGAGGTCGAGGTCATCCATCTTCACCATACTGAACCAATCTACGAGTCGGCGGAGGCTGGTCGGAGCATGGAACTCAAGGACGCTCTCGCCTTGTTGGTTCCGCTGTGCCCAACCTGCCATGCTTTGGCCCACACGAGCCGCCCACCACTTTCAGTGGCCGCCATCCAAGCATTGAAGCAGACATGACCTTCGATCAGTTGCAGGACTTTGTAGCGCACAGGATGCGGATGGAACATATCTATCAGCCTGTCATGCTGATGACACTGCTTCAAAACAAGGGAGAGGCTTCGATCACTGATCTTGCCAAGGCCATCTTGAGCAGGGATGAGAGTCAAATCGAGTACTACTCCAAGATCACCCGCGACATGGTTGGCCGTGTGCTACGCAAGCACGGCATCGTGGAGAAGGATGGCAGAGCATTCCGTTTGGTCGGGTTTGATGCCATGACCTCCGATCAGGTTGTGCAATTAATTGCACTGTGTCAGGAGAAGCTCGATCAGTACCTTGATGATCGTGGTGACAAGGTATTCCAACATCGCCGTCAGTCAGCGGGGTACATCTCTGGGACCCTCCGCTATGACGTACTGAAGAAGTCAGCCTTCCATTGCGAACTCATTCCAAAGATTGACAAGCTACAGGGATGGCAAAACCATCCCCAACTCACTCAGGTAACCCGCTATTGATTGCAATCGGCGAAGCAGTTCGTGCCGAACGCACTGCTCTGGGCATGTCGCAAGAGATGCTGGCACTGGGGGCTGAACTTGACCGCAGCTATGTCGGTGGTATCGAGCGCGGTGAACATAACCTGACCCTGATTAATTTGCAGCGTATAGCGCAAGCAGTGGGTCTGACGCCCTCTGATCTATTAAAAAGCAGTGGTTATTAAGAACCTTTAGGTTTCCTGCCGCTAGTTCTTGTGCCAGTGAACATGCCGATCTTGAACCCAATGGCCTCGAGATCCCTGAGCTTGTCTGATGCAGCACTGAACTGAGCACGGGCTTCTTTGGTTGAGTTCCCATGCTTATAGTTTGGGTGTTGTGCACCTGACAGGCCAGTATGCGCACGGTGCGCGCCATGATAGCGACAAACAGCGCAATGCCACGCCGCAGGGTTTTTACACGGCAGTCCCGTTCGCTTGCTCTTTGCTTTGCATTGCTTAGCGCCATACTTGCTCACACTAGGTAGGGGCATATTGACACCTTATTGCGTGGGGTTGTGGCCGTGAGACGATGACTGTCCCTGCATTATTCGCTGCACCGATGGAAATATAGGCATGACAATCATTAAAACTAAAATCTTCAAAAGTACAAAAAGTACAAAACACCATATTTGTACATTTACGTAAAGCAGTCCAAAAGTACAATTAGTACACAATTGTGAACAAAGATTATCAAAAGTTATGAAGATGCAGTTTTTTGAGCTTAGCTTTGGCAAAGGTACATTGATTGTTGAGCACGACATTCGAGTAGAGTGGTCAAAAGTTAAAGTGAACAGCTTAGAAGAAGGCCTCTTTAATTTTGCATGTTACGGAACAAAATTGAAAGTCAGTTAAAGCAGGTATCGCTGGTGTGGGTTGTTGACGCTGTAGCCGAATTGACCAGGTTTGGTGGTCTTAAGAGAAAACCAGTGGTCGTTGATTTTGTACCGGCATATGTTTTTAGGACGATTAGTTTGAAGACGGCTAAAACACGCTACCCCTTCGTTTTGCCCTTGATGGTACCCAACCGCCTATGTGCGGTGTTTTGGACAAATGACTCCGAGTTTTTTCAGATAGAGTTTGAAATGTTTGGTGGGTGTACATTAATCTTAATTGTTTTAGCTTGAAGACAGCCAAATAGGTTTTGCCATAACCCGAGGGCACGCGAGTGGGTACAAAGTATCAAACGATATGTAACGATTGCGAGCACCAGTTTTTATTAACTGTTGGCGGTGGTTGGTCGTGGTATCAAAAAGTATGCGATGCTTGTGGCTACTGCCTAAAAGTTCCACGTCAAGCGCCTGAAGACTTTGACGTAACCATGAATCGCGAACAAATCATGCATCTCTTAGGCACTCCTGCATTATGGTCACGTCGTGGCAGTAAATTTGAGCCATTAGAAACAGAAATTATTGAGAAATTAACAGCACGCTGTAAGTGCGGTGGAAAAATGATCGCAGAATGGAAAAAGCCAACGCATCGTTGCCCAGCATGTAATAGCACATCACTCACTCCTGCAACACTGGGGATTCCCTTTGATTGATATAGTTAATTTATAGCGATCAAGCTCCTTCGGCCATACCACTCGTTGATTTCATTCCACACCCGGGGTGTGCAAAAACTAACTTGCGTTTGTCGGGTCGTCTTTAGGCTAAAGCCCCCCCTTTGAATTTACATACAAAACAGGGGGGGGTATTTTTTATTAGTCACGGGATAGCGCCGAACAGCTGCAGTTTGGAAAAAAGTTACAGCTTAAAAAACAATGGCTTTTGTCTTGACGACAGGGTCCACTTTACCTAAATACAAAAAAATACTTACTGCTGATTAAATACGGCGCATTTTTAACGAGTAATCTATTGTCATTATTAGAGAAAAGCAAGCAAATGAGTAAGACCATATTTCATCAGATAAATTAATCCTAAATCAATTTAAACGCACTTGATATTTTTAGCAAGAGGTAAGTTACGTTAGGTATTAGATCGAAAAATATTTGCTTGGGACTCAGAAATCTTACATGGTGAACTCAGTATTTGAAACAGTATTTTTAGTTGTAGCTTGAGTCAAAAGGAATACATAAAACGAGCGAATCAAAAAAGCGCCAGACCGACAGTCCTGAGTTTAAGGATTAGTTGACGATACTGCTGATAAGTGTCAATATTTCACAATGTGGAGTGATAAAAATCTGAAACCAGTTGCTTTGCTCTCGACGGCAGGAGGGCGGATTCAATGTTTGCGGTGCACCGCGCGTTCCACCAGGACAAAGTTACAGTGCGCCCGGCCCGCACTCAAAGATAGTCGAACTAAAAAATGCCAATTTCATGGCGGTCGCAGTACGGGGCCCAAGACGGCTATTGGCAAAGCAAATAGTGCCGCCGCACACACAACATCTGGCCAATTCACAAAAACCGCTATGGCCCAACGTAGCCAATCTACGACCCAGTTACTTCAGCTTGAGGATGCACTGCACATTTTGGGTATGACCACAGCAGCTCGAACTAGGGGTCGCAAGTCTCTTGGGTACAGGCCGTTAACAGAGCTAAGTGATATCCGGAAAATATTTTAGGCAAATAAGCTAATGCAGCTTATTTAGGGGGGCTTAAGACGACGTTAGATAAATTATTTCACCCAACCCTACAACCGACGCACCCTTCAAAGCAAACTTACAATGGCAATTTTTTTAATACGAGGACAAGCAATTTGCATTTGTCCACAGTTGTCTTACTATGTTCACGGCACTGCCTACTACTTTTTGAAGTAGACACCTTTTTTGGACTTTTGGTGGTTTTGTAGGTACCCCCCCTCCTTATCGTTTTTTGCCGGGGGGTACCCCACTATTTTGGTTGTATAGTAGCTATTTGTACATACATCGTGTTTTGCCCGAACGTCGAGGTTTTAAAGGGCTATCTGGGGAAAATGTGGATTGGTGTTGAGACCTACCTTTTAGTCGGAATTTGGTCAGCGTTAAGAGCCGTGAATTTAAGGTCTACGCTCAAGTACTATTGCTCACTTATGTGGTCGAATACAAAAAAACGTCAATTTAAATCATCTAATTGAGCTGCAGTGGAGTGTTGCTTTGCCCAGCCTTCTCAAATCAGCTCTACGCAACACAGGCTTGAACTGATACACAGTCAATTTCTATGAACCTGGCGGCTTGATTTTTTTGTTTTATTAGTTCGTTACTGCTTTCGCCACACCACATAATCTTGACTTAGTCTAACGTGCTAGAATTTTAAGATGAAAAAAGACTTGGCTTTGGCACTCCAAGAAAATCACGATAATCTAAATATATAAAATATTTTTTTGTGTTAGCGGTCACCACTAGGTTTCGTTCATGTTTCTAATAACTTTTGGGAGCATTTTCAGATGGCAAATTTAAGTAAAGTCACCTATCAAAAAAAAATACCCCCAAAATTTATATTTGTTTGTAAGATTTTGCCGCTCTTCTTTTTCCTTTTGGTAAATAACTGCTACGCCAAAAAGCCCCCAGAGCTGATAATTGAGCAAATGGAAATATTGGCACGAATCGACGCCGCTTCTGTACTTTGTATACAGTCTGATGAGTTTAAAAAAATAGCTCCTGAGGAAGCACTTAAATTTTTTCAAATATCCTCAGCAATAGGAGATGTCAGTGACATAATTAGTAAGAGATATAATGATGATAGTTCGTATATCGCTATAAAGTACTCTTCATTTGGGCTATCGCAGTCTGATGAATTCAAACGTCAATTTTCGAAAAACTACAGTAAAAAGTGCTCGCCACAGCTTTTAATTGATTTAAGAAAGGCTCTTGATAACACCACAAAAAATATCAAAATAATCATAAAAAAATGAAAAAATTATTTAGTACTTTAGTGCTTTTGGGATACTTTGCAAGCGCACAGTCCGGCATATTTTCGTCTAAGGAAGGCGTTGTCTTTCAAACCAAGGGAACAGCCTTAATTTTGACCAACTCAACTTTTACGACTGAGATTGAAAGAAGATATATACCAATTCCCTCCGTGGTAGATCTCCGTGTACACACAGATTTTCAAGGACTAATCCATGATTCTGAATCGGGATGGACAAAATGTAGAGTTCCACTCAAGGGGGAGCTGGGATGGACTGGCCTGGTTGAAAGGAGTCTTGTTTTTGACTGCAAACCTCTTCAATATTATAAATAATCACTATTAGTGTGTAAGGATAGTTTTTAAGTAAGCATCCGACCTGAACCGTATTGCTAACCCGCTAGATTTATGCCGTTTCAGTTTCACTTTCCACTTGAGCGTGCTTCTCAAGCTTAACATTCCAAGGCAGTAGTTCACTGATCTGATTCACTTTATGATCAGCAATCACTGTGAGCACATGCGTGAGGTAGGGTAAGCCCCCAAAAGAATATGGGTTTTCTGTGTACCTAGCCAAATTATTAGGCAGTCGAGTGCTCTAAGTTTTATTAATACAGGCATTCAAATTCAGCTGGTGCAACCCAGCCGTTCGCCGATTGGCCTGATGTGGTTGTTGATGCAATCTATACTTCCATACGAATTCATTTAAGCTAATCGACTTATTGATGTTCTCTTTTGGTGGTTTATGCCAGACTTCATAAATGGGTTGCCAGTTACGCTTTCTTAGATTTTGGTGGCAACCCTATCTATAGTTATTTCTAACTATTCATTACGTAAATATGGATTTAATGTGTTGGGGAGGGGGGGTACCTACGAAACCTACAAAAGTTGATCTGAAGCGTCGGGATTGAGAAAATACTTAACTGTCGGACGACCACCGCTACGGATCTCTGTTTCGGTTAACCAGCCGTACTCACTTAAGGCGTCAACGGCGGCCTGAGCCTGTTCTTTTGACGTCAGTCCTGTCCAACCTTTGTGCACCAAACTTCGGAGTGTGAACGGCGAACTTAGTCGATGGTCGAGTAACCGTTCTGCTAATAAGCGTATCGCAGTGTGATCGTGCCCAGAAATAGACGAGTAAATTCGGTTGGCGTGTTGCATCAAATACTGCGCAAACAATACAGATCTTCTCAGGCAGTCTTCGCATACAGGTCCTTCATGAGTATCTAACAGGTGAAACAGCAAAGCTAGCGCTGGAATAAGGCTTCGATATTTTGCAAAATGGCTTTGTCGAGCGGCATCTAGTTTTCCGTTGACGAGCATATTTTCATTTTGCAAATACCACTTATTGAATGCCAACTGAGCCGTCGAGTTAAAGTGCAAAAGCTGTGAACCGTTATTTAAATGCCTAGCCCCTTGAATGAGCTTTGCTGTCAAACCGGGTAACGAAATTACGGCTTTGTTGTATTTATCGATTACCGCTTGATTTGGTTTTCGGTCAATTAATTCGAAAGTCCCTACGTGATCAGGCCATACGAGCAGCTGGAATCGTTGCAGCAGCCCATCGTTTTTTGAGTTACCGCGCTGCGTATATTGAACGTAGGCCTTAATGCGATCTGGTTGAAACCCGCCGAACACACTCAAGCAGTAACGATCTAGAGTAATCGATCCTCGACCTATCCGGTCAAAAGAGTAACCTGCTGTCCCGCCCCAGCCTGTCAGGTAAAAACCTCGAGCCGCTTCCTGTCCAGGCGTATCTAGCGATTGAAGAAGGCCAGATAGCTCATCTGCTAAAGCAAGAATCCCACGGGAATTTTCTGAAAGTATGACGCCTAGTGCTTGATAGGTGGAGTCATGTACAACATACCGCTCGCGCTTTGGTGCAATAGGCGGGGTAAGTTTAAATATGCTGCTTTTATTTTTCTTTATTGCCGCGATGTCTTGATCGTATTGAAGTCGTGCTTTTTCATGCAACTGCATTTCTTGTGCATATTTTTGCGCAGCCATACTTTCTAAGTGATGCAGCGGTTTGTGCGCGCTTTGCATTGATGGCGACTTCTTGCTACCAGGATCACCGACTATTCCACCCCATAGTGCTGGGTATACTTCCCAACTTTCATCATTTTCGTACGGGAAAATACCAACCTTGTTGCCTATTACCACCCCCGCTGCCGATAGCATGGCCACAGCAATATAGTCCATTGGGCATTGCAGTCGATCAGCTAAGTCAATGACTGCACCACCTAGTGCATCAGGCAAGTGACTTGGATCTAAGGCTGTAACAGGCAGAAGCGCTAGCGGTAGTTTTTGAGGACATCTTACTTCAGCTAAGACCGAATCTTCAACATCAATTTTAAGAAATGCTTTTAAATCACGAATGTGAAGCAAACTTCCATGAGAGTGATGGCACTTGAACCCACCTGTTGGATAGCCGGCGGTAGGTTCGAAATAGGCAGTTCCACTATCAAGAGCTTCTGTGTGCTCACTCACCCAAGGGCATGTAATGTCATGTATACCTTGCGTATGAGACCCTTTATATAAACCGCTGCTTTGCAACGCATCGAGTATGCTATCGGTAACACTGTCTTTTGGTGGTGTTACGCCATTATTTGCTGTTTTGATTGCATTGTTGCTGTGAATTGACGTTGACCAAGTCTGACTTAAAACAAGACGAGCGTTCAGTTCGGCTACTGTATACCGCAGATCGGGGCGCCACTGTACTAATTTACATCTTGGTGAGGGTTGGCCGTATTTTGTCCGCCCGTTAATCGCTGCCGGTAAGCGCATCCATCGAGCAATTCCACCAGTCGCACCACTGTCACACAGGCCAGCAGCAATCAGCTTATCTTTCAGTTGATCTGCAATAAAATGTTCGGTAATTGGTTCTGAAAAGATGTAGCCGTACTGAAAATTCCCCGGACTTGTTTCGATTGCCCATGATGGTGGGCATGTTGAAAGTTTATGGACAGCTACCTTCGTTCCAATATCGTCGAGCATGACGGCGTGTATGCTAACAGCCAGTTCTTTTTTGGCTCTAAATTTATGCTTATCATCTGCTGCATATTGGCTGGGTAAACAGTACCAATTCTTTGTTTCATCATTCGTCTGGCAAGGCCACTTCTGAGGTTGCCAACCCCCTAGTCCTGGATCCCCTGATTTTGCGCACACCAATGGGTATGATGTAGAAAAAGAATTCCCAAAAATCGTCTTTAAAAAATCATCGTTAGTGACTTTATCCAAGTCAATGATTTCGGCTTTCTTGTTGGCTAGCAGTTCATTTTCTTGTTGATTTTCCAATTGCGCTACAGGGTCGTATTCATCCCAAGGGCCGTAATCCTCGTCGTACTGAAATACTTGTTGTGTAAATTCATTATTCATATAATTTCACCAAAAATTTCGTATGAGAAATCTACGGGTTTATTACCTTCAATAACAGCTTTCGCCGCGTGGGACAAAACGCCATTAGCAGTCAATACTGTGATGTATATACCCATCACATGGATGTGCTCGCACTCGCGCCTTATATCCAGAAGAAACGGTATGTCGCTCGAGCTAAAGCTCCCCTCAACTGTCTCTCTGACCAGCCTCATTTGCTCGTATTTGTTAGCCTTGTCATACTGACCAAAGAAATCATTCGGCATTGCACTTGTCACGGATTGAGTTGACGGCTCGCTGAAATAGTTACCACCAACTAATCTGAGTTCACCTTTACTGTCATGACCCATGACCATATAGATCGCATTACCAAAGCCTGAAGGTGGTGGAGATGCCCACACGGTAACTTCCCCGTTATATCCAATTAGTTTGAACATCGGCGCGAACTGAGCTAGTCCTTTAAAAAATAGCTCTTGGCCTTTATTTTCGTAAATCCAGCGATACGGCTCGATTGGCGTGAAAGAGCTTCTGTCTAACTTTTCCTCAGCGATTTGAAATTCATCTCGGAATAAGTTCGTTTTGCTGGTGTCGAGCCATGGTGACTTTTCAGCCCATGCTGGGGTTTTTATGACGTGATTCATTTTGCGTCTCCCGCAGTCAGGAGTTGAGCAATTCTTTCAATCGGCCAAAGAAGCCGGTTCCATACTTTTATTGGGACAACCCCAAACGCATCGCCTACAAGACCATAGTTTTTCCTGATAGTTTGTTGAGCCTTACCAATTGAGTGTACAAACTTTAAGGTCATGGCGTGTGGTCGCCCTTTTGTATCGCCAAGCCATCGGTTTAAGAATTGCTGAAAAGCAAGTTTAGTATCAAGACCGCTATTTAAATGTATCGGGTAGGGCCTTAGCGCGCTGACAGTGCTGGCCTTGAACTTGTCACCTAAATAGGGCTTCAACCCAGCCGATTGTTGCAAACTTTTAGTTGCACTGTCGACCTGTGGTTGCCAAATCGGTAACGCGTTAAAGTTAGGTAATTTGCTCATTATTTAGTACCCCCTGCAATAGGGCGGGAATCTAAAAAAGATTGAGTTGTACTTAATCGTAAGCCAACCCGTCTTTGGGAAATTCGAACCGGGCGTTCGATTAGACCCTGCGCAAACATCCTGTATACCGTGGCGCGGCTAAGGTCTGTGATGCGCATAAATTCACGCAAACTAATGATGGGATCAATACCGGATATTTTTTCAGTCGTCGGAACGACGGTGTGAGTAGGCTTTAGCATTTAACGTACCTCGTTGTAAGTAACGAGTTAATGCTAAGTGATTCCGACTAGTAGATCGAGCAGATTAATTTCGGGTTGGCGTACACCCCGAAAAAAAAAATATTTATTAAAACTGTGGTTTAAACTCCGAGTAAATATTCTTTTACGGTTGACCACCCAACGTTGTATTTTTTTGATATTTCTTCGTACAGTGATTTCGTTTTTTTTGTTCTTGGGTTCAAGGCTTTTAATTTTTGGTAGCATTTAACGATAGCTTGTTTACGAAGCTCTATATTTCGAATGCGTGTACCACGACCCGCTGCACCTAGCTGATCTTTATTTTCTTGCCGTATTCCATCACGATATTTAATGTTTTCTTCTGCAAGGTGTGCACTAGCCCCATATTGTTTCGCACCAAGCTTTTTGAGCATCCTTAAAGGTGTTTGCTGATCTGGTTCATCTGATTCAAGGGTTTGCTGCGCTATACGCATTTGTTTCAAAGCTTCTAGTTTCTCGACACGCGTTGCGCTAATTAACCCCTTTTTTTCTAGCCACAACTGCTCGATGAAAGCTTGTAGAGCTTGGTCTTGTTGTTGCGCTGTTTCATCCTTTATTTCACCATCAATAAAAACTTTAAGCCGTGCGTCAGTGATTTTAATGTTTTGAGGGTCTATCCATTTTTTTTTCTGTAGTTTAGTCATACTGCACCCGTAAACTTAATAATGATATTCTGTGTATTTTCCTCAGTTGTGATCTCGGTGAGCCTGTTGCCTAATGCATCAAATGCTCGAGCTTGCTCTTGCTCACGCCGATCATGGATATATACCCGCGCCATTTTGCTCTGCATCTTGTGGTTTAGGCACTCGTCAATCACGTCGACTGAAAAGCCCAGCCTAGCCATTAACGTGGCTCCCGTTCGCCTGAGGTCGTGGGCTGTCCATCGCCCCTCAGCCAGTATCAGCGAGTTGGTAAGTGTCGTGCGCCCTTTGATTTGCTTGTCCGGTGTGCGTTGGCGATCAGCAATCTGTTTGCCAAAGCTCTTGATATCCACGTGTCCCGTACGTATCGCATTTACAAATACCCAAAGCAGCTCGTTTCCGCTATCGTCAAACCCTTTTAGCTTTTCAAGTTCTTTAAAGTGGGCGAGGGCGAAGTCAGACAGGTGGATTGTGTGTGGGCGTTGGTTTTTTGTGATTGGTATAAACCATTTTGCATTGACTAGATCTACATGCTCCCATCGCGCCGCCATCAGTTCACCGACTCGGCAACAGGTCGATAAAATTACCCATACTGCGTGTTCGTTGCGCTGAGCTAGTGAAGCCTTGGGAAGCTGGTCGAGTAGGGCGTGGATTTCATAGTCTCTGAGCCATCTGTCGCGCTCCTCATCCTTGCCGCCAGCCAGTTTTTTACTCAAGACACCAATCGGATTTGCCTCTATATAGTCTCGCTCAGTGGCAAAACTGAACATTTGCTTTAAACCAGCCAGCACTACATTACACGTGCGTAGTTTGCCTGTGATCTTGATCTGGTCAAGCAAT
>Ga0209390_10006389_pt1 | contig 15850 bp, 10 predicted proteins | sample BON01_FD_187212 | JGI IMG/M metagenome (GOLD analysis project Ga0209390, IMG submission 187212) | Freshwater microbial communities from Lake Bonney liftoff mats and glacier meltwater in Antarctica - BON-01 (SPAdes) (version 2) | ecosystem: Environmental > Aquatic > Freshwater > Ice > Glacier... | reverse complement strand
CTTAAAAGCCGGACTGTGGTTCCGGCGCGGTCGTTTGCTCATATATGCTCCTGTCATGCGGCCGCTCTGGCCGACGTTAGACAGAAAATCCACCTATCCCGCTGTGCAGTTTTGCCGAGCCACCTCTGAACAGCGCGCAGGCATTCACGCGTCACGTCATCGACAATGCCCACGCACCCGGAACCGGCGGCCCGTGGCAAGCTGGTCATGCACGAAGTCCAGGCTCCAGCATTCGTTCGGTAACGCCAGCACAGGTGGCCGTGTGCGGGTGCCAACAGCACGTTTGGGCCCTTTGCGTCGCCGCACCGTCAGGCCTTCCTCGCGGTAAAGCCGCTGGGTCTTCTTGCGGTTGATCAGCACCCCGTCGCGGCGCAGCAGAATATGTAGGCGGCGGTATCCGAACCGTCGTCGTTCCTGTGCCAAGGCACGCAGCTTCTCGCGCAGATCCCCATCATCGGCGCGCCGGGATCGATAGCGCACGCTCGTGCGGTCAACCGCAATCACCCTGCACGCCCGCCGCTCGCTGACATCAAGCAGGGCTGCGAAGATGCGCGACCGCTTCACGCTTTGCAGCGGGCGTTACCATTTTTTTGATAGCAGATCCTTCAGACCTGCATTGTCCAGCATCGCGTCCGCCACAAGCCGCTTAAGCTTCCCATTCTCGTCTTCCAGCGCCCGCAGACGCTTGGCCTCGGAAACCTCAAGACCACCGTACTTGGCCTTCCAGTTGTAAAGCGTCGCCTCCGACACGCCGTGCCTGCGCGCAAGATCAGCTGTCTTCGCGCCAGCCTCCGCCTCCCGCAGAACCCCGATAATCTGCTCTTCTGTAAACCGTACCCGCTTCATAACTCCGTCCTTCCATCAGGCCGGACTCTAATCGAAGTTGGAGGAAAATCAGGGGGTCATGTCAGCGGCCATCGGGCTGGTATAGCCCAGCGTCGAATGCAGCCTTCGATGATTGTAGAAGGTGATCCAGTCGATCACCTCGTCCTTGGCTCGGCGCCGTGTGCCGAAGCGCACGCCGTGGAGCCCACTCGGCCTTCAGCGAGCCGAACAGCAGGTCGGGGGCTGCGTTAGGCGAGCCAACCCGGCACTTATGTGGCGGGCATGCTCGCCCCGAAAATTTGGCCTGTTATGCAACCAAACCGCTAGTTCTGATACCAACCGCCAACCAAGATCGCGCGCAAAAGGTATAGATCCGACCTGCTCCAAAAACCTTGGAAATCAGACATTTTCTGGACCTAAACCTTTTCCGGAGAGGTTTAGGTGAAAAGAGACAAAAGCCGATCAGAGACCGATTATTGTGTTTCCGGCAGTCTCTGGGGTTTAGGCCAAGCACCAAAACGGCGCAGAAGCTGGGGTTTTTTGCCTTGTATCGGGCCATCTCACTGATTCGCATTGAGATGTTGGCGGTGGGAGAGAGCCTGCCAGCCAACTCTCTCTGAATAGAATTGTTGGTAATCGGTGTGTTATAGTTAGGCGGGGTATTGCGGAATCCTGATTGCCCGCAAGCGCGATCCTGGTGAGGCATGCGCTTCTCCCACATCCCTATGCAGCGGCTGACAAGAAGCGCGCCATGGCCACCATCGCCCAGGTGTCCTGCGCGCAATATGTCTTCAGCCCATCGCTTAGGACCGAGCGTTCTTCATCGCTGGTCTCGGGGCGGATGGCTTTGAGATAGGCCTGCTGGGCCCCAGTACCATCCTTCACGTCGAGGCTGTTGTAGTCGAGGCTGGTCATCGTCGGCAGCACGGCCTTGATTGACCAAGAGCCTCGCTGATCGCGGTGATACCAGTGGTTCCGGGTGACCGGCAGTAGATCGACGGTTTGCTGGGCCATGCTGAACAAGCCGGCCTTCAGGTCTGGAAAGAGCGCAGCCAGCTCGCGGAGTACGCCCTTATCGAAAGGCGCGTTGTAGGCAATGATCGTAGCGTCAACTGGGATCGCCGCAATGAGCGCCTCGGCGCAGGCACGCAACGGGTCGGTCCCATCGAGACTGAGGAACTCGTGGTGAACTATCACGCCGTCCGCTTCCTCGACATGCACCGAGAACTGGAACGGAACCTGCTGATACGGCCGCGTGCCGATCCAGCGGGGGACCGCAAATGCGATGGTCTCAAAATCCAGCCAGGCGCGCGGATAACTCCACCCCTCGATAGCTCGGCGAGCGCCCTCGACATCGTGATCCGGGTCACCGCTTCGTGTCGCCCGAACAATGCGGGCGTGCTTTTCAGGAAGCGTGCCTTCGTCCAGCTCCAGCAGGTCGGTGATGCCTTTGCCCAACCAGGATTTTCCACCTCCGTTGGGCAACACCGTCACTGGCCATTCGGGGCCCGCTGGCAGGTGGCTGTTGCAATAACCGGAAAACTCGCAGGCAAACGGAACCGTGCAGTGATCGCCAGGCTCGCGCACCGGCTCATCGCCAGCAAGCGTTGCGCGAGCTTCGGCCACCACCAGCGATCGCTGGGAAGCAATGGGGAGCACCAGCTCGAGCAGTTCAGCATCCTGGAAAAGACCGGTGTAGTCGCCCTCACTCTCTAGCACGAAGGCGCGGTTGAGATGGCGCACGGCGGCTCTGGAGAGCGAAATGCCAGCCGCTTCCATGACCCACACCTGCGTGGCTAGATCACCGATGTGATACTCCTTGGGCCCGGTGCTGCTCTTCACTTCGGCAAGCTGCCACTGGCCTTCTCCATCACGCGAGATAATGTCCGCCCGGATGAGGACGCCCTCGTGCTGAAACGTGGCCTCGAATATCGGACCAGGATGGTCCTGCGCGAGCAAGGCGGCTGTGGTCTCGAGCGCTGCAGTGACATTGGGCTCTGCTTCGACCATCATCCCGTCTGGGTGGAGCTCGCAGGCGACCGTTCCGACATCATTGCCAGCAGCAAGCCGGGCTTTGGATGCGCTGTCGGTGACGCCGAGTTCAGGGCGATGGACCGATAGCCACAGCCGCTTGGGGCACTGCTCGAACGCAGTGATGCGAGACTTGGAGAGCCCGGGGCGCTTGTTCATGATGTCGCCCGAACAGCGTTTGCCGATGATCGCTTCAAGCACCCCCCTTTGCGTCGGCGTTTGCCGCGTCGCTAACCTCGCCCCATTTCGAAAAAAAGAATCGAGAAATCCTCCTTGCAGAATGCAGTAGCTGTCATCTACAAACCCAGGAGTCAACTTTCTGGGCGGGCCCAAAAACTGATTCGCCAACAAAGGGGATGGCCTGTGGACGAAAAACCGAACTTACGATGGGGCGTCGAGCGCAAGCTCGAGTTCATCGAGTTTCGGCTGTTCTGGGAAGGATCCGTCAACCGTAGCCATATCATCGAGACGTTCAACGTATCGGTCAATCAGGCATCGACGGACCTGAACCGTTACATCGCTTTGGCTCCCGACAACATGAACTACGACAAGAGCGCCCGGGCCTACGTCCGCGCCTCTGTGTTCAAGCCGCTGTTTCTGAGGCCCGACGCAAGCCTGTACCTTTCGCAAGTGCGCTCCGTTGCTGAAGGCATTGTCGAGAAAGAAGATGCCTGGATCGGCAACCTGCCAGCCTTCGATGCAGCGCCATCACCCGCTCGAGGCATCGCCCCCGTCGTCCTGCGCTCGATCGTCACTGCCATCAGGCGCCATGAAGCCATTCACATCTTGTACCAGTCAATGTCTGCGCCTGATCCGGAATGGCGCTGGATCGCACCCCATGCGCTCGCCTTCGACGGCTTCCGTTGGCACGCCCGATCTTACTGCGAGAAAAGCGAAGATTTCCGTGATTTCGTGATCTCGAGGATCATTGATGTCCTCCAGACGCGGCCAGCGGCGCTGCAATCTATTGCTGACAGCGCGTGGCGTGAGATCGTTGAGCTTGAAATCGGGCCACACCCAGAGCTCAGCCCCAACCAGAAGCGGGTCATCGAGCTCGATTACGGGATGGACGATGGGAAGGCGACCATCCTCGTCCGCCGGGCACTGCTCTACTATGCGCTCAAACGCCTTGGTTTGGACACAGCCCCATCAGCGCGGCGCCCCCAGGACCAGCAGATCGTGCTTCTGAATGCGGACGACGTGCTGCCCTTGAACGGGAACGGCATGCACTCATGATTCAGAAGGCCAAGACTTCAAAATATCGCATGTCGTTTGGAACTGGCGGGCTCTTTCTTAACGAGAGCGTCGCCATTGCACGCCTATACCAGGAGCTTGGTGACTGGGTTGAGGTCAAGAAGGTTGCCGCCCAACAGGGTGTCATTCCATTCAAAAAGCGATCTTCGGTTACCCGGTCGATTCGGGAAATCGCGAACCGGCTCAGCGTTCTGAATGCCAGCGAGATTGCTCTGCTTTGCGATGGACCCTACCACGATCAAGTGTCTGTGCTCTGGCTGGCACTTTGCCGGGCCTATCGCTTCATCGGCGAGTTTGCGGTTGAACTGCTCTGGGAACGCTACCTTAGCTTCCGGACGCACCTGACATATGACGATTTCGATGCATTCTACCTAGCCAAGGCTGAGTGGGAAGCCGAGCTTGAGGCTATCAGCACCTCGACACGGGAAAAACTGCGTCAAATCCTGTTCCGCTTGATGCGGGAGTCGGGAATCCTGAGCCCGGACGATAATATCTGCCGCGCTATGCTGTCGCCTCGCTTTTCCGAACTGGTCGCTCGAACAGATCCGCACGAATCGAGATATTTCCCAGGTGCAGGCCTTGGGGTCGAGGGAGCCGCTTGATGCCACGAGATACTGCCACCATGACCTCGAGAGAGCGCCAAGAACACCTGCTTGAGGTGATCGCGAGCCCCCGCTTTCTCAAGAAGCAGGGGCTTGGGAACGAGGTGCCATTTTTCATCTGTCCATTCCCGGCAATCGACGCTGTCGACATGGAGCAAGTGCGCACTCAACTGGTCAGGCAACTCGCCAATCGTGGTGTCACTGTTCTCGACATCAATCTCTACGATCTGTCGGTCGGAATGCTGCGCGAGCGCGGTATCTGGGATGAACTGATCGGGACCGAAGCAGGTGTCACCAAGGATGAGCTCAAGGAGCTTCTGCAAAACGTGCTTGATCCCGAGACGCATCTTATCCCCGAAATCGGAAATAGGCTTGAAAGCCAACCGTTCGACGTCCTGTTCCTATCGGGCGTGGGTGAGGTCTTCCCGTATATCCGTTCACACAATGTGCTGAACAACCTCCAGAGCACGGCCAAGGAACAGCCAACGCTGATGTTTTTCCCAGGGAATTACACGCATGCCTTGGCGAGCGGTGCCTCGCTCGATCTTTTCGGAATTCTGCACGACGACAAATATTATCGTGCGTTCAACATCTTCAATTACGAGGTCTGAGGGGGCTGATATGACCATTTTGCGCGACATATTCGAGAAGCCCGTCGACCGTCCGATTGAAGGCGTCATCAAGGCGGATGACGACGCGAGCCTGCGGATTGAGCTCGAGGAATATGTCCTCACCAACGAGATCGAGAAACAGATCGAGAAGTTTCTCGACGCCTATAAGAACTACACGACCGCCAATGGCGTCTGGATCTCCGGCTTTTTCGGGTCGGGCAAATCTCATCTTCTCAAGATTCTGGCAATGGTGCTGGAGAACCGTCTGGTCGATGGGGCAACGGCATATGACCTGTTCAAGGATAAGTGCGCTGATAACGAGATCCTGTCGGCAGACCTCAAGCGCGCCGTCTCGATCCCATCCCGGAGCATACTCTTCAATATCGACCAGAAGGCCGATGTCATTTCCAAGGGCCAGATCGATGCGCTCCTATCGGTCTTCCAGAAGGTGTTCGACGAGACCTGCGGCTACTATGGCAAGCAGGCCCACATCGCCCAGTTCGAGCGCGATCTTGATAGTCGCAAAGTCTTTGCCGCCTTCAAGGACGCCTACCAGAATATTGCTGGCAAATCATGGGAGCGCGGCCGCGAGCAGGCGCTGCTTGAGGGCAGCAACATCGCCAACGCTTACGCAAAAGCGACCGGCGCTGACGCCTCGGAGGCGGCTGGGATTCTCAACAAGTACCGCACTGACTACAAGGTCTCGATCGAGGATTTTGCCGACAAGGTGAAGGCCTATATTGATAGTCAGGGCAAGGACTTCCGCCTCAACTTCTTCGTTGACGAGGTTGGGCAGTACATCGCCGACAACGTCAAGCTGATGACCAATCTCCAGACGATCGCGGAGAGCCTCAACACCAAGTGCCGCGGCCGGGCATGGATTATCGTCACCGCCCAGCAGGCCATGAGTGAGGTCATTGGCGACATGACCGAGCGGCAGGAGAACGACTTCTCCAAGATCCAGGCGCGCTTTGCCAATCGCATGCCGCTCAACAGCGCCGATGTGGCCGAGGTGATCCAGAAGCGCCTGTTAAAGAAGACCGAGCTGGGCGTGGTGAGCCTTTCCGATCTCTACCGCCGCGAGAGCAACAACATGCGAACGCTGTTCGATTTTGCGGATGGTTCGATCCATCTGAAGAACTTCGAGGATCGCGACCACTTCATCCACAGCTACCCGTTCATTCCGTACCAGTATCCGCTCTTCCAGATGGCCATCCAGGGGCTGTCCCAGCACAACGCCTTTGAAGGCCGGCACAGTTCGGTAGGCGAGCGGTCGATGCTGGGCGTTTTCCAGGAGGTCGCCATTCACTTGGCGGAACTGGAGCTTGGCCAGATCGCGACCTTCGATCTCATGTTTGAGGGGATCCGCACGGCGCTCAAGTCGAACGTTCAACAATCCGTCCAGATTGCCGAACGCAACCTTGGCGACGAATTTGCCACCCGCATTCTGAAGGCCCTGTTCCTCGTCAAATATGTGAAGCCGTTCAAGCCGACGGCCCGCAACATTTCCATCCTCATGCGAGAGAAGTTCGACGAGGATGAAACCGTGCTCAAGCGCCGCGTCGAGGAAGCTTTGAGCCTGCTCGAACAGAACACCTACATCCAGCGCAATGGCGACCTGTTCGAATTCTTGACCGACGAGGAAAAGGACATCGAGCAGGAGATCAAGACCGTCGATGTCGACAGCACCGAGGTTGCCCGGGAGTTGGAGGCGTTGATCTTCGATGGCGTCATCAAGGACCGCAAGATCCGCCATGACGGGGCAAGCCATGATTACTCTTTTGCCCGCAAGCTCGACGATCGGCTTCAGGGACGGGATTATGAGCTCTCGATCAATGTCGTTACGCCTTTCCACGAGCACAGCGGCAATGCCGAGGCGCTGCGCATGGGCAGCATGTCAAACGACGAACTGGTGATCCTGTTCAAGGCGGACGACCGCTTCGCCCGAGACCTGATGATGTACAAGCGGACCGAGAAATATGTTCGCCAAACCCGGGCGACCGCTCCGCAAGCCTCGATTGAGCGCATCATCGGCGACAAGGGCCAGCAGAACGCGAACCGCTTCCGGGATCTGTCTACCCGAGCGAGGACGCTTGTCGCCGAGGCGCAGTTGTTCGTGCGCGGCGAGGAACTCGATTTGCGCGGCGAAGATCCGCAGGCGCGGGTAAGGCGTGCATTCCAGACGCTGGTCGACAAGGTTTACACCAACCTGCCGATGCTGCGCGGCGCGACCTATGCCGAAACTGATATCGGCCGTTTCCTGCGTCAAACGAACGACGGGGCTTTGATTTCCGGCGCCAGCAACCTGACGGAGGCCGAGCAGGAAATCCTGAACTTTGCCCAAGGCAATGTCCGCACCGGGGTGCGCACATCGGTGAAGGCCATTGTCGAAAAGTTCGAACTGAAGCCTTATGGCTGGCCCAATGCGGCAATCCTCTGCACTGTCGCCAGCCTCTTTGCCCATGGCAAGCTGGAGGCCCGTTCAGATGGTGCTCCATTGGAGGGCGATGCGCTGGAAAAGGCGCTGAAGAACGCCCATGCGCTGGCAAACATCGTGCTCGATCTGCAGGTTGAGTTCACCGCCCACCAAGTGCGTACCTTGCGGGAATTCCATTCCGAAATGTTTGACAGTCAACCTGCTGCATCCGAGGCTAAGGCACTCGGCAAGGAAGCGGGCGATGCCATCACAAAACTGGTGGCCGAACTGGTCGCGTTCGAACTGCAGCTCAAAGATTATCCATTCCTCGCAGCGCTCACGCCAGTTACCGCCAAGCTGCGCGAGGTGGAGAACAAAGCCTATGGCTGGTATTTCACCGATCTGCCTAAGCTTGCAGACGCCCTGCTCGATGCCAAGGAGCAAGTAATTGATCCTGTTTGGCGTTTCATGGGCGGAGCCCAATGCAAAATCTATGACGAGGCGCGCAATTTCCTGACGGATCAGGCAACAAACCTGTCTTATACCGGTAGCGCCGAAGCCGAACCGATCCGAGCGGTGTTGGCCGATCCGCTCTGCTACAAGGGCAATGCCATTCAGCTGATGAAGGCTGATCTCGACAAGCTGCGGACCAATGTCGATGCCCTGCTGGTGCGGGAGCGGGAGGGCGCCCTTAAAGATCTGGCCGAGCTCAGGGCTAAGATCGAGGCAGTGCCTGAATTTGCAACGCTGGATGCCGCCGCCAAGGCAGACATCCTGAGCGAATGCGAAATTGCCGAGACCAGTATGCGCAATGCCAAACTGGTCGCTATGATCCGTGAGCGCGCCGCTAATTTTCGTAGCGAGGCCTATCCGGCACTGCTTGGGAAGGTCGCTCAATTTGCAGCACCACGTGCATCCCCGCCACCGCCGGTTGCGGCACCGGACCACCCCGGCAAGAACGAAGTGCGTGAGGTGCCTGCAGGCGGAATCACGCAGCAACCAGCTCCAGTCTACAAGTCCGTGGTATATGTCTCCACCGCCAATCTTAAGGTCAGCTTCACCACCCCGTACCTCGCCAGCGAGGCAGATGTTGAGGCGTACCTGCAATCCTACCGCGAGACGCTGCTCGCCGAAATTCGCAGCGGCAAGAGGATCACCGTCTGATGATTGCGGGCATTGAAATCGAGAATTTCACGGCGTTCGGGAAAGTGGATATCCCGCTCTCGCCGCGTATCAATGTGATCATCGGCTCGAACGGAACCGGGAAAACGCATCTCCTGAAAGCAATTTACGCACTTGCGCTCTCAAGCCAGCCAGCATCGGCGGCAGAGCGCTCGGAGAAGGACGCCAACACGCAGCTGACGAACAAGCTCCTGCGTGTATTTTCTCCGGGCGAGAGTCGAATTGGGGCATTGTGGGCCCGGGGATCGTCAGGACGCGCCAGGCTGTGCCTAAAGGGCAGCGATGCGACCCGTGTTGCCATTTCATTCAACAGCAATTCCAAAGGCGTTCAATGGGAGGGGGACGCGCGTTCGGAAGCGCAATCCCGCCCCGTGTTCATCCCGACGAAGGAGGTCCTATCGCTTGTCCGAGCCATGCAGGACGCCAATCATGATCGGGCTACCGTCGAGATGATTTTCGACGACACCTATCTCGACCTCGCCGCGCTGTTGGCCAATCCCGGCTTCGAGGATGAGGCCGCTACCCTGACCGAGGATCCCAGGCTCTCGAACATCGTCCGCGAATTGGTTGCCCTCGTCGGGGGGCGATACCGGTGGACGAAGGACGGCGGCTTTCGGTTTGAACCGGGGGGGTATCAAGAGAGGGCCGATCCGGGTCGGTTGCGAGCCAAAGCTGCGCAAATGTATCAGGACTCCACGGTCCTCCGATTTGCCTCCAAAGGCGGGGAACCACTGTCCAGCGCCATGACGGCCGAAGGGTACCGGAAAATTGGCGTCCTTCACCGCTTGCTTTGCAATGGATCGATCAATCCAGGCAGCACCGGCATCCTTTTATGGGACGAGCCTGAGGCCAACCTGAACCCTGCGCTCATGAGAGAGGTTGTTCAGGTGCTTTTGGAGCTATCCCGGAACGGCCAGCAGATCGTCCTAGCCACCCATGACTATGTCCTACTGAAATGGTTCGATTTGCTCTCAGAAGAGGGAAAGGACGACCACATCCGGTTTCATGCACTCTGTCGTGATCCTGACTCTGACGGACTAACTATCGAGAGCTCTGAAAATTACACTTTGATTTCCAAGACGGCAATTTCCGACACATTCGCCGAGCTATTCGACGAAGACGTGGCGCGGGCACTGGGGGGAGCGAAGCCTTGAGGCTTTATCGAGCGGAACCGGACGCCGATTTGGAATTCTCATTTCCCGAGGATCTCGTTTGGGACGAACTGGACCGGCAGGGTGTGAAGCTGCCGGTCCAGATGAAGTTCGTGGATCTCGTCATAGAAAGGGATGAGGACATACTGCTGGTCGAGATCAAGGATCCGTCAAACAAGGACGTGCCGGTTAGCGAGCGGGCGAGCTATTTCAGACGGTTGTCGGATAATTCGATTCTGACGCAGGAGCTGACTCCAAAGGTGCGCGGTTCCTACACGTTTCTCCATCTGATGGAGCGTGACGCCAAGCCGTTCAAGTATGTGGTCCTACTCGGTCTGGATGCCTTCAATCCGGCGCAGCAGCAGGCGCTTCTCACCGGCTTCAAGGACCGGCTTCTGGCAGACATCCGCTGCGAGACTGACATGCCATGGCGGCGTCAGCACATTGCGGATTGCGTCGTGCTTTCCGTGAATATTTGGAACAAGATATTTGCCGACTGGCCCGTGACCCGGGTTTCTGCAGCGGCCGCAATTGAAGAGGCAGCTGCCTGATGGATACCTCAAAACTCAAGAAATTCGCGCAGTTTGCCCGCCGCGCCCTGATCACGCAGGTCGGTGCCAAGCTTGAATCCGTGGTTGCCGTAAATTCAGCAGCCCGGCGCGAGCAACCGGACGCGATGAGGAAGCTGGAAGCCGCGATCGCCAAGGACGGGAAGGATCAGGTGATTGAGCGGGTTGCCTACACTTGGTTCAATCGGTTCTCGGCGCTTCGCTTTATGGACGTGAACGAGCTGAACCCGGTCCGCGTTGTCTCGCCTGTCTCAGGCCAGTTTCAGCCGGAGATCCTGGCGGAGGCCAAGGCCGGGCATACGGACGAGAGCCGCGTGCCAGACAGGATCCGTGACAAGGTCCGCAGCCTGTTGGATGGCCGCACTCCGAGTGCGGATGCTCAGACCGAGGCCTATCGGCTGCTCATCGTCGCCATTTGCAATGATTTGCATAAGGCGATGCCGTTCCTGTTCGAGCGGATCGACGACTACACCGAGCTTCTTCTGCCTGACGATCTTTTGTCGAATGCATCGATCCTCGCCTATGTGCGTGAGGCCATGACGCCGGACGTTTGCGAGGATGTTGAGGTTATAGGCTGGCTCTACCAATTCTACATTTCGGAGAAGAAGGACGAGGTTTTTGCAGGGCTGAAGAAGAACAAGAAGATCACGGCGGAAAACATTCCGGCGGCAACCCAGCTTTTCACCCCGCACTGGATCGTGCGCTATCTGGTGGAAAATTCCCTGGGGCGGCTCTGGCTGCTGAACCGCCCAACATCTAAGCTGGCGGCGCAGATGGACTATTACATCGCGCCGGAAGAGCCAGAAACAGATTTCCTGCGAATTTCCCGGCCTGAGGATATCCGCATCTGCGATCCGGCCTGCGGGTCGGGTCATATGCTGACCTATTCCTTTGATCTTCTGTACTCGATCTATGAGGAAGAGGGGTATGAGGCGACCGAGATCCCCGGGCTGATCCTGACCCAAAACCTGTACGGGATCGAGATTGATGACCGTGCAGGCGCTCTGGCGGCGTTTGCGCTGGCGATGAAGGCGGCAACCAAGCTCGGGCGCCGCAGGTTTCTGCGTCAAGCGGTGCAGCCGAACATCTGCGTACTGCAGGATGTACGCTTCACGCCATCCGAGATGCAGGACGTCGCTGCCGTCGTGGGCAGCGATCTGTTCACCGCCGATTTTCGCGAGACGATGGGACAGTTCGAGCAGGCCAAGAACTTCGGCTCGCTCATCGTGCCGAAATTACGCGACCCTGCCGAGGTCGCCCGGGTTGTGAGGCTGAAGGATTTCGGTGGCGACCTGCTTCTGCGCGAGGTGCGGGAACGGGTGCTGAAGGTGCTTGAGATGGCAGAGGCCCTCTCGCCCAAATACCATGTGGTGGTGGCTAACCCGCCATATATGGGCAGCGGCGGGATGAACGCGACGCTCAAGTCGTGGCTTGCAATTGAATATCCGGTCAGCAAGGCTGATCTCATGACGGCCTTCATGGAGCGCGCAATTGCCCTGAGTGTGCGCGGTGGAAGCATGTCAATGATCAATCTGCCATCTTGGATGTTTATTTCTTCATTCGAGAAGCTCCGCGTTTCGTTCCTCGACAAGGCTAGATTGACATCAATGCTTCATTGTGGGCGTGGCTTGTTTGGATCTGACTTTGGTGCAGTTGCATTTTCAACATTGAATGCGGACACTCACAAAGACCGGAAGGGCGTATTCCGGCGCCTGTTCACGAAACACGTCGAAGTGCGTAAGCCTGAAGTGATCGAGGAGCTATTCCTTGACGCAGATTTTCAACGATATACCGCCTCTAACGCGGATTTTGAAAAAATTCCAGGTCGACCTATCGCCTACTGGGTGCCTGACAGTATTCGCAAACTATTCTTAGAAAACTTGGTGAGCGAAAGCTTTGACTTGGAGTTCGGAATTAAGACAGGAGACAACGAAACCTATCTACGCCTTTGGCACGAGGTGCCCAAGGGCAACACGAATATCGAGATGGTCGCGCGGCCCAAATTCATCAAACACAACAAGGGTGGTGAATATAGGAAATGGTACGGAAATGGGCAGCACGTTATCAACTGGCAACGGCCGGGCGATCTGATGAACGTTGGTTCCAGCACAACCGCTTCATCATACGCATCCTACCGCGTCGGCGCAGTGACTTGGTCAGAGGTGACATCGGGGAGCTTTTGCACGCGATATCTTGAAGGCGGGATTCTCTCGAACAACAAGGGGCCGGCTGCATCTTCGGAGGCCCGCGCAGAAATCATGCCTCTCTTGGGCCTGACGAATACAAAGGCTTACGCTTACCTGACACAGATAATCAATCCTACCGTCACTTTTCCAATTGGCGATTTCGGAAGATTGCCGTTTCCAAAACGGTTCTCCGTTCAGTCCGATCTTTCAGACAATGCATCCAATCTTGTCGCGTTGGCCAAGTCAGACTGGGACGCCTACGAAACCTCTTGGGATTTCGCCACGCTTCCGCTGCTCTCACCGGATCACCGGGCTGGGACGCTGGAAGCCGCCTATGGCCGCCTACGCGCCCATTGGCAGGGCATGACGGACGAGATGCAGCGGCTGGAGGAAGAGAACAACCGTATCTTCATCTATGCCTATAGCCTGCAGGACGAACTGACCCCCGAGGTGCCGATCGAGGAAATCACCCTCGCCTGCAACCCCGCCTATTCCATCGGAACGGGAAAGACCGACGAAGACCGGGAAGACGCACTTCGCGTCCGCACGATGCAGGAGTTCCTCAGCTACGCAGTGGGATGCATGTTCGGCCGCTACAGCCTTGACGCGCCTGGCCTGATCTTGGCCAATCAGGGCGAAGGCCTCGCCGATTACCTCGCCCGCGTCCCGCACCCCACATTCGAGCCGGATGCCGACAACGTCATCCCGGTGCTGGATGGTGACTGGTTCGCCAATGACATCGCTGAACGCTTCCGCAAATTCCTGCGAGTGACCTTCGGCGAGGCCAAGTTCCAGGAGAATCTTGCGTTCATCGAGGCTGCCTTGGGCAAGGACATCCGCAAGTGGTTGACAAAGGACTTCTTCGAATACCACGTCCGGCGCTTCAAGAAGCGTCCTATCTACTGGATGTTCGCCAGCCCCAAGGGCAGCTTCCAGGCGCTGATATACATGCACCGCTACCGGCCGGACACTGTCAGCATCGTGCTGAACGATTATCTGCGCGAGTATCGCAACAAGCTGGAGGCCCACCGCAAAGCCCAGGAGGCGCAGAGCATCAACCCCGAAGTCACGCCCGCCCAGAGGACGAAGGCGCTAAAAGAGGTCGGCGAGGCAACCAAGGTGATTGAGGAACTTGATGGCTATGAGCGCGACGTGCTGTATCCGCTTGCCACGCAGAAGATCGAAATCGACCTGGATGACGGGGTGAAGGTCAACTACCCGAAGTTTGGCGCGGCGCTCAAACCCATCAAGGGCCTGTCGGATGCGGATGACTGAGCATGAATGACCGCATCGTCAAAGGGCTGGGAGCCGCCTTCGATCGTCACCGCATCGTGTTCTGGACCGATACGGCCCGCGAACTGCGCGAGACGTTTGAGGCTTTGGATCTGCCCGGGGTCGAAAAGATCGGACTCGCCAACAACGAGTTCGCGGTAAAGCACCGGATCTTGCGTGAGGCGCCGCAGGGGCGCTTCCTGATCTACCGCGAAGGGCCCGAACCTGCCCTGATCGACAATTGGCTGCTCGACGTTCAGCTAACCCAAGGCACCTTCAAAGCAGACCAGGCAGCACTGTGGCTGACCGAGCTGGGCCTGGGCCTGGGCCTTGAAGATGTGGTGCGCGCCCACGGCGAATTCTTCCGCTCGTCCCGCCGGCTGGATCATCTCAAGCGCTTGGCCCGCAACGACGATACGGCAAGCGCTTTGCGCCTGAAAATGCTGAGTGTTTGCGCCGGTGTTGAGGGTGGATTTGATACCGTTGTCGAGCGACTTCTTGCAGACCTCGCCACCGACAGTGAAGAGACCATCCGGCTGATCGAGCGTACTGCCCTTAGCCCATTCCTGTGGGAGCAGATGGGCCGCCACTTTGGCTATTTTACCGTGCAACCCAGTTTCGATGACTTCGCAGTCACCTTGTTCAAGGCGTGCTTCGCCATGGGGCTCGGCGGTGCTGGTGGGCTTTCGCCAGAGGCGATGGTGTTCTTCCGCCGTTGGAAGAATAACCGCCACGCAGCCGAAGCCTTCGAGGCCCTCTCCTCAAACTATGCCACTGTCTTGGGGGTTCAGACGGAACTGGAAACACGTGATTTCCGGGATCTCATCGATCTGGACTATTTCGAGGACATCGATCGCGCGATCATTATTGCCCTCGTGCGCGGGGTGGCGGGGCGCACGCTAGCGGTAGGCGATGTCGCAAGTTGGATCCGCCAGCGTCGCCAGCAGAGCCACTGGTACGACCGTTTCCGCGATCTCTACGAGGCGATCGGGTTTGCGGCCGAGTTCCATGCCATGATGGCGCAGGTGAACCTTGGCATGACCAGCTTGGCCGAAGGCGTCAGCCGCTATGTCGGCAGCTGGTTCCGCATCGACCAACTCTACCGCAAGTTCATTCACCACATGCAGAAATCAGGGCAAGCCAGCCTCATGGCTGAGCTCTACGAGCAGGTGGAGAACCATTATGTGAACAGCTACCTGCTGCGCTTGAACGACAGCTGGCAGGTCCACGTCGATGCCGCGCCCAAATGGGATGCTGCGCCAGTACCGAGTCAGCGTACGTTCTACTCCACCCACGTTGCCCCCTACCGGCGCAAGGACCAGAAGATCTGCGTCATCATCTCAGACGCGATGCGGTACGAGGTGGCGGAGGAACTGCTGGGGCGCGTCCGCGCGCTGGATCGCTATGACGCAGAGATTGAGCCGATGCTGGGGTCATTGCCGACCTATACCCAGCTCGGCATGGCATCACTGCTTCCCAACCGCGACATGCGGATCGCCGACAATGAAACAAGCGCGGTGATCGTCGATGGGCAAAACTCCCAAGGGACGGAGAACCGCAAGAAAATCCTGGCGCAGGGCCGGGAAGGAGACCGCACGACCGCCCTTAAGGCCGATGTTCTTGTTAATATGCAGCGCGACGATTACCGGGCGCTGTTTCGCGACCATGACGTGATCTACGTCTACCACAACTTGATCGATGCGACTGGCGACAAGCCCGGCACCGAAGAGCGTGTGTTCGAGGCAGCGGAG
>Ga0209390_10006387_pt1 | contig 15853 bp, 9 predicted proteins | sample BON01_FD_187212 | JGI IMG/M metagenome (GOLD analysis project Ga0209390, IMG submission 187212) | Freshwater microbial communities from Lake Bonney liftoff mats and glacier meltwater in Antarctica - BON-01 (SPAdes) (version 2) | ecosystem: Environmental > Aquatic > Freshwater > Ice > Glacier... | reverse complement strand
ATATACATATATATGTGTGTGTGTGTGTGTATATGTATATATATGTGAATATACGTATATGTATATATATATATATATATATATATATATATATATATATATATATATATATATATATATATATATATATATATATATATATATATATATATATATATATATAAATATATATATAAATACAAGTATTTACATATATATATATATATATATATATATACATATATTTATATATATATAGCGCTCTGACGCATGCCTTGCCCGCGTTTCTCAGGCTGCGTGGCCTTCAACCCTGGCTCCTTTGCCACGAGTGGAAAGTGGATGGTCTACCACGCGCAGAGCCGCACGGCCGAGTCGTCCGGCGTGTGAGGAGAGAGGGATGATGATTGTATACCCCCGAGAGACACCTCCCCACATCAGGACAGCACGGGCACAACCCCCAGCGGCACACCGCCGCCGGCACGGCCGCCCCCACCACCGCAGACACGGGAAACACAGTCCCACAGCGCAGAGGGGCGGCGACGGCGGCTGTGGCGGCAACGAGGGCGGCGGCGAAGGTGGTGGCGAGGGCGGCGACGAGGGCGGTGGCGAGGATGGCATCGAGGATGGCGGCGGCGGAGAAGGTGGCGGCGGCGATGGCGGTGGCGACGATGGTGTCCTGGACAGGATGCACCCTGTTGCAACTACAATACCATCTGTGCCCGTTTAGTAGTTGCACACCTCGTTACCCCTCCGGTATCTCGCCTGGTGTCCCCTCCGGTATCCCGCCTGTGTCGGCATCAGGCCCCGTGACCAGTCCTATCGCTGGTGCATCTGCTACGCATCCACTCGCAGCCCCGGCCGTCGAGACTAGCCGTGCACGGACTGTATGTAGTGCGAGGTCTAAGAACATATAGCACGGGTCATGGTCTCCCGGCGTTTTGCTTCCCCTCTCTGACTCTGTCTATATCTATCTTTCTCTCTCGCGTCTCGTTTCGTCTCGTGTGCTCGCTGCTCGCTGCGCGCTGTGCTGCTGTATCTCGTACTCGTACTATATATACTATTATATATGCGCGGGCGCGCGCTGCGCATCACGGCGACGACGACACTCAAAACTCAAAACGAGAAGCCCGCGCGACTGCCAATTGCAATTGCAATTGCTGCGAGACAAACAAAGTGCCAATGCCAATCGTATTCAATATAGCTCAATAGCAATAGGCGACATGGGGGAGCAAATACAAATACAACTAAATTGATTTACTTGCTTGAATGCGTATGCTTAATACTGTATACTGTGTGCTCGCGCGGCGCGCGGCGCGACGCGGTATAATAGCATGTCATCGTGAGCTGAGCGGGCCCATGTAATAAATGACTAGGCAATCAATGGGTTGACGGTTGACAACACAACGGACAACGGCACAATAACAATAACACAACGGCAACGGCACCGGCCTCTCGCCCATAATAATACTAGACTAGATACAAAACACCGGGGAGACACAGACGCAGACGCGCAAAGCAAACCAATACCAGACCACACCTTCGCCTTCCGAAACCACAACCATCAATCTATCACACCGACAACAAATCAGAAATCACGACACATCACATTACCCACACACACGCGCGGCGCACGACCCGTTCGCCGCGCGGCCACAGTCCACAGGGTCCACACGACACAGAGCTACCTCGCTCAACACGAACAATGGCGAGCCACTGCGGGTGTTGCCGGGGCGTAGCGCAGATCAGAAGAGTCTCCCCTCTCGTGTCTGCCGCTCGAATAGTGCACGGCGCGACGTCGAGGCGACTCCGACGCGAGAAGAGAGTCAATATCCTCTCGGCGTCCACGCACGCAGGCCACCTTGCCTCTTCGCAGGGCTGCGCCAGGACCGTCCCCGCCCCACCCAGCCGTTCTCACCACGGATCCTCGACCCCGGACGAGCCGTCGAGCCTCGATAACATCTCGGACAGCTCGTCAGGTGTCATGGCGGGTAGCCCCGACTGGTATCCGCCGCCCGCCGCCGCTGGAGCTGCGCCTAGGCCGGTTCCACTTCCCCACAGGTCTCCGAGGCCGAAGCCGGTCTGACCCATCGTGCCCTGGCGCGGAGGCACGCCCGGCACACCCCACCCGTCTGCCGCAGCAGGACCGCCGCGGCCGACTGTGGCCGGGAAGGCAGCCGCTGAGGACTGCCGCACGGGAGCGGGCGCCGGCGCGGCGACGGGCGGCGGGCTGCGTGGCGCGGGAGGCTCGGCCACATCTGCTTGTAGCAAGAGCTGCTCGGCGGCAAGGTTGACGTTGCCCATGCACGCCTGAGAACAACGGAGGTGTATATGACAAAAAGTAAGTGACAGGGTGCGTTCACGTAGGGCGCGGCGCGTTTACTATACAACTAGTCTTGAGTGCGAGACGGAAATAGAAGGCGGCGGGTGCGCTTAAGTCTATTTGTAGCTCGTGAGAGTGGCGTGCTAATTAAGGGACAGGTAATACAGGTCCACGGTGAGTTCACCCCTTCGTGCATTCATAAACATCTGAGAAGGTTCAGGTGGGTTTACGTCCTGGACCCTCTTTGTCCCTCTAGTTCTGAATCCGCAGTCAGTGGTGCAGTGGCGTGCGGAGGTGGTGGCGCGGCGTCTACCATAACACAGTGCGCGCGCCGGTGATAGCTATGCATAGAAGGGCCGCGCTATAGATAGAGGGCGGCGGCCTAGCTGCTATCAATACCAAGTGGGGGCTGCGGAGTCCCAACACTATAGGTACACCATTCGTATACTGTGCTCGGCTTGTGTGGTAGTGAGTAAACGCATACACATAAACGCAAGGAGAGTAGTAGCTATACAGGGGGGGGGGGGAGCGGAGGCTGCCACTCGCTCTCGTACTTTTCCTCAAACGCCTTTGTATGTCCTTCTGTCCACTGCGCAAACAAACACCAAACCTGCCATTAAGGAAAGAACGAATCATACAATTCACCGTGCACGAGGGGAGGGAGGCGATACAGGAGGGGAGGGAGGCGGGTAGAGTTGTACCGGAGGGGAGGGAGGCGGGTGTAGAGGGAGATACAGGGGGGGGGGGGGGGGGGTGGAACCGTACAGGACCCCTAAGGTAGGTGGGTGCGGCGGGCGCACACGGCGCCAGAGAGGCGGCAGCCTGGGCTAGGGTTCACGAAGTGGGTGCAGATTATACATAGATAAAGAAATAGGTGTAGGTATAGGTATATAGATACATATATGTAAATAGACACAGATAGATAGATAGATAGATAAGACATATAGATAGAGATAGACATGGATTTATATACACTAGTTGTGATCTCGGCGAGTACACGCGGCCGAAATTACTCAATTAATATATATATTTGTGTACATATATATATATATATATATATATATATATATATATATATATATATATATATATATATATATATATATATATATATATATATATATATATATATATATATATATATATATATATATATATATATATATATATATATATATATATATATATATATATGTGTGTGTGTGTGTGTGTATATACATATAAATATGTCTATATTGCTATCTATATATAATGTATCTAAATCTATCTATATCTATCTAACTACATATATATATATATATATGCATATATATGCATATATATTTTTAATAATCTAGATAATCATACGTGCGCATCTGTGCGTCGGGTGCTAGGGGGCCAGCCGGTGCCGGGACCCACTGCGGGTAGAGAGGGTGGGGATGCAACTGCCGTCAATACCGGAGGAAAGGGAATCCCACTTGGGGGGGGCTGCTTGCCTTTAAAGGTGCCCTGTACGCCAAAGTGATTCGGCTTCGAGTTTCCTATAATCAAAACGACGAAACTCTGAGTCGAAACTCGCTCAGGTACCTGAGCAAAGCGAATTTAACCATAGCGGCTTATTAGTAGCTGCAGGGCACCTTCAACGCGCTGCGACAGCGCTCTCTCGAGACGCCACTCATCTCGCGCAGAGACTCCACCATTGATTCGGTCGCCGCTGCAGTGGCCACGGCCGTCGCTGCGACTTGCCCCGCCGCGCGCTCCTCTGCCGCCTCGCGCGCCGCCGCCGCCGCCGCGCGACTCGCCAACTGCTGCTGTTGCGCCCGCGTCGTCGCCGCCGGCGCGGTGACGCGCGCGGCGGGCGCTTTGCTGGCGGCCCTGGGGTCTTCGTGCTTGACGCTGCCGTCGGGCTGGATGGAGGGACAGAGCTGGATCCAGTGGCCAGGCCGCTGGCAGAGACGGCAGGTGTAGCTGGGCGGCGGCGGCTTGGGCTCCGCCTTGTGCGGACAGCGGTCGAGCCAGTGGCCCGCCACGTTGCAGAGCTTGCAGACGTAATCGGCCGGCGGCACGCCGCCGCGCGCGGCCGCGCTGCCCTTTGGGCCTTTGGTGGTGAGGCTGGGCGGTGGCGACGCGCTAAGCGACATCCCGTCCTTGAACTCGAACGACTCGTCTCCCTGCACCACACGCCAGGCGCCGTTGGAGAGGTGCCCCTCAGCCACGATACGAGTGGGGGGCACGCAGCTCTCGAGCACGGCGTTCATCGCCTTGAGCGTCGAGAAGGTGCGCCAGCCGCCCGAGTTGAGCGTCGCCGTGTTAGCGTGCAGCGTGACGATGTTTGTCTGATGGAGCTGCACCACTGTCTCTGCATGCGAGCTCAGCACACGGCAGCCGGGAAGCGATTCTAGCTGAAACACGTCCGACGACGAGCCTCCCTCCGACGTCGCCGACGTCGCCGGCCGTGACTGCGCCGGCTTGGCCGCGATGGCAGCCCAGCCGCTGGGCGGCTTGATCGCCTCGCCCGCAGCCTCGGCCCCCGCCGCGCCCTGCGGTGCCGGGGGCGCCGGCCGCTCGCGCGCAGCCTGCTGTTGCCCCAGGAGCTGCAGCAGCAGTGCCTGCTGCTGCTGCTGCTCCGTCGCGGCGGCCGCGGGCGTGGCAGTGTGCTGCGCCCACGGGGTGCTCTCCGCGAGTGTCGGTTGTGTCGACCACAAGCCCGCCCCGCCAGCGAGGTCGCCGGTGGTTCCCCACATGGCCGCGATAGAAGCCGCGCTCGAGTCTCGACTGACGCTTCGCTGTGGCGCAAGGCCCGCCGCCGCCAGCGCCTGCTGCGGCGCCCCGAACCCCGACGCGCGCCCGCCAAAGCCGCCGGCTCCGGCTGAAGCTCCGCCGCCCGCCTCCGAGGGAAAGGCCGACGGCCTGGGCGGTAGCAGCTGCTGCGGAGGCGGGCCGTCCGGTGGCGACGCGGCTGGTCCAACGGGCGGCGAGGCAGCGGGCGGCGCATCGGCGCCGAGCGCGGGGAAGTTGTTGAGGTCGTCTGAGGGGGGCGCATAGGGTGGCGCGGCGCCCTTGTCGCGTGGCGGCCACTCGTCGCAGGCGGCGACCCACTCCTGCGGAAAGGCGCCGCCCTCGAGCACATACCCCGAGTCGATCGCCTCGTCGACGCAGAGGTGCACCCCGCGGCCCTCGGAGCGGCACCAGGCGAAAAGCACCGTCTTCAGCACCTGCAAGAGGGGGCGCGTGACGGGTTAGAGGTAGAATATATATACCTATGGATAGATAGATCTAGATAGACCGATCGATAGATTATTATATATAGAGCACCGCGTGCACGGGCGCCGCGACGGGCCGCTGAGCGCGGTAGTCGGACTCGGTCGAGATGATCCGGAGCAGCTTGCGCAGCGACGTGGCGCCCAGCTCGTTCAGCAACGCCCACTGCATCTCGGTCGCAGAGATGAAGAGCCCCTCCTCGGTCGACCCGGAAGGCGCAGGGGGGCCGGCTAGACCGACGGTGCCGCCAGGGCTGTCGCCGCCCGACGAGACGGCACGCACGCCGATTGGACTGCCGACGTAGCTCCCGCTGTAGCTCCCGCTGTATGCCGCGGCAGGTCCGCCGCCGTACGAGGCGGCGTCGCGCCGGTAGTGCAGGTGCTCATAGTGGCGACGCGGGAAGCCGACGCTCGGCGATGGGCCCATCGGAGGCCGACCCGAGGGAGGCGCGCCGTATCCGCCCATCCCAAACGGAGGCTCGCCCGCCATCCCGTACTGCGGGTCGGGCGCGTACTCGGCGTCTAGGCCATCGTCGTAGTCGTCGTACTCGCCCCCACCCCCGACGAGGCCGAAGCCGTCGCCGCCGCGGCCGTAGCCGGCCGGAGCGCCGCCGTACGCGCCGCCCTGGTGCGGTGTCCCCCGTTGCGCCGGACCGCCGTAGCCGCCGTGCTGAGGGTGGGAAGGCTGCGGCGGCGGTGGCGGTGGCGGCGGCGGCGGCGGCGGCGGTGGAGGAGGCGGGTGCTGCTGCGGCTGTGGCGGCTGGTGATACCCTACCTGCTGCTGGTGGTGGAAGGAATTCTGCGGCGGCGGCGGCCGCATCCCCCCATACATGCCGTGCTGCTGCATCGGTGGTTGCTGGCTGTAGACGCCGTGCGGCTGCTGCAGCTGCTGCTGCAAGGGCTGCTGCTGAGGTGGCTGCTGACCGTAGAACCCTAGCCGTGGGCCATGAGCAAAGCCGCTGTGATGCTGAGGAGGAGGCGGAAGCGGAGCACCCTGCTGGATGTAACCGCCGAGCTGCCGTGGATCCGGCGGATAGCCGCGGAGCTGCTCAGGGTGGTGATAGCCTTGCTGCTGGGGCCCGCCCATGGGCGCAAAGTGAAGCTGCGGCTGCGGCTGCGCGCCAGCTCCGGGCGCGCCACACCGGGTGCACACAGGGAGGTAGTCTTGGTTGAGCATCATGCAGCTGGAGCATCGCCAACCGAGGCCGCCGGATTGCATGGTTCCGTCGCGCAGCTCTGAGCCAGGGTGCTGGCGCGAGCGAGCGCGTGTCGAGCCGATCTCGATTTTGATTTTGACCAAAGCTTATTTCTCCCCCCGCGATATTTCAAATCACTGCGAAACTTGCTGTGCTCGGTGAAGTCGGAGGACGGGTACTGATGGGATGGCACGTCATGGCGTCACGGCCCTCCAATCAACCAACACACCCGCTACTGTAGCTCCTTCACGCATCGGCCGACTTTGTATCCCAGTACACGTAGAGCTAGTAGAGCTACCTGAAAATAGTTTCTAAGCGCGAAAACGACGTGCCACCACAGGCAACTGCCTCGGAAACAGCACCCAGCTCAGCGTCTGCGGCGACCTGCGAATGAGCGGCGACGCCCGTAACCACCCCGGCGGCGCTGCCGCCACCCCGGGTCGCTCGATGACCGGCTCGTCCTTCGCCTCCACACCCGGCGACGACGCTGGCGCGCGTGGCGCGGCTGCGGCAGCCGCGCGGGCTGCCCAGCGCGTGGCCGCCGCCGGCGGCGGCGGCGGCGGCGGGTCGAACGACGCGCCCAGCAACCGCCGCGGTGGCGGTGGCGGTGGGGGTGACAAGGGCAACGCGACCCCGAAGGCCAAGACGTACGTTCCGCTGACTCCCGCCGAAGCCATCCGGAAGCGCGAGGAGCGCGACCAAGAGGAGCGCGAGCGGATTGCGCGGGAGGAGGCGGCGTCAAACCTGACCCCCGAGGAGCGCGAGGCCAGCGCGGTGGCGGAGAAGGAGGAGCGGCGCGCGCGCATCATCGCCGAGCACCAGGCGCTGATGGTCAAGGAGGACGAGGCGAGGAAGGAGCGCGAGGTGTACGCGGCCCAGGAGGCCGAGGAGAAGGCGGTGCGCGACGCCGAGGCCAAGACGCGGCGCGAGCTGGAGGAGAGGCTGCGCGCCGAGGCCAAGGCCAAGGCGGATGTGGAGGCCGCGGCCAAGACGGCCCTGCGAGACGCGGAGGGGCGCAACTGGTACAACAGCGACGACGACGACGACGCGCTGCCCGAGCTCCCGTTCGCCCCCACGCCCGCCCCCGCCCCGGCGCCCGCCCCGGCGCCGGCGCCACAACCGGCGCGCAGGGCGTGGGGTGCAAAGCCCACTGCACCGGCTGGGGCGGCGGCGCCGGCGGCGGCGCCGGCTGCGCCCGCTTGGAGGCAGGCGCAGGTCCCCAAGCCGGCGGCCACTCCAAGGGTCGCGGCGCCGCCTAAGGCCGCTCCGGCGGCGCCGGCTGCGCCCGCTTGGAGGCAGGCGCAGCCCACCAGGCCGGCGGCCGCTCCAAGGCCCGCGGCGCCGCCCAAGCCAGCTCCAGCCGCCGCACCCAAGCGCACGCCCCCCGCGTCTCCAAAGTCGCGGCCATCGCCCGACCCCTCGGGCACCTCGCGGCTGATGGGTGCCGCGCTCAATGCTACGCGCGAGACGCCCAGAGCCGAACGGCCCGACCTGCGCGGGAAAATCTCGGGATCGCCAGCTGGCGCCGCAACTGCCGCCGCCGCGTCGCCGGCGGCTGGCGTGGGCGCCGAGGCGGTGGCCAAGGCCTTCGCGTTGGTACGCGGCCCCAAGGAGGAGACGGAGGAGCTGGCGAGCCTGCTGGGCGGTGGCGTGGGCGTGGGCGCGGTCCTGACTGGCGGGATGTATGACTCGTGGTCGCTGCTCCACTCCGCCGCCTTCGCCGGCCATGCGCTCGACGTGCAGCTGCTCCTCGCGCGCAAGGCGCCTGCCGACGCGCGCGACAAGAAGGGCGAGACGCCGCTGCACAAGGCTGCGGCCAAAGGCCACGCGGCCGTCTGCACGCTGCTGCTGCGCGCGGGCGCCAGGCCCGACGCGGCCAGCACCGATATGACCACTCCGCTGAAGGCGGCGGCCGAGCACAAGGAGGTGCTGTCGCTGCTGCAGAGCCCGCCGCAGCCGGACGCCATCGCCGAGCCGGCGCTCGGTGCGCCGCCGACCGCCGAGGCTGTGCCAATGCCCCCCCCCGCCGCCGACAAGCAACACGGCGGCCGGGGCGGCCCAGGCCAAGCCGTCTCAGGCGACGCGAGGGCGGAATCGGTCAAGGTGGCCCTTGGCGCCAAGGGCCAGCGCAGCGTCTCTGTCGGCGAGCGGCCCGGCTCGGCGCCAGCGCCGCAGGGGGGCGGCGGCGCGGCCTCCCACCCAGCGGAGCGACTCCGCGCGAATGAGGACGGCTGGATCGAAAAGAGCCGCAGCAAGAGCGGCGGCGCCTGGAGCGAGAAGGGCGGCGGCGGGGGCGGAGGCGGCCGAGGCGGTGGTGGTGGAGGCGGAGGCGGAGGAGGTGGAGGCGGAGGAGGCGGAGGAGGAAAGGGCCGCGGCAAGGGCCACGGGAAGGGAGGGGGCGGCGGCAAGGCCGGCGGCAAAGGCGGCGGCAAGGACGCCGGCAAGGGCGGCGGCGGCAGCGGCGGCAGCGGGGGAGGGCTCGGCAACGGCTTTGGGTCCCGAAGCGGCGGCGGCTGGTAAGAGTCCAAGTGGAGCCGCTTGCGTCTCATCGCGAGGAGGACGCTGTCGCGCGGAAAAGCAGCGCCCCGGTCGGGGTACGACTCCGAGGCGGGTCTGGCGTGCGCGATAGGAACGGCGGCGGTTGCCGCCGCCGTCCGGGGTTGGTCGAAGTTGTTCTTTTGTTAGGTCGCGCGTCTTTGTGCGAGTTTCTGCCGTGCCTCGCTGGCAGGCATCGTTCATCCAGGGGCGGGGTTTGTGCCGTTGTGGTTCGCGCCGCCGTGTTGCCTGCACCTCGCTTGGGGGGACACTGGCATAGCGCTGGCGCTGGCTGCTGGCTGGAGCTGGCTGGGGCTGGGGGGGTCGTGGCCCCCCGCATGCAAGCCACGGGTATTATGTGCATGTGCGACCGACCCCACCCCGTCGGTCCGCGCCGCTCATCGCCACGTGGTCGTCGCTGGTCGTGGGGCTCGTGGGCGCTTGGACGCTTCCCTTCTGCCGCTGCGTTCGTGAATCACGAAGCGCGGGGAGAGCGTGTCATTGCTGATGCGTGCCGTCGTGTGTCGTGTATTTTGTCTGCGTATGTTTTTGTCTGCGTGCCGAGGTGCCGCCGCGTGCCGCATCGCGTGCCACGTGCCACACGATTTTTGTTTTTGTTTTATAATATCGCATTCGTCCTCCCTCTCACTCATGTATCCCATACGTACAACACACAACTCACTGAGTAACTCAAACTCACACATACATACGACATACGACACCAAAGCTAGGTAAAAACGCGGAACGGAACGGTATTAGTGTTGCTGATCATGATAATGAGGATCGAGATGTGCTGGTGTTGGTGAGTGATAATTGTGAATCCAAAAAGACACACTGAGTGGGCCATGGCGCCATGGCCAGAACACCAGAATAAGAAGAATTAAAACTATAAAACATGTTTTCACGGCTTACATTTCACATAATTCACATACACATACGGTTTATAATACAACGGGGACAAGGGGATATTATACATACACATACATACTCTTTCTTTTTCGAATACGCCCTAGATGCATTCGCACATTCACACTACTGCTACTGTCTACACTTCTACTACACGTAGACTACACTCCCTCTATTCCTAACTGCTCGCACCGAACCACAACCATCATGGCATCGCTCGCGTCGGTTATAGCTACAGCAGCTCAAGCTAGCTTCAAAGCTGCTGACTGCTGCTGCTCGCTCGTCTCGCTACTCCGGCTCCGGCGGCCGCGCGCCGCGCGCTTGGGTATGCCGCCACGCCGCCGCATCGCTGGCTGCGCGCACAGATGCCATATAATATCTCAGAGGAGATGCCTAAGCACCCCTCAAAACCAAGAGTCCGATGCCAGACCGCCGTCTTCCCGTCGCTAAAGCTGTGGATCACGCACATCTTCCGCTCAACAGGGCAGAAGACAAATGCAAGCGAGCGGCCTGCACGCGGCCCATCGATCCGCCATAGCCACCACCACCACGCCCCGCGACGAGCGGGCCATCCCTAATCTACCAGGCCCGCGTCCGGGCCGAGCCTACCTTCGCAATCACACCCGTGCAACGTAGCTCGGTCGCCTCGTCTCTACGCTGCCCGGGGCCGCGCGTTCGCTCCGCTGTGCTTAGCCCTGCCCGCCGGGGAGCATGCCTACGATGACATCTGGCGAGATGTCGAGCACGGCGCCAGTGATCATCGCGCTCGCGTCGGAGAGCAAGTGGATCACGCTGGCGGCCGTGTCGATCGGGCGGAGGATGCGGCCGGCGGCCGATTCGGCGTCCGCCTCATCGATCCAGCCCGGCCCCTTCTCCGCGATCTGCCCCCGGTTCTCAGCGTCGGTCAAGCACCAGCCCATGTTGATCTGGTTGACGCGGATGCGCGCGGGCCGGAGCTCCGTCGCGTTGTTCTTGGTCATCACCTGCAGCGCGCCCTTGCTCACGGAGTAGGCCATGATGAAGGGCGCGCCGCCGTACGCGGCGTTGGAGCCGATGTTGACGATCGATCCGCCGTTGCCCGCCGCCTTCATCGCGGAGGACGCGTGCTTGGTGAGCAAGAAGGGGGCGGTGAGGTTGATGCGCATCATGGTCTCCCACTGCTCGAGGGTCGTCGTCTCGAGGCTCCCGCGCGGGAAGCAGATGGCGGCGCAGTTGACCAGGCCGTCGATCCGGCCAAAGAGCCGCACCGCAGCCTCAATGGTCGCCACGCAGTCCTCGGGATGCGTGGCATCGCCACGCTGGAACGCAACCGTGCACGACGGGTTGAGCTCCATCAGCTCCTTCACCACAGCGGCGCCGCGCACGACGTTGCGCCCGCAGACGAGCACGCCGCGGGCGTTTGCAGCCGCGGCGCAGCGCGCAACCTCATGGCCCAGGCCGCCGGTCGAGCCAGTGACGATGATCGCCTTGCCGCGGAGGTCGGCGAGCAGCGTCGTGTCGGGTGGTGGCAGCTTCTTGGACGCCTTGACGCCGTCCTGGCTGCGACTCCTCAGAACTGCAACCATGAGCTCGTCAGCTGGGTTGAAGTCGACGTCCATGCTGCGCACACGACACGTGGATGCAGGCCCTTGAAAGGCTGGGGATGGAGACGCCGATGATCGATAATAGTCTAAAGCCGCTGTGAAGACAAAAAATCGCTCAATAGGAGAGGGGCCGCTGTGAACGCGCGAGCTTAAAATCCTTCGCTATAGCCTCACTTGTCGAGCAAAACCAGCCACACCCAGCACGATGGCCGGTGCCGGACCCCTCATCATCGCAGCTCTTGCGTGGGGCCTTCCGGTCAACCTACGCACGGCACAGCGCGAGACTCCGATGCTGCGGCTGACGCACTTCGCGCGAGGCGACCAGGGACAGTGGCGGCTCCTGAGCCCGCCGCCCCGCGCGTCGGCTCTGCTCATGGTTGATGCGCAGGGTAGGGTGACGCGCGTTGAGGCGGAGGCTGCGCTTGAGGGGGCGGAGGTGCTGGCCGCCGAGGCGCTCTCCGTGCGCAAACAGGCGGATGCGCTGGCGGAGGAGGCTGAAGAGGTGTCCGGGGACGCTGCTGAAGTGTCGGAGAGCGCGGCGAGCAAGATGGATGGCGCGGTGAAGTTTAGCCTCTCCATGCTGACCGCATCGACCTCTGCTCAGCATGCTTCGCTCAACGCGGGCGCGCTCATTTCGGAAGCGGTCGCGTTGACGGAGCGCGCCGACCAGCTGGACATCGAGTGTGCCGTGGCTCTAGAGGATGCCGAGGCGCTGGTTGCTCAGCACTACGATGACTTTCCGGAGAGCGACTGATGGTGGAGCGCGTGTGGGGCCGAGCGAAAGAGCGACGGGCCGGGGGCGGGGTATAGCAACACTCCTCACGAGAGGAAGGCTTGATGAGAGCACGACGTCGGGATCATGCTGTTGGCTGTTGGTTCATGTTGAAATTGGATGTTACAAGACGGGCAGCGAAGAGAGTGGTGTGATTTTTCGTAGAGCACGGCGCGCGTCGGGTTTATACCCGTGCCTTTTTGTAATTTTTTTCTTGAAACTGAAACTGAAACTAGAAACTAACTCGGTATTGTACCCGGGTTACCCAGTATCCGGTATTGGTATTGAGTATTGAATGGTCGTATTATTGCTACCGATGCCGCAATTACTACTATTATATTATATTTATATGAAAGATGAAAAGCTATTATATTATTATTTTGTTGTTCATAATGTTAATGTATAATGTGCAGCAAGCGCCGAAGCGAGGCCGCACCTGTAGCGACTTGTATCAGCTGCTGTGCATATAAATATATATGGTGTCAGTGTGTGGGCGCGCCATCAGCTACACCGCTCGGCACCGGGCCGGCGCGCCCTCACGCGCGCGCCACAGACCACGGCTCGAGCTCCGCCGCGATCTGCGCGTCGCCCGCTTCGCGGAACATGCGCGCGAGCTCCGTGCGCGCCCACTCGAGCCGCGGCGCCCCCAGCCACGCGGTCTGGCCCGGCAGGGGCGGCAGCAGGTAGGGCACGCCGCCGCTCGCCTTGGCCTTGAATATCTCGCTCGAGGTGCAGCAGTAGGCGTCGAGCAGCTCCTGCGCCTGTCCGTGCCACTCCTTTGCCTTTTGGGCCGAGCCGAAGGAGCCGAGCGCCGCCTCGATCTCTTCAAAGTGAAGCACGGCCGCGCCCGAGCCGCCGAGCGTCGAGACGAGCTCGCGCTCGCTCGCGCCGCGCGCTAGGGTTCTCGCGCCAAACGGGGGGGACGACCCCGCGGCGGGCACTACCCGCAGGCGTACACTGGCGTTGATGTGAGCGGCGCGCGAGTTGTCCAGGAAGGTGCGCTCGCGGTGGGCGAAAGGAGAGGTGGCGAGGGCGCGCGGGAAGAGGTAGTGGTCGATGGGGCAGACGTAGGGCAGCGGGAGAGTCTGGTGGTCGGCCGCACGGCAATTCTCCTTAACGTGCGAGACGAAAAATCCCAGCTCGCACGAGCAGAGCGTCGCGGGCAGCACGAGGGCGCGCTTGAGCAACCTCGCGACGAAAAGGGCGGAGCGCAGCTTGCGTAGCTGGGCGTGCATCAGCCGCATGTGGTGCATCGGCACTCCGCCCGGCTCGAGCCGCGAGACGGAGAGCAGCTCCGAGGGCAGCCGGCTGTCGTAGGTGAGGAAGCCCACCGTCGCCTCCTGTTCGAGCTGCCACGCCGGGTCGTCGCGCCTGTGGCGCGGCTCGACCGGCACCATCCAGCCGGACGCGTCGTCGGCGAGCTGCGTCCGCGGCGGCAGGCCGTACCAGCGCGGCGCGTCGAACCAGAGCCCCTGCTCGCGCAGCCGCATCAGCTTCCACGGCTCCTCCTGGCGGCGCATCCACGTGGCGTGCACCGCGAACGGCCGCACGCCCGCCTGCTTCCACAACTGCAGCAAGTCGTGCGTCATCGTGTTGCAGAACTGCGCCGCGGGAAGCACGGCGCCCGTCACGTTGCCGTTGGTCAGGCCGCAGAGCCGTTTGCCCGACGCGTCGGCCACCGGGAAGAGCGTCCGGTGCCACTTGTACTTTCGGTAGCCAAACTTCCAGCGGTAGTTGATTGGCCCCTGGTCGACCCGCCGCAGGTTGCCGTCCTCTAAGAGGTGGGTCGTCGCCTCCACCAGCGCGGTGATCGCGCCCGGCCGCGCGCCCGGCGGGAAGAGCATGACCCCGATGTTCATCGAGGCGAAGCACTGGCCCCACTTCTCCACGTCCAGTTCCGCAGACGGGTCCGAGGACGTGTCTGGGGACGCGCCAAGCCGGCGCTCGTCGAGCGGAGCTTGTGCGTCAGTCGAGACGGCGAAGTCGAGCTTCGGGTGGTGCGCCTCGAGCGCGCGGAGGTAGGGCGCCGGGTCGCGCAGCCAGGCGATGTCCGAGTCCGAGAGGATGAGCCGCACGCCCGTGCGCAGCAGCGGGAGCACGTGGAACCAGCGCCCGCCCTGCGGAGCCAGCTTTACCTCGGCCGAGTTGACGCAGTAGACGCCTACGCCGCGCGCGCGCAGCGAGGCCGCGAACGGGACGTACAGCGCGTCGGTCGGCTGCATGTTCATCATGCCGACGAGCAGTCCGGCGCGCACCCCGACGTTTTGGATGTGGTAGACCCAGTTGGCGGTGAAGTGCCGCTGCCGCGCGTTGCCGAAGGTCACCAGCACCGTGTTATCGACGGCGTAGTGCCGGACCAGCCGCTCCACGCTGCACTCGGCCGAGGCCGCGCCGCCGCACCCAGCCGGCGGCGGACGCACTGCGCGCTGGTCTGGGGTCGTCGCTGCCTGAGCGCGCACCAGAAGCTGCGCCGGCGGCGGCGCGGGGGAAGGCGGCGGCGGCGGGGTCAGCCGAGCGGAGCGATCTGGCCTCGGCTGGAAAATGTCGGTCGGCCGCGGCGGAATGTAGGTCACCAACTCCGGCCGCGAAACTGCAGCGCCGGTTTCCGGCCCGGAGCTCAGCCACAGCACGAGCACTGTGGCTGCGAGCCCAAGCGCGATGAGTGTGGGGGTGGGGCTACTGCGGACCGCCACCGCGAGCCGCCCGCTCGAATCAGTGGACACCGGTTGGTAGTCGCGACGCTGCATCAAATCACCACAACCCGCCGGTTGGAAAACCAGAAAGTCATTCACATTCACAGAAAACCAACACCGTCGAATCTACTTTTAGAGCTTTTGGGGGTTTCACAGTTTTTTTTTCTGTGTCGGTCGAGCGCGCGCCGAGCGGGCCGCGCCAGAAGCACCGTCGCCAAGGACCCCGTGCGCTTTTGGAGGTCCGCCGCGGCGCCCGTTCTCGTGGTCATCGCACGGGCACGGGAGTTCTCCCGCCGCCGCGACAGCACCAGCTTGCACAGGGCCTCGCGGTGCTATGTACATGCATGTGGCGGGCAAGCGCTCTGTGGAGAGTGCCTCGGCGTGGATTGCGCTTGCCGCATGCAGTCGTGGACAGCGAGCTGACCCGTTCCTCGCCCGTCTGTATCAGGCGAGCACGCCTGCCAGGCTGCAGACCTTAGGCGCACGCATGTCTGACCGGGGCACATGGTGCCGCCTCGGTGATAAATGCTCGACGGAAGCACCCTCCGCAGCAGGCGACGCGGCGCCCTAGAGACGAGTCTCGCAGGACGTGGAGGGCAGGATAGAGCCGCAAGGCACGGTACGTCTCGC
>Ga0209390_10006380_pt1 | contig 15871 bp, 15 predicted proteins | sample BON01_FD_187212 | JGI IMG/M metagenome (GOLD analysis project Ga0209390, IMG submission 187212) | Freshwater microbial communities from Lake Bonney liftoff mats and glacier meltwater in Antarctica - BON-01 (SPAdes) (version 2) | ecosystem: Environmental > Aquatic > Freshwater > Ice > Glacier... | reverse complement strand
TTTTTTATCAATTGTAAAATAAAGTCCGTTATCTTTTATAAGGATAACGATATTATTCATGGAGGTGATTATTTTTTTTATCTCGTATTTTTCTTTGATATCCTTAAAAGTGCTCTGAATAGAAATTCCTTTTTCGGTGGTAAATCTCGGGTCTAAAAAGCGTATATTTTCAATAGTGGCAATCACATCATTCGTTGGTGTTAAGCTCAATAAAGGTTGACCACCTTTTTCGTATATTTCTACTTTTCGATAACTGAAATTGGGGTTAATTATGCTTTTTTTGGCGCCTATTGAATCAATCTTTACTTCTGGATCATCATTTATACTGCCGTTTATTTTTGGAATTTCTGTATCTGTTACAATGGAATCCTGTGCGTAAATAGTTTCTAAATCGGTTACTTTTACTTCTTTGGTTAAAAGACCAATCGCATCTTTAGTAATTTTAAATTTAGCGTCATCACTAGTACAACTTGTTAAGCATATTGAAATTGCAATAAGTGCGATAGAAACTGTTTTTTTCATTTTTAATGATGTTATTTTTTATTGTTTTTTAATTTAATTTAAAATATTATCTGATCGCTTTTTTAAGTATAAACCGCTTGAATAAATTTTATTATTTAACTCATTACTTTTTTCAACACTCCCAAAATGCCTCCTACAAAGCTGGCACTAGTTAAGACTTTAAGCATAGGAATACCTTTTTCTGATAAATTTTCAGCAATAACTTGAAGCGTTTTGGTTTTTCCAGTACCCGTGGCTCCCGCGATGAGTCCGTGGCGGTTTAAGGTTTTTAATGGAATTTTAACAAAAGCATTGGCGATAGTTTCTCCATCTAAAATAGAAGAACCCATGTTGATATAATCGCCTTTGTTGGCATGGCCTTCTTCAATATGCTTCAAGAATTGGTCTTGGGTACTCATGGTGCCTAAATTTGGATAAAAATAAGTGTTTTTTAGTCAATTTAGAAAAGGATTTTTAGGAATGCTGTTCTACAGAACACAAATTCAGTTTCCTTAGTATTAAATCGTTCCTAAAATGTATCTTTGCAAAATGTTAGAAAATGAAGTTTTGACATTAGTCAATAAAGGTGAAATGCTCCCCTTGATGGAAGAATTTTATACCATTCAGGGCGAAGGTTTTCATAAAGGAACTGCGGCTTATTTTATTAGAGTAGGTGGTTGCGATGTAGGTTGCCATTGGTGCGATGTAAAAGAAAGTTGGAATGCAGAAACGCATCCTCCCACTGCTATTACTACTATAATCAATAACGCATCAAAATATTCAGATACGATTGTAATTACAGGTGGTGAACCCTTAACTTGGGATATGAATCCAATAACAAAAGGATTGAAAGCCAAGAATTTAAAAATACATATTGAAACATCAGGCGCTTACCCACTTACTGGTATTTGGGATTGGATTTGCCTTTCTCCTAAAAAAAATAAATTACCAGAGGGCGAAATTTATGACAAAGCGCATGAGTTAAAAGTCATAGTTTTTAATAGGCATGATTTTATTTTCGCCGAAGAACAGGCGGCCAAGACCAACAAAGAGTGTATTTTGTATTTACAACCCGAATGGAGCGTGCGCGATAAAATGATACCCTTAATTGTAGATTACGTCATGAAAAATCCCAAATGGAAAGTATCGCTGCAAATGCATAAATATTTGAATATCCCTTAGGACACTTGCTCGTTGATAATTATTGGTTTTTGAAAAAGTTTCAAGTTTAAATCGGTTAAACTTGAAACATCCAAAACTTATCTTCCTCCATTCGCTTTCAAATCTAACAAACATTCTGAATCTAGATGAGGCACCTGTCCGTTTCGGGCGGTTAGCATTTTACCCATGCCAGCACCAAATTCTAATTCGGTGCGCATTAAACAGTTTGCTCGATCGCAGTGTTTGTTGCCAGTTTCTTTGCCAGTTTCATCATTAATGTTTATTCCTTCATGAGGGTTCACCATGTCAGATCCAATATTGACCAAACCAAATAAATGACCAAATTCGTGTATTAAAGTAGCCGTTTCAATGGTGGCGACTGTAACAAACCTACTTTTTCTGGCTAGATTTCTAATGGTTGATTCATAAATAACCATCGAAGTATTTCTATACACCGCTCCAAGCATCGATAAATCAGCACCAAGATCATCCTTAATTGATGGCGCATCTGCAAAATAAATATAAGTAGTGAGTGTTTTTCCTTGATTGAATGCGGTTCTGTTTTTAGTTTCTAAATCAGCAATTTCTTCAAGTTTCAGCGTTTCTTTATCTGGGGATTCTAATTCTTTATAGACTACTTCTATATTCTGTTTAAAGGTGCGTAATTTTATAAACTCAACAAGATTCGCTATGGCGACAATGGTAGGCTTAAATCCTTTTACGTGCCCAATTTCTATTTTTAACTTATCGAATTTCGTGTTAGAAAGTAAATCATTTGCCGAATCGCCAATAGATTTGAAACTAGCTGGTTTATCAATTTTTTCGTTCTCAGCATCAGCCTCTGAGCTTTTTGAACAACTAAAAAAAACTAAAACAATAAAAACAAAAACGGAGTAAAGGCTTTTTTTCATACAAAAAGGTAAGCGGTTCAAACTAAATATCTAAGATAATGATATTAACATCATTCTATTATCATTTTAAACTTAGTTTCGCTAAAAAGTCGAAATGTGCACCTTCTTTTATAAGTTCGCAGGTAAAATTATTGGCCATAGCCGCTCGCTGTAATGTGTTATAATCTATATAAAGCCAATCAAAAGCAATGCTTTTTTCTCCTTTATGCATCATCGTGAAGTTTACCTCGCCGTAATAGTTGGTATTGTCAGGAATCCAATAGCCACCGTCTTCATCTTCATCAAACATATAAATAATATCACTTGAGTCTAATAAAATTTGACCCTTAGGGTTCAAAAGACTTTTTAAGTGCGCAAAAAACATATTGAGATTTTCTAGTTTACCAACGATTCCTATACCATTCATTAATAATAAAAGAGTATCGAATTTTCCATTTTTAAAATCATAAAAATCGCTAAGTATGGAATTGGTAATTCCTCTTTTTTTACAGACTTCAATCGCCCCCTGAGAATGGTCTAAAGCAGTAACAATTAACCCTTTTTCCTGTAAATACAAGCTATGGCTGCCCGCACCGCAACCAATATCTAACACTTTGCCTTTACATAATTGTAAAGCTTTTTGCTCAAGAATTGGCATTTCCTTAAAATTGCGAAACAAATAGGGGAGTGGCATCGTGTCTTTTTCTTCTAAAGAGGAATAGGTTGTAATGTCTGAAGTGTAATTTCCGTTCTGAAAATCTAAAAGTGCCTTCCCAAAAATATCTATTGCCATTTAACGCGTATTTTGCAGCAAAATTCAGTCATTTACATTACTATAAAAAATAAAAAGCTAATCTTGGATGATTTTATTGCTAATTTACCGAAGCTTGCCAAAGAAAAGCATAGCGAGAATAAAAAATTCTTTTCGAAACTAAAGCAAAAGCCAACTAAGAATTTAGATTATGTGAGGCAAGAATTGCATACCAATGAGTTTAAGAAAACAGATTGTTTGCAATGTGGTAATTATTGTAAAAATACAGCTCCACTTTTACAAATGCCGATATAGCCCGCTTCTCAAAATATTTTAAGTAAAAGCCACAGCAATTTATTGTCCGATACTTGCGCTTAGATGAGATGAGCGACTATGTTTTACAACAAGTGCCCTGCGCTTTTTTAGGAGTGGATAATTATTGTTCTATTTATGAAGTAAGACCAAAAGTCTGCCGTGAATTCCCGCATACAGATCGAAAAAAATTTCAGAAAATAAGTCACTTAATCCGTAAAAATGTTGCTGTTTGTCCCGTAGCTTTTAATATCGTGAAGGCTATAAAAAAAGCATATAAAGTTTTAATTAATTTAATCTTCTAGGTTCTGTCTCGGGTTTTGCGTCTTGGATAATCAATAAAAGCAGAGAAACAGGAGGCAAGAATTAAGACAATAAGCGTCTAATTTTTGCCAGCAGGTCTTGGCTCTTGAGCGCAGCGGTCATGATTTATATACAATGGTTGCGCTACTGTGATGAATTCATTTTTTTTTGTATTTTTAACCCTATGGAATCACTCATTAATTATTTCGAAACCATACCCTCATTACACCGCTCCCTACTTTTAGTAGGGGGGATTACTTTTTTTTGGTTTATGGAAGGTATATTGCCCTTATTCAAATTCTCTTATAAAAAATGGGCACATGCTATTCCGAACCTATTTTTTACTTTGACAACGATTATTATCAACTTTGCTTTAGCCTTTTTGTTATTAAAAACTAGTGATTGGACTATAGCTCATAATTTTGGAGTTCTTAATTGGTTGTCATTACCCTTTTGGGCTTATATTTTGATGGGTGTTTTTCTGATGGATTTTATTGGTGCGTATTTAGCGCATTATGTAGAGCATAAAGTAAAACCTTTGTGGATGATACATTTAGTACATCATACGGATCATAATGTAGATGCTACCACCGCCAATAGGCATCACCCCTTAGAGAGCATCATTCGTTTTACCTTTACTTTATTGGCTATTTTTGTTCTTGGCGCGCCGATTGGCATTGTTATGTTGTACCAATCGCTTTCTTTGATATCCACACAATTTACCCATGCCAATATAAAATTACCTAAAAAATTAGATGCTGCCATCAGTTGGGTTCTAGTATCACCAGATATGCACAAAGTGCATCATCATTATGTATTGCCTTATACGGACTCTAACTACGGAAATATTTTTTCGATCTGGGATAGGTTATTTGGCACTTTTATGAAGTTTGACCGTGAAGCCATAGTCTATGGCGTTGATACTTTCCCTGACGAAGTAGAAAATAGCAATCTAAAATCGCTCTTAAAACAACCTTTTCACACCTACAGAAAACCTACAACGGTTAAGAATTAGGTTTTTGGAAATACCTCATTCCCAAAATGAAGTACTGCTAGACTAATAAGTAGGCAAGGAAATAAGCCAGAAACAAGACCTAAAACGAAACCTGTTTCTAAACCTTGCGTAATTAGTAATAGAATAAAATATAGCACATATCCAAGTCCAAATTTTAATAGACGTTCTATTCCGGTCATTTGTCTCGTCAATACCACTATAAATAAGGGAATAAAAACACTCACTAAAAACCCACCTAATTTACTGTTGAGATTTGCATCGGCATCTAATGTTAAAAATCCAATAATCCCCATAAGTACAAAATTCACTGTTGAAAGAAAGAAAATAGATATAATTTTTTGAAGACGAAAAGTATTTTTTTCAATTTTACTTTCAATGTTAAATTCTTTAATGTCTATTTCTAAGGCATCACAAATTAAACTCAGGGTTCTACCTCTAGGTACATTTATATTATTTTCAATACGCTGAAGTGTTCTCAAATTTATTTTTGATTGTTCCGCTAGTTCTAACTGGGTTAAGCCTTTTGTTTTTCTAGCGTCAGTTATTTTCTTTGCTATTAAATTCATTTTTTTTGATTTAAAACATTTTAAAATTAAGCCTTTTGCTGTGAAAAGAATATGACTTTTAGTGATTTTTAAACGACATTTAGGTTTGTCCCCTATTTTTCCGTTTAACATCAAACTTGTATTTTAAGAAAGATAGTAGAAATAATAATAAAAATGTATTTTTGAACAATAACTCACTTAAAATTTTCATAGCACATTAAAAATTAATCGAGTTTAAAAGACAAAACGCACCATAACTTGAACTTAGAATATTTTATTGCAAAACGGCTGGCTAAAGGGAAAACCCAAAAGAATGGTGTGTCTGCACCCATTATTAAAATAGCCATTGCAGCCATTGCCATAAGTATTATCATGATGCTCATCGCTATCGCCACGGGAGTCGGACTCAAAAAGAAAATCAGGGAGAAAGTAACTGCTTTTAATGGGCATATTCAGATAAGTAATTACGATAATAACAGTTCAGAAGTTTCTGTAACTCCCGTTTTCATTGAACAGGATTTTTATCCCGAATTTACAAATATTAAAGGGATAAAACATGTGCAAGCCGTTGCAAGTAAGAGTGGAATTGTTAGAACCGATGATACCGTAGAAGGAATATTAGCTAAAGGGGTCGGTAAAGATTATAATTGGGAAGTTTTTAAAGAATATCTAGTAGAAGGACGTTTGCCCGATTACAGCGGCGAAAGAAACGATGAGGTCATGATTTCTAGTTTACTAGCAAATCGCTTAAAATTGAAACTAGGCGATACTTTTTTTTCTGTTTTTCTTAGAGATAATGATCCATCAAAAATTCCGAACCAACAAAAATCTATTATTGTAGGTATTTATGATAGTGGTTTTGAAGAGTTTGATGCTACTTATGTTTTTATGGACTTACGCCATATTCAGCGTATGAACAAATGGGAAGAAAATCAGATAGGGAATTTTGAGGTTTTTTTAAATGATTTTGATGCTATTGATAAGAAAAGTAAAGAAATATATGGGCAAACTTTATCTACTTTAGATACCAAATCTATTAAAGATAAATACGGTCATATTTTTCAATGGATAGATCTTTTTGATTTTAACACTGCCCTAATTATTGGTATTATGATTATCGTTGGCGGTATTAATATGATCACGGCTTTGCTTGTTTTAATTTTAGAACGTACACCAATGATTGGTGTCTTAAAAGCTTTAGGCGCCACCAATTGGAGTGTTCGAAAAATATTTTTATACAACGCTGCGTACTTAATCAGTATTGGTTTATTTCTAGGAAATTTTCTGGGATTAGGTTTGTTATGGGTTCAAGACAAATTTCGTATCTTTAAATTTCCAAATCCAAAGGAATACTACATAGAATACATACCTGTTCATATCGATTTTACTTCGATAGTTTTACTCAATATTGGAGTTTTGGTATTGTGCGTTTTAATGCTCTTAATACCATCATACATCATCACAAAAATTTCGCCTGTAAAGGCCATCAAATTTGATTAATTTTAATTAAAATAATACCAATGAAACGTATATTAAGACTTAGTTGCGTATCACTCTTAATTTTTACATTGCTGCTTTCTTGCAGTGAAAAAAATTCATCTGGAGAAGATGATGATCTAAAAAATATCAATGAATTGCCTCTCTTTAAAGTAAATACCAATGGCAATATTATTGTGGACGAACCCAAAGTAGATGCCCAATTGACTATTTTAAAAAATGATATTATCCTTCAAGAAACTAAAATTGGGATAGAATTTAGAGGTTCTTCATCACAAACTTTTCCTAAAAAATCTTTTGGTTTTGAAACACGCGATAACAATAATGAAGATGTCGATGTGCCTTTATTAGAATACCCAGAAGAAGAAGATTGGATTTTATATGGTCCATATAGCGATAAATCGCTTATCAGAAATAAATTAATTTATGATTTATCTCGTGATATGGGACGTTATGCCAGCCGCAGTGAATTCGTAGAAGTCGATATAAATAGTGAATATCGCGGAGTATATGTTTTTATGGAAAAGTTGAAAAGAGATGCTAATCGTATTGATCTAAATAATTTAAAAGAAGATGAAAATTCTGGTGAAAACCTTACGGGAGGTTATATTTTAAAGATTGATAAGCTTTCTGCGTCTGATTTTTCTGGAGGCAATATTGGTTATACCACCACAAATTCTTTCAAATCTAACTATCTTCCTTTAAACGCAACAGCAAGTCAAGAGATTAATTTTTTATATGAAGATCCATCAGCCGAGGATATTACAACGGAACAAAAAACATATATCACTACCTATGTACGCAATTTTGAAAACGCGCTTGCTTCATCTCAGTTTCAGGATGCAACAGTCGGTTATCAAACCTTTATTGATGTAGATAGTTTTATCGATTTTTTTATTCTAAATGAGCTTTCTAATAATGTGGACGGCTACCGCTTGAGTACTTATTTGCAAAAAGATAAAAATAAAAAATTACAAATGGGGCCTATTTGGGATTTTAATTTAGCCTTTGGAAATGCAAACTATTGTTCTGGAGGTGCTACAGATGTTTGGGCTTATAAATTTAATGAACGCTGTTCTACGGATATTTGGCTAGCTCCTTTTTGGTGGAATAGATTATTACAAGACCCAGATTTTGTTGCTAAATTAAAACAAAGATGGGGACAGTTAAGAGGCAGCACTTTATCAAATAATACCATCTTAGGGAAAATAACAGATTACAAAACAGCTTTAACCAATGCTGGAGCTATTGATAAAAATTTTAAAAAATGGGATATTTTATCAATTTACGTGTGGCCTAATAATTATATAGGTCGAACTTATGATGCAGAAATTATTTTTGTAGAAAACTGGGTAAAAGCTAGAGTTACTTGGTTAGATCAAGCTATTAAGAACCTTTAGCCTTTTTTAGTTTTAGTTGTTTAGCATCATTTAATAGTTTTTAACTTTAGTAAAGTTAAAAAACTTCGCCAAAGTTGAAAATTCCTTTGAAGAGCTGATTTGGCAGTTCATAGTAAAGTTTAAAAATCTAAGATTTTCATGAAACAAAATATCAAAGCTCTAAGATAAATTACCTCGACGGATTTCTTTACACGTGATTTTATTTTAAAGTACCAATAATTATGAGCTCGACGGAATTGTTTTTTGAAAATCAAACTGTAAAAATTGATGCAGGTGAGCTGGTAAGTTACCAAGTACATCAACATGAGTTTATCCATCAAAAAGGGAGTCCTGGTTGGCGGAATTCAGATACAGAAATGTTTCCTATTATTGGCCCAACAGTAGGAGCAGATTTTAAAGTTCGGACTCCAAGAGGATTGGTAATTCAAGATCAACACGGCTTGTTACGAGAATTGGCTTATCATCTAATCAAAGTATCTGATACCAAAGCTGTTTATAAAAAAAGTTATACAGCGAACACAAAAATCAAAAATTCTAAATATCCTGGTAAATCAACCGAGGCTATTTTATCTTGGCCTTATGATTTTGAGTTCATAAAACAATTTGAACTTACAGAAAGTGGTTTGCAAATTCACTTTACTATTTCTGGAGAAGAGGGAATGCCTTTTATGTTGGGCTATCATCCTGCTTTTAATTTAGCTACTGCCAATCCGCTTATAAAGACGAGTGAAAAAGAAATTTCTTTAGCAGAAGTTTTAGCGGCGGGTAGCCGCGCTTTACAAGTAGCAAATTGTGATGAAATTGTGTTGAAAGATAAATATTCTTTAAAAATCAAGACTAAAAGTTTTCAAAACTTTATGATTTGGACAGAAGTCGCAAACATGATATGCATAGAACCCATCACTTTTTATCCGTATGCTATTCAAGAAGGTAATTTAGAGCAAGGTTTCGGGCTTTTAAGTGCCAATCCCGAAGTATTTGAAGTACTTTTAAGTGAAGCAGCAGAAACGTTTACAACAGAATGATTCTTCGATGCTCAAATATGGCTATTGCTTTTTTATACTTTCACTTTGGGAACCTCAGTTTTAAAAATTTCACCCCTCAAATTTTACACTCAAAATTTAGTGCTTTGGAGGAAAAAATTTTTAAAAAGTGTAACCATGGTTACTGATTGTTTTTATATTTAACGGTACATTTGACTAATGCAAAAGTATATTCCATTACTAGAATGGTTGCCAAAGTACAAAAAGAGCAACCTATTAAAAGATAGTATCGCAGGATTTACTGTGGGTATTATTTTAGTACCGCAGGCCATGGCTTACGCCATGATTGCGGGCTTGCCCCCTGTTTATGGCTTATATACCGCATTAGTACCTGTGTTAATGTACGTTTTTTTAGGTACGTCTAAGCAGATTTCAGTAGGGCCTGTAGCTATGGATTCTTTATTAGTTGCAGCGGGTTTAGGTGCTTTAGCCATTACTGGAATAGAAAATTATATTGCTATGGCAATATTTTTAGCTTTTTTGGTGGGTGCTATTCAGCTTTTATTAGGGCTTTTTAAGATGGGTTTTTTAGTCAATTTTCTTTCAAAACCAGTAATAAGTGGCTTTACCTCGGCCGCAGCCATTATTATTATTTTTAGTCAGTTAAAGCATTTACTGGGAGCACCGATTCAAGATAGTAATCATTTTCATCAATTGGTCATCAACATTTTTCAGAATATTAAAGCAACCAATGTATATGACCTTACCATAGGTATCATTGCTATTCTCGCCATTATTTTATTAAAAAAATGGAATAGAAAAATACCTTCTATTTTATTAGTAGTTGTTTTAGGTATTCTTTTGGTTTATTTTTTAAAACTAGAAGATTATGGGGTTAAAATCGCAGGGTTGATTCCCACAGGATTGCCCAGTTTTAGCGTGCCAGAATTTAACTTAGAAAAAGCATTAGACTTGTGGCCAATGGCGATAACGATAGCCTTAGTAGGTTATTTAGAGGCTATTTCAATCGGTAAAGCTTTAGAAGAAAAAGTGGAAGAAGAAACCATTGAAGCCAATCAAGAATTGTTAGCATTAGGCGTATCGAATATGGTCGGGTCTTTTTTTCAATCTTATACCTCAACAGCAAGTTTTTCAAGGTCAGCCATCAACGGAGCTTCTGGTGCAAAAACAAATTTATCGGCACTTTTCGGCGTGCTTTTGGTGGTAGGTACTCTATTATTTTTAACTCCTATTTTTTACTTTTTACCGAATGCGGCTCTTGCAAGCATCATTATGGTTTCCGTTTTTGGTTTGATTGATTTGGACTACGCAAAACAATTATGGGATAAGTGTAAAGATGAATTTGCCATTCTGTTAATTACCTTTCTGATTACCCTATTTGTCGGAATTCCTCAGGGAATTTTAATCGGTGTTTTAAGTTCCTTATTGCTTATGGTCTATAGAACATCAAAACCGCATTTTGCGATTTTAGGAAATATAAAGGGGACTGATTATTATAAAAATGTGAATAGGTTTGCTGATGAAATAATCAATAGGGATGATTTATTAATTGTTAGGTTTGATGCGCAATTGTATTTTGGAAATTGCGGTTTTTTTAAAAATCAACTTTATAAAGAAATCGATAAAAAAGGAATAGCACTAAAAGTGATAATTTTAAATGCAGAAGCCATCAATTACATAGACTCTTCAGGGGCTCAAATCCTTACTAAAGTAATTCGAGAAGCACATCAAAAAAACATTCAGTTTTATATTGCAGGCGCTATTGGCCCTACCCGCGATGTAATTTTTAATAGTAGTATTATCGAAGAATTGCGCAAAGAATTTTTATTTGTGAGAATAAAGGAAGCTGTAGCTTTTTATGATGATCCTACTACGATAGTAGCATTAAGAGACAAAATAGCGTTTCAAAATCAATTTAAAAGATAAGTTCTGCAACCAATGTTACTGAAAATGCTAGAAAATTACTATATTTTTACATCGTATTAAAGAATACTTAAAACGTACAGATTATTTTTAATTTAAGATGATTTTTTTGAACACTAAAAAAGTTTAAGCCCTATGAAGATAGAACAAATATACACAGGATGTTTAGCGCAAGGCGCGTATTATATAGAAAGTGAAGGCGAAGTAGCTATTATAGATCCACTGCGAGAAGTGCAACCTTATCTTAAAAGAGCTGCTGCGGATAAGGGAAAAATAAAATATATTTTTGAAACTCATTTTCATGCGGATTTTGTAAGTGGTCATATCACTTTAGCTAAGGAAACTGGGGCAGATATAATTTATGGACCTACAGCAAATCCTTCTTTTGATTGCATAATTGCTAAAGATGATCAAGAATTTAAATTGGGTTCGATTACCATAAAAGTATTGCATACCCCAGGGCATACCATGGAAAGTTCAACTTATCTGTTAAAAGATGAAAATGGAAAAGACCATGCTATTTTTTCTGGAGACACTTTATTTTTAGGCGATGTAGGCAGACCCGATTTAGCCCAAAAAGCGGCAAGCATGACCCAAGAAGAGTTAGCTGGTATTTTGTTTGATAGTTTACGAAACAAAATTATGCCTTTGGCGAATGATGTAATCGTCTATCCTGCCCATGGCGCTGGTTCTGCTTGTGGCAAGAATATGATGAAAGAAACGGTGGACACTTTGGGCAATCAAAAGAAAATGAACTACGCTTTACGCGCCGATATGACGAGAGAGGAATTCATTAAAGAAGTTACAGACGGACTTTTACCTCCTCCGAAATATTTTCCTTTGAATGTAAAAATGAATAAAGAAGGCTATGAAGATTTTGATGATGTTTTAGAAAGAGGCACTACTGCATTATCGCCAGATGCTTTTGAAACCGCAGCCAATGAAACTGGGGCTATTGTTTTAGATGTTAGGCACCAAGACGATTTTGTAAAAGGGCATATTCCACGTTCTATTTTTATAGGCCTAAATGGTGAATTTGCACCTTGGGTAGGGGCATTAATCGCCGATGTAGCGCAACCTTTATTGTTAGTTATTCCTGAAGGTAAAGAAGAAGAAGCCATAACACGTTTATCTCGTGTTGGTTTTGACGGTGCTATGGGGTTTTTAATAGGTGGTTTTGAATCTTGGAAAAAAGCTTTAAAGGAATATGACACCATCACTTCTATACCAGCAGCGCAAGTATCCGAAGCCATAAATGCAAAAAATGCCGCTGTTTTTGATGTTCGTAAAGAATCTGAATACGCATCAGAACATCTGCAAGATGCCGAAAATACACCACTAAATAATTTGAACGACTATCTAGCAGAATTTCCTGAAAAAGAAACTTTTTTTATTCATTGTGCAGGAGGCTATCGTTCTGTAATAGCAGCATCTATTTTAAAAAGTAGAGGTATTCATAATTTTATTGATATTGCTGGAGGCTTTGGAGCTTTAAAAGAAACAAATGTAAAAGCTACCGATTACGTTTGTCCCACAACCTTGTAAAAGCCAAATCTAATTTCACCAACTATCACTAATTTCCTCTGTATACCTCTGCAATACTCAGCGAACCTCTGTAATATAGTTATAGCACAGAGTTTCCCAAAGAAAAAGGATTTACACGGAGATATTTAGGAAAAGTCAGGCAAATAATATTACCAAAACTGGATTTAATAAAAAGAAACATTCGTGTGAATTAGTGCAATTAGTGTACTATTTTTTGATACGAATTTCCTCCGTGAACCTCTGCAATACTCAGCGAACCTCTGTGAAATAATTAACACCCAGAGTTTCTCAAAGAAAAAGGAGTATAGGGGCTGTATGGCACTATAAAAAAATTACTATATGATTTTTATCATATTTTAAGTTTGAGACTTGCCATATTTTAGCCGAATAATTTAAGCTTTATAAAAAATGAATCAACTAGCTATATCTCTGGTAAATTGGAATAATGGTATTATAATGATAGGAGTTTTTGTAGCCGTAGTCATTTTCCTAGTGCTTATCCTTATTAATTTTATGAATAGCGAAAAGAAAAAATAGGCTAATCGACAGCCATTAAATCGCTTATTTCGAGAATATTGAGCGCATGCTTTGCAACGTAGCTTGTAATGATTTGCTGTGTTTCAAATGTGTTTTTTTGAAACTTTATATAAGGCATTAGGTCACCAATATGGTTTAAAGTGGCATCATTGGCTATAAAACCGTAGCCTTTGTAAACGCTGTCTTGAACTAAAATAATAGCGGATTCATTAGAAGTTCGACCCTTTTCTTTGATGAAAAAATCTTCAGATTTTGCTTTCATGACCTCTATAAAAGCAATTACTTTGGCATTATATTGCGTTACATTTTCCGTGCCACGACAAATGCCACCACAGCTTAAAATATCGTAGTGAGAACAATGGCTCACGTTTTCTTGAAGATGACAATATTTTGGACAAAGGCAGTAGTTTTTACAAACCTCTTGTAAAAGTGTTCTACAATCGGTTTTAGAATACAAGGTATAAAATGAGTTTGGTGCTAAAGCGAGTGTATTTGACGCCAGATGAAGAATTCCATTTCTATCCTCGTAGCTGAAAATACCGTAGGCCTGTACTTTTCTTTTTTGTGCACTATTGTACTTTGGATAATGATGTTTTATAGCTTCGGATTCCATCAATAGTGCCAGAACTTCACTGCCTGATAATTCAAAATCAATAGCTGTTGTTTCTTGGCACATGGTTATTTCCTTTGATGACTTATCGTAAAAATGACTTAACACTCTTTTTTTGATGTCAATAGCTTTGCCTATGTAAATTATTTTTGCTTGTTCATTTTTAAAATAATACACGCCAGATTTTTTGGGCAACTTTTCAAAATCTTCTTTTGGCAAGCCTGGAGGGAGTGTAGCTTCTTGCGATTTAGCGTTTAAAAAAGTTTTGAAAACTTCGGTAGCGGCATCTTTGCGTAATAATTTCTCGAATAAAAGGGTTGTGGCGTGGGCATCACCACGAGCTCTGTGCCTGTCCGTTAAAGGAATTTTAAGCGTTGAACATAATTTTCCTAAACTGTAAGATTGGTAACCAGGAATCAATTTTCGGGAAAGTCTTACGGTACATAACTTTTTTCTTGAAAAATTAATGCCTAAGGTTTTGAATTCGTTTTGGATAATATTATAATCAAAATTTACATTATGCGCAACAAATATACAATCAGTCGTAATGCTAAGAATGTCTTCGATTATTTCATGGAATTTGGGCGCATTCCGAACTAGGTCATTATCAATACCAGTAAGACCTGTAATAAAAAAAGGAATTTCGCATTCAGGATTTACCAAACTAGTAAATTCATCTACAACCGTGTAACCATCATATTTAAAGATAGAAATTTCTGTAATCTTACTTTCTTTAACTCTGTTTCCAGTAGTTTCTATATCAATTATCGTGTACAAGAATTCAATTATTTTTTGTGTTATCCAATTAAAATTTTGTACTATTCTCTAAGTTTTAACAACAGTTTGGTCTTGCTTTGCAGTAGGTTACTTTTATTTTCTGACGCAAAGTTACTCGTTTTTTATGAATGATATTTTATAGAATAATTCTGTAGAAGATATTGTTTTTTTTACGTCATTTGTTCTGTAAAAATTTGTGTTCAATCCTACTTGGAGGCACTTTGAGAATATCAATACAATTTGGGTTTTTAAAGATTTTGAAATCATTTTTAGAAACAATCCACGGAGTGGATGACCAAATAACAAGGCAGATTTCACATGGAAAAATTACTTTACTCCTAATCTGTTTTCTAAAGCATACTGGGCATGCTATATTTTAACTAAATTTTTTTACGGCGCCAATTAGTATTCTTGTTTTAAGACCATTTTGTACCAGGTATAAAAGGTAAGATAGATTTTGTTGATTTGAATAATATAAACTTTAAAACCATGATAAAAACTTTAAGCATTTCGATTTTATTTTTTTTGACTTCTTTAGTCGCTTTAGCCCAAGAAGAGATTACGGCAACTCTTATATATGAAGGTGTAGAAGATGAGGTATATTACTTTTCTTCTGAAGAAGATTTTACAACCTACTCTTTCCCTAATATTAGCGAAGAAGCCAGCAAAAAATATGCTCTAACTGATAGAAAATTAATTGGTAAAATTTTTAGGGTTACCTATACTTTCGAAGAACTTCTAGATGAAGACAGCGAACCTTATCAAGTGTTGACCTTAAAGAATATCACTTTAATAGAAAAAAAATAAGAATTTAATTAAGCTTATTCGTTTAAGTATATCTAGGTATCTTGAACTAATAAATTTTTTATTTTAAGAAAACATTGAATATTAATAATACACATTGAGTAAAGAAATTAATAGTATTAGAAAATTCCTTTTTATATCGCGTTATGGGGAATCCTTAGATATCGCTTTAGCTACTTTAGAAGAAGGTAATGAGGTTAAATTGTATATCGAAGAAAAAGGTTTAAGAGAAATAGGATATGGTTTTGTAAAAAAAGTAAAAGATTGGAAAAAGCACATAGATTGGGCCGATGTTC
>Ga0209390_10006377_pt1 | contig 15879 bp, 13 predicted proteins | sample BON01_FD_187212 | JGI IMG/M metagenome (GOLD analysis project Ga0209390, IMG submission 187212) | Freshwater microbial communities from Lake Bonney liftoff mats and glacier meltwater in Antarctica - BON-01 (SPAdes) (version 2) | ecosystem: Environmental > Aquatic > Freshwater > Ice > Glacier... | reverse complement strand
AGCTACGCGCAAGCCCGCGCAAAGCTACGCGCAAGCCCACGCAAAGCTACGCACAAGCCCACGCAGAGCTACGCGCAAGCCCGCGCAAAGCTACGCGCAAGCCCGCGCAAAGCTACGCGCAAGCCCACGCGAAACTACGCGCAAGCCCATGCAAAGCTGCGCGCAAGCCCACGCAGAGCTACGCGCAGCCCACGCGAAACTACGCGCAAGCCCACGCAGAGCTACGCGCAAGCCCACGCAGAGCTACGCGCAAGCCCACGCAGAGCTACGCGCAAGCCCACGCAAAGCTGCGCGCAAGCCCACGCAGAGCTACGCGCAGCCCACGCGAAACTACGCGCAAGCCCACGCAAAGCTGCGCGCAAGCCCATGCAAAGCTGCGCGCAAGCCCACGCAGAGCTACGCGCAAGCCCACGTCGGCGCGCGACTCGAGATCGAAGCGAGGCTCGCCCTGGCGCTGCCTCGCACCGGCGCGAGGGGGGGGGGTCGGGTTGACCCTCCGGCCGCCAGCCCCTGGCTGCGTCCAGTCGCCAGCCGCTGTCCAGTCGCCAGCCGCTGTCCAGCCGCCAGCCGCGGTCCAGCCGCCAGCCGCTGTCCAGCCGCCAGCCGCTGCCTGCGTCCAGCCGCCAGCCGCTGCCGCCGCCCGGGCGGCGGCCGTGCGCGCGCGCGGCAACCTGACTGGTCAAGCCGGCGCACCCTCGATGGCAATTTGGTTCGCAAAACTGTAAGGGTTTCATCGTGTCGTAGGAAACTATAATCAACTTGACACGTAAATGGCCTACTTGACACGTAAATGGCCTACTTGACACGTAAATGGCCTACTTGACACGTAAATGGTCATATACGGCTTGCTTTCTGACCCAACCGTTACAAATTGTCATATACGGCTTGCTTTCTGACCCAACCGTTACAAATTGTCACATACGGCTTGCTTTCTGACCCAACCGTTACCACCTAGTTATGACTATCAACCTATAACGGTCAGGGGTCAACCCATAAAACGGTTCCTATGGGTTGCCCCAACGGTTCCTATGGGTTGCCCCGACGGTTCCTATGGGTTGCCCCGACGGTTCCTATGGGTTGCCCCGGTACTGGAAAAACGATTTGCCAGGTGAACCGCATGACCCACTTGACCCGCGTGACCCGCATGACCAGCGTGCCAGCCTGTCTACGTGCCTGCGCACCGACGCGAGCCGCGTGCGCGCATGGGAAGTGCACATGGCATTGTCGCCGTTTGGCCGATTGGCGGCGTCGCCGCTTTGGCGCCACTGCGTGCCAGCGTGCCAGCGTGCCAACGTGCAGCGCGCCGCGCGCTACGCGCCACGCGCCACGCGTCACATGCGCGGGAGGTGCATGAGTTGCAGATGCAGAGGCGTCGCCGCGATTGTGGCTGGGCGGCGCGCTGCGTTTGACGACGGATGTGCACTGTCTGCAGGAGGACCGAGCGCATGTCTGGGTGGGAGTTGCCACCGCTCACCTCGACCGAGCAGGCCGGGGCGGAGCAGGTCAAGGAAGTCGACGCGTCGCTCGCCGCGGAGGCGGCCACCCTGACCGAGTCTACTGGCGGCGGGGGGCGTGCACCACCCGGCGGCCCGCTACTGGTCGGCGAGCACCGCCCCTTCCCCCACGTGCCTTTATGCAGCACCTGCCTCGGTGGAGGTCATTCTTACGAGGGCGGCTCGCCCCGGATCAATGGATCGTTCGACAACTTCACTCCGATCAAGACCAAGGTCCTACTACACCAGCAGTGTTTGGACATGTATTGTGCCCATCTATCTGAGCGGCGCTCGGAGCCAATCGAGTCCAAGGCCGCCACCGAGCACCGCACGTTCATCCACGTGCCTGGCATATGCGGCATCTGCTTTGGTGTAGGTCATTCTTACGAGGGCTGCCGCTCGCCCCGGATCAATGGATCGTTCGACGAGGTCACTCAGATCAAGAATGCCCGACGGCACCAGCAGGTGTTGCGCGGGTATTATGCCGATCTATCGGAGCGGCGCCCGGAGCCAATCGAGTCCAAGACCGCCACCGAGACGGTGAACGAGACCGAGGCCGCCGCCAAGTCGCACGAGGCGATCGCCGCGGAGGCCGAGTTCAACGGCGCGCAGGGGGCCGACCCCGTCGCCGACCCCGTCGCCGACCGTGTCAAGGACGATGGGAGCGACTCCGAGTGGGACTCGGCTTTTTGGGATGTGGTTGAGCTCTCGGAGCCAATCGAGTCCAAGACCGCCGGCGAGTCGGACGAGGCGACCGCCGCGCAGGAGGCCGAGTTAAACGGCGCTCAGGGGGCCACCGCCATCGCCGACCTCTACTGGGAGGGCATGGACTACCTGCAGGACTTGGACGGGGCGGCGGGAAACGACTGGCTGCCGCAGCGTAACCCGGCGATGCCCCCCGACCACCCTAACACGCCGTTTCCAACGGTTCACCCGGTTCCGCGCGAGTGCGAAACGCCGCCTTCGAAGCGTGGGCGTGAGCACAGTTGGCACATTAAAGGCGGCACTCCGCCACGCGTCAACTCGATTTTCTTCGAGAACCCGCTCCCGGAACAGTGGTTCGACCCGTTTCCTCTGCTTCGCCATGATTACACGATCGAGAAGAAATGGATCCCCGATCATGGCGGTGCAATCACAAAAGCCCACTGGACGGACGAGGAGCGCGAATTGATCCAACTCGGGGTAGATGCGGACCTCCCACCGGACTGCATCGGGTATTTGCTGACAGCGCCCGGGAACATCGCAGTGAAACTCGATCGCTCGCGCGATCGAATCACACGAATCGCGTCGGGGATGGCCAAAGCCAACCGAAACGCGGCGGCGAAGACCAACGCCAACCGAAACGCGGCGGCGAAGACCAACGCCAAACGAAACGCGGCGGCGATGGCCAACCCCCCGTCGGACTATTTGCACCTAATTTGTGATTGAAACTGGTTGAGGGCGCGTCAGGGTCGAGGCTTGGCAGGGGGTTGCGCGACGATGGCCGAGGGCGCGTTAGTGTTGAGGGGTGACAGTGGGTTGCGCGACGAGGGTCGAGGGCGCGTCAGGGTCGAGGGGTGTCAGTGGGTTGCGCGACGAGGGTCGAGGGCGCGTGGCCGTCGGAGGTGGGTCAGCGCTGTTTCAGAGGACGTATCAATTGGGAGGGGTGTCAGCGCGGTTTCAGAGAACGTATCAAGTGGGAGGTGTGTCACGTCATGTGCGTTGTTTCAGAGAACGTGTCAATTGGGAGGTGTGTCACGTCATGTGCGTTGTTTCAGAGAACGTGTCAATTGGGAGGTGTGTCACGTCATGTGCACTGTTTGTGATAAACGTATCAATTGGGAGGTATGTCACGTCATGTGCGCTGTTTGTGATAAACGTATCAGTTGGGAGGTAATGTCACGTCCTGCCGACCACATGGGGGGGGGGCGATATCGGTCCTACCGCGCAACGTGCGGCAGTCACACCGCGTACATCAACCACGCTGCGTGCACCAACCACGCAGCGTGCATCACACACGCTGCGTGCACCAACCACGCAGCGTGCATCACCCACGCAGCGTGCACCAACCACGCAGCGTGCATCACCCACGCAGCGTGCACCAACCACGCAGAGCGCGGCAACCCCAAAATTACTCAATATCGGAAGCCGCCACAGCCACGGCAATTGGACTATCCGTCGAGGTCACTGACGCGGCCGCCTTGCTCGCCTTGCAGTTGTCCGGATTGGGCGCCTTGCCCTCGGTGGGCTCACTGAGAGCCTTGTCCCCGCTGGGCTCGCTGAGAGCCTTGCACTCACTGGGCTCACCAAGAGCCTTCTCACTGGGCTCGTTGAGAGCCTTCTCAATAGGCTCGCTGAGAGCCTTGTCCTCCTTGGACACCGGAGCCTTGGCCTCCTTGGACGCCGGCGCATTGGCCACGCCCTTCTTGGACGCCGGAGCCTTGGCCTTGGCCTCCTTGGACACCGGAGCCTTGGCATTGGCCTCCTTGGACACCGGAGCCTTGGCCTTGGCCTCCTTGGACGCCGGAGCCTTGGCCTCCTTGGACGCCGGAGCCTTGGCCTCCTTGGACGCCGGCGCATTGGCCACGCCCTCCTTGGACGCCGGAGCCTTGGCATTGGCCTCCTTGGACGCCGGAGCCTTGGCCTTGGCCTCCTTGGACGCCGGAGCCTTGGCCTTGGCCTCCTTGGACGCCGGAGCCTTGGCCTTGGCCTCCTTGGACGCCGGAGCCTTGGCCTCCTTGGACGCCGGAGCCTTGGCATTGCCCTCATCGGGAGCATTGCCCTCATCGGGAGCATTGCCCTCATCGGGAGCATTGCCCTCATCGGGAGCCCTGCCGTCGTTGCGAGCCTCGCCGTCAGTGGGAGCCTCGCCGTCATCGGGAGAGTTGCCGACGGCATTGGCAGCTGCGCCCTTGGTAGCGCCCTTGGTAGCGCCATTGGTAGCGCCCTTGGTAGCGCCCTTGGTAGCGCCCTTGGTAGCGCCGGCCGCGCTCTTGGCAATGCCCTTTACAGCGCCCTTGGCAGCGCCGGCCGCACCCTTGGCAATGCCCTTTGAAGCGCCATTGGCAGCGCCGGCCGCGCCCTTGGCAATGCCCTTTGAAGCGCCCTTGGCAGCGCCCGTCGCGCCCTTGGCACCCGCGCCCGTAGCGACCGGCGCCGGCTCGGAAGGGGGCTCCGTCGAAATGGGCTCTGCCGAAAAGGGCACCGCAAGGGACTCCGTTGACACCGGGGAAGGAGGCACTGGACGGGGCTCCGTCGACTCTGCGGTGGATGCCGCGCACTTCCGCGCTTTCTTCGATGCCACCACGGGTGCACCCGAATCGCGCTTCTTCGAACCTGCCACCGGCGCCGACGCGACCGCAGTCGACATTGACGCCGACGCCGACGCCGACGCCGCGGCCGCGGCCGCAGCGTACTCGTCAAGGCGCGCACTCGGGGACTCCAGGCGCGCCCGCTCCGGTAGCTCGAAAAACGAAGTCGCATGCGCGCGCACCGTCGCAAGCTCCGCCACCGCTAGCATCGTCAGGTCAGACATCTCAAGCGTCTGCTACGATCGTACCACGCGCATCCCACAAACTGACGCACCCGCGCGCACTCCCCGGACCCCGCCCCGCTGCGCGCAGCGCCCCCCGCAGCAACCCCGCCGCGTGCAGCAACCGGTGCACCGTGCTACGCTCGGCGCGGTGGCGGGGGTCGCGCGTTGCGCTTGATTGCTCCGTGCTCGCGCGAGCCGAGTTTGTAATTGCGCCGGGCGACGGGGGGGTCCATCGGCGGAGGCAAGGCCCCCCGTACCGCGGTCGGGGCGCGCCTCCGCGCAATCGGGTTCGATTCCGAAGTTGGACAATGGTGGCACCGGGTCAGTTTGGGATGCACGGTCGCCCGCTGCAAGTGTGCGTGTACACTGCGCGGAAGGACGATGGCCCCATGCACACCGCGTGCACTGCTGCTACTGGGCTGCTTCCCCTGGCACGCCGGGGTGCCCAGCGCCGGGGCCGGGGCCGGGGCCGGGGCGGGGGCATGTAGAGTCCATGCCTCGTTCCCGAATGCACACGCGCGGCAGCTCGTGCACTCGTGGGACAGGCGGCATCCCATGCAGGGTGACCCGAGCCCAGGTGTCGAGGTACTGGCGCGGGGGCCGCTGGTCTCGCCGTGGCCCCCCTCGTGGCCGCCCTCGCCGGACCAATGGCCGCCCGCTCCGCCCTCGTGGCCACCTGTCCCCCCGTCGCCGTTGTTGCCCTCGCCCCTGCCGTCGCGGCAGCGGCTCGCAAGTGCCAGGGTGCTGCTGCTCAACCCCAGGGCATTTGCGCTGGCCAGCGCACTTCCAGGGGGTGACATCACGCTCTTTCTTTGCATCGACAGCGGCGAGGCGCATGTGATGTGCATGTGCCTCTGGTCCCACGATGCGGACGGCGCGGAGCGCGCCTACATACTGGGCGCGTTGCACCGCTGGCACCGGGAGACAGTCGGCCCCCGCGGGCCGACGCTGGTGTACGAGGAGACCCTACGCAATGGGCGCGCGTGAGGGCGCCGGTCTGGGGCGGCAGCCGTCGCGGAGACCTCGGTCTTGTCCGCGGCGGGCAAGGCGCCGGTGCCCCAGATGCGCAGGCGTCCCGTCGCGCAACCCCCTACGTGCCATGGGCTGCCTCGACCGCGCGGGGTGGTGCATACGACGCGCGGTTTTTTTTCAGCGCCACTGGTAACGCACGTGGGATGGCGGAATATGTATTGTACTGCACATTGCACCGGGGTGCGAGGGGCGCAACTTCCAGCGCGCGCCCCGGGCCTGGTCTGGATTCGCTTCCGGCGGAGCTGAATGAACTGGTGGCCAAAAAACTATCCCACCTGGACCAGGCTCACTTGCGCGCGACGAGCATCGCCCATCGCGATTGGGATCTCCTCCGCGAATGCCGAACGTTTGGAGCGCTGGCGCGCTTCCGCGAACTGTTGATGGAATGGGAAGACGCCAAGGCCACCACCAAGGTGGAGCAGTGGGTCTGGCGCGCTTCCGCGAACTGTTGATGGAATGGGAAGACGCCAAGGCCACCACCAAGGTGGAGCAGTGGGTGGTCCGCAAATTCGGGTCAGTGGCGGGCGGCGAGGTGTGCCTGCGCGCGCTGGCCCACCCGTACATGGGCCTCATGGAGGACAACGTGCACCCGGTGGACGCCGACGCGGCCGTGGCATTCGAACGGATCGCGACCACCGTTGGGGATGCCCATGGGACCCAGCGCCCCGACGCCCCCTTCGCCGACCTCCAACGCGTGCACGCCGTGGCGCCCTGGAGCCTGTGTCAGCTGGGACTGGATGCGGTGAGCACGCAGGGCCCAGGCCCGATCGCGCCCGCGAGGCAGTTGTGGGATGCGGTGGCCGCGGTGGTGGAAGCGTGCCTCGACGATCGACCGGGGTACCTCCACGTCAACTTGGGGGATGGGAAGTTGGACAACCGGGGCCTGGAGCAGCTGCTAGCGATCCAACACCGGGGCTTCCGCTCGGACCAAGTTGTGAAGGCCGTGCCGTGGAGCACCCCGCCCCCGGGGGGGATGTCCTACGATGACATCCTCATGGCAGGGCGGGCCAGGGGAACCCACCCGCTGTATATCGAGGAAGCGGGTGACACTGCAAAGGGGGTCCAACTGCCGACGTTCCGTTCGTCGCCACTGAGGGGCATCGAGCTCAGAGTGCGGTTCGGGCAGCTACCCGGGTGGTCCCACGAGGCGCTCACTATTCGCGCCACCGTCTGCCCGCGTCTCGTTGTCGTCGACAACAACGGCAGTGCGCTCGGCCCCGCGGCGGTGGTGCTGACGCGCTGCCGCTTCATCCTGGACAGTGCGTTCGCAGATAGTCCATTCTGGAGCTCACTGAATGTGTGCACGTTCCCGAGCCAACTCGAATCGATCGGCTACAGTGCCTTCGCAGAGTGCACCTCGCTCACTGCGCTCGACCTGCGCAGGTGCTCGTCGCTGGGATCAATTGGTAAGTGGGCCTTTGCGCGATGCCGCGCGGCGAAGACCGCCCTGCTCCCTCCATCGCTGTATGCCATCGGGGACGGTGCATTTCAATTGTGCACTGGCCTGTCCGAACTCGTACTGCCGTCGCTGTCCTTTCTCGGCCGCGGCGCGTTTGAGAACTGTGAAACCCTCCAGGCGGTCAACATGGCCGCCTGCAAATCGCTCCGCGTCATCATGGACTCCACGTTTGAAGGATGCGGCTCGTTGGCCACCCTAACCCTGCCCGCGAGCCTCGTGGCTATCGGTAGATCCGCATTTTCCGGTGCCGCCCTCAAGACGCTGGACCTGCCCGCGAGCCTCGTGGCTATCGGTAGATCCGCATTTTCCGGTACCGCCCTCGACACGCTGGACCTGTCCCGTCACCCCAACCTGAATGTAGACAGTAACGCATTTTTCGAATGTTCGAGCTTGGAGACGGTGGCACTGCCCACTACCGCCACCTCCATCGCCCACGGGGCCTTCGGGGGGTGCATCGCGTTGCAGCACATCAACCTGGTTGCATGTACCGCGCTGCAACACATTCACACCGGCGCCTTCTCCTTCTGCACAACGCTCCCATCGGTGAATCTCACCGACTGCGCCTCGCTCTCCCACATTCATCCGTGGGCGTTCAGGGGGTGCAGCGCGTTGCTCACGGTATACCTGTCGGGGTGTGCCTCGCTGGTAACCCTGGATGGCATGGCCTTTCGCGACTGCGAGAGCCTATGCGTGGTGAACGTAGCGGGGTGCACCTCGCTGGCCGTCATCGGCGAACGTACGTTTGCAGGATGCACCAACCTGGTCACGCTCGATCTGTCGCCTTGCACTGCCCTCGCTGCAATTGCCGCGTCGGCATTTGAGGGGTGCCGGCTCACCGATCTCACCTTGCCCCCGGGTGCGAACGCGAGCCTGCGGGCCGTCAAGGCCATGGTCGACAAGGGGGGGCACGCGTGACCGCCTGCGCAGGTCAAAACTCCACCAGGCGCGCACGTCTCAAATGGCCATGCCTGCATTTGAAACTGTCCGACGCCCTCCGGAGGGAGCCGAGTACCGCGCGGGCTACTTTTTGACGAGCTCCACGCCATGTCAGCGGCAATTGCGTTCCTCAACGACCCCTGCGACTCGTGGCAATTTTCCGAGTGCGATACAAAAAATACAGATTTTACGGGTGGTTACGGACAGGCCTCAACCCCCTAACCCCCAGCGAGGGAGAGCGGGAGAGAGGGGGCGAATGAGAGAGGGAGCGATGGAGGGAGGGAGGGAGGGCGCGACGGACGGACGGAGGGAGGGAGCGATGGAGATAGGGAGGGAGGGCGAGCTGGGGAGCGGGACCAGGTGCTCGTCCGCATCGTCCGTTCCCTCGTCGCGCCCCCCCTCCTCGCCCACGTCGCGCCTTGCCTCACCCGCGTCTACCGTCACGAGGCGATCCAGTTTCTCCCATAGCATGCGTTCCCGTGCGTATTCCCGGAGTCGGTACACGAGCTCAATGCCAATGTGCGCCATCGGCACATTGAACATGCCACGTGCGTTTGAATTGCACCCCCCATAATAATGGCGGCCCCGCGCGCGGCCATGTACGAGTTGAGGAACGATACCCTCGTTCCGCCTACCCCACGAGCTGCAGTTGTAACGGTCTGTCCGTCGTATTGGAAACGTACGGCACTCGGGGGCGAATCCCCGTGCCGTTATTCGAAACTAGGAATCGGTCCGTTGCCACCCAGCCGTCAGAGTCGGCGCGCGCCCCGCCAGCCTCGGCGCAGGCTCGTCGCAGCCTCGGCGCAGGCTCGTCGCAGCCTCGGCGCAGGCTCGTCGCAGCCTCGGCGCAGGCTCGTCGCAGCCTCGGTGCAGCCTCGGCGCAGGCTCGTCGCAGCCTCGCAGGCTCGTCACAGCCTCGGCGCAGGCTCGTCGCAGCCTCGGCGCAGGCTCGTCGCAGCCTCGGCGCAGGCTCGTCGCAGCCTCGGCGCAGGCCCCGTCAGCGCGCGCCCCAGCCTCGTCGCAGCCTCGACGCAGGCCCCGCCCGCCTCGGCGCAGGCCCCGCCAGCCTCGTCGCAGCCTCGGAGGCCCCCGCCAGCGCACGCCCCCGCCCGCGTCGGCGCAGGCCCCTTCAGCGTCCGCGCAGGCCCCGTCAGCGTCGGCGGAGGCCCCGCCCAGCCTCGGCGCAGGCGCCCCGCCCGCCTCGGCGCAGGCCCCCGCCCGCGTCGGCGCAGGCCCCCGCCCGCCTCGGCGCAGGCCCCCCGCCCGCCTCGGCGCAGGCCCCCGCCCGCCTCGGCGCAGGCGCCCCGCCGGCGTCGGCGCAGGCGCCCCGCCCGCCTCGGCGCAGGCCCCCGCCCGCCTCGGCGCAGGCCCTCCGCCTGCCTCGGCGCAGGCCCGCCGCCCGCCTCGGCGCTGACCCGCCCAGCCTCGGCGCAGGCCCCCCGCCCGCCTCGGCGCAGGCCCGCCGCCCGCCTCGGCGCAGACCCGCCCAGCCTCGGCGTAGGCCCTCGCCAGCGTCGGCGCAGGCGCCCCGCCAGCGTCGGCGCGCGCCCCGCCAGCGTCGGCGCGCATCGGCACATGCCCCGCCAGCCTCGGCGCACGCCCCGCCATACTCGGCGCAGGTCCCCGGCCGCCTCGGCGCAGGTCCCCGCCAGCCTCGGCATAGGCCCCCGCCCGCCTCGGCGCAGGCCCCCGCCCAGCCTCGGCGCGCGCCCCGCGGTCAGGTTACGTGAGCTCGCATGGGACAGGCGGGGACATCAGATTGGCGTGGTGGGGGGGGAACCCCGATGCTACGCTATCGGGTGACCCCGCGCCACGTCCACTGACATGTCCCTACCTGCCACGGGGCAGTTGCCCGGGGCACTGGCGACTGGGGCGCTGGCGACCCCCGCGTTGGCGCCCCCCGCACTGGCGCCCCCCGCACTGGCGCCCCCCGCACCGGCCGCCCGGGCGGGGGCGCTGCCGTCCCTGGCGCCCGCGCCCCCCGCCCCCGCGATGGGAGCACCGATGGCGCCCGGCGCCCCGCCGTCCCCCCTCGACCTGCTGCGCAAGCACTGGTCGCACGCGCAGTTCCGCAGGGTCCAGGAGGCCGCCATCGCGGCCGCGCTCGCTGGCCGCGACGTCTTCGTGCGAATGGCCACGGGGGGTGGCAAGTCGATCTGTTTCCAGGTCGCGGGGCTGATGCTCCCCGGGACCACCATCGTCGTGTCGCCACTCATCTCGCTCATGCAGGACCAGGTCGCGGCGCTAAAGGGCCGCGGCATTGCCGCGGGCTACTTGGGCTCGCAGGCGGACGAGGACGCGTGGCAGCCGGCGACGCGCGGCGCGCTGCGCTTCCTCTACATCATGCCAGAGACGGCCATGACGGAGCGCTTTGGCGCGCTGCTCGGCGGGATGCCGTGCGCCCTGCTCGCCATCGACGAGGCGCACTGCGTGAGCGAGTGGGGGCACGACTTCCAGCCAGCCTACACGTGCCTGCACACGCTGCGCGAGCTGCTCCCCGGCGCCGCGGTCATGGCGCTCACCGCCACCGCGACGCCCGAGGCGCGCCTGGACGTCGCTCGCAACCTGCGGCTGCGCGACGACCACTTCGACTTGCGCACCTTGGTCGACCGGCCCAACCTGCGCTACCACGTGCTCCCCAAGCCGCCCGGCGCGCGCGCCCGCGACGCCCTGCTGCGCGCCGTCGCGGCGGGCCGCGCCATGAGCATCGTCTACGTCCCCACCACGCGCGAGGTCGACGAGGTGCACGAGGGCCTGCAGGCGCTCGGCGTCGCGTCGCGCCCGTACCACGCCAAGCTCCCCGCCGCGGAGCGGACCGACTCGCACGCCCGCTTCAGCGCGGGCGAGGTGCGCGTCATCGTGGCCACGCTCGCGTTCGGCATGGGCATCGACCAGCCCGACGTCCGCCGCGTCTTCCACTGGGGCCCGCCCAAGAGCGTCGAGGCCTACTACCAGCAGAGCGGATGCGCCGGGCGCGACGGGCAGCCCGCCGACTGCTTGATGTGGGTCTCCCCCGCCGACTGGTGCAAGGTGGAGCGCATCGCGCTCTCCGACTCGAGCCAGCCGGACCGCGATCGGCGCAGCGTGCGCGCGCTGCGCGACTACTGCGAGGCCGCCAGCTGCCGGCGCCAGCGGCTCGCCGCCTACTTTGGCGAGTCGGTCGCCCCCTGCGGCGTCTGCGACGCGTGCGCGGCGGCGCGCTCGCCGTCGGCGCAGGGCAGCATCCGCGACGCCACCGAGGACGCGCGCCGCCTGCTGCAGGCGGCGCGCGACTGCGGCGGCTACGTCGGACTCTCCACGATGGTGGCGTGTCTGCGCGGCGACTGCGCCAAGTACGCGTGGCTCGCCTCGAAGCCGTCGTACGGGACGCAGCCCCGCGCCGAGCTGCCGGCGGCGCGCCAACTCGCGATGGACCTGCGCGTCGCCGGGCTGCTGTGCGAAGAGGCCAGGGAGTCCAAGGCCGGGCACCTCTTCAGCGCCCTGCGCCTCACCCCGCTCGGCGAGGCGTGGCTCGCCGAGGCCGCGTCGGCGTTCGAGCAGCGCGGGGCGCCCGTCCAGGCCAACCTAGCGGCCTGGCGAGGCCCGGGCGGCCCCGGCGGCCCTGGCGCCGCCAGCGGGCGCACCGGGCGCGGCGCGGGCGCGGCCCCGCCCCCCTCGCCGGCGGGCGGGGAGGGCCGCGAGCTGCCAGCCGACAGCGCGCTGTACGACGACCTCGTGTTGATGCGCGCCCGGCTCGCGAGCGGGACCGGCGCGGCCGACCCGTCGGCCCCCGGTCCGGGTGGGGCACCCCGCGGCGCCCCCCGCGTGCCGGCGTTCATGGTCTTTTCCAACGCGACGCTCCGGGCGATTGCCCAAAAATGGCCACGCACGGCCGAGGAGCTCCACGCGGTCCCAGGCGTCGGACGCAGCAAGCTGGACCGGTACGGGGCCGAGGTGCTGCGCTGCGTCGGAGCCGCGCCCGCGGCGGCCCGGGCCGCGCCTGTGGCGGCCCGGGCCGCGCCCGCGGCGGCACCGGGAGGATCGCCGCGCCTCGGGGCAGGCACCCCGCGGACCGGGGTGCCAACGGGGAACGGGGAGCTCGGCTCCTGCGGGCCCGGGCCGCGTCGCGTAGTGTCGCGGTACTTTGCGTGACCCCTCGGGCGCGCGCGTGTAGCCGAGTGCGCGCATATTTTGGGGGGCGATCAGTATGTACCCCGTGTCGCGGTGCCACTATGCGTAGGCCCGCGGCGCCACCCGTCGTATTGGCGTATGACCTCGAGACGCGACGCCCCTGCGCGATCCCCGCCTCCGTGCAGCTGCAAATGGCACATAGCCTGGGGGGGGACGCGGCCTGCGACGACCCCGCGGCGGCGGCCCTGTGCTTTGCGCCGCAGCGGTGCACGGGGGCCACCCCCCCGCCCCTGGAAGGCGCCGTGTACATGCGAATGCGCATCGTCTACCTCGCGCAGGGCGCGTACGCGGGCTCGGCGGACTGCTGGCACCTCCGCAGCTCCCCCTGGGGCCACTGCGCGTACCTCTCCTCGGTCTGCGTGGTCCCCACGATGCGCCGGGCAGGGGTCGGGAGAGCGCTCGTGCAGACTGCACTCGCGCAAAGCCGCGGCCTTCCCGTGGCCCTCTACGTACAGTGTCCCCGCGCCTCTCCGTCCACGCCCATGGAAAAGGTCGTTGCGCTTCGGTACCCGGCGACCCGCGCGTTTTATGCGAGCCTGGGGTTCGAGCAGGCCCAGGAGGCCCGCGCGGACCCCGAGTTTACGCTGCTAGTGCGCCCCGCCGCAGGTGGAACTCCTGGGGTCGGGTCCACGGCGGAGTCCCCGCTCGCCTCGGCCGACCTGCCGGACCGCGAAGGCGGCCCCGCCGAGCAATGCATTCGCGCGGCAATGGCCTTCCATCGCGCGATTGGGCGGGTGGACGTCGGCACGCCCACCGCGCCGCTGTACGTCAACCTGCCCCGGGGCATCGACGGCGCCCTGCAGCCGTGCCGCGCCCCGCGCGAGGCCGTGACCTGGCGCGGCCTCCGGTGCGGAGCCGAGTTGCGCGTGGGCGCATTCGAGCTGCGCACCCAGTGCCGCTCGGCGCCCAGTGCGCGGGAGCCCGCCAACCGGCTCGAGGCGTTCACGCGGCGCGCAGGGGAGCTCAAAGTTTTCCTTTGACTCGCTGCCCATGGCACCCGACGCGCCGCCCGCATGCGCTCCTTGCGCGACTACGCGCGCCTCGTGCGGGCCGGGCGCATCCATGAGGACAACAGCGTGGCCCTCTTCCTGCACCTGGCGGCCGTGGCCGAGGGCCTGGCCCGCGACCATGCGCTCCCTCGCTCCGCCGTCCGCGTCCTCAATCACGATTTGGACGTGGCCATCTTGCACTTCAAGCTCCGGTTGGCCAAGGGCGTGCGCCTCCCGTGACCCAGCCCGAACTCATGGGCCCGACCGGGCCGACCGCCGAGCCAGCGAGCTGGGGGATAGCGTGCCATTGTGCTGGGCGATAGCCAGCTGCCGTGGAGTCAGCGGGCGGTTCATCTCTTCCCCAAGCTCGCGTATGCTGTCCAGGTCCCAGCGACTCGCCACCCACGACAGACTGGCGACCAGTATGCAGCCGTAAAGGGTGCGGTTGGACAAGAGGTGCGTGTCGAGGAGGTCGTGCCCAGTGACGTGCATCAAAATCACGCGGAGCAGTACGAGCGTGCAGGCAAACACCAGTGCCGCCTTGGCGTACTGTGTCGCCAAGATCTCTAGATCCGTCTTGCGGCGCCTGGGGTTCAATTGCGGCGGCGCGGCCTTGGCGTACGCGGGTGGGTTGTTTGATGAGCCGAACATGTCCCCTTTCAAAGCGCGTACGAAAACGGGCTGACGCTCCGTCTCCGACGAAGTATTTCCTCGGGGAGGTGGCACGTCCTGCAGAAAGTAGTTCCGGTGCTGAGCCTCCGTCCCCGACAAAGTATATCATCGGGGAGGTGGCGCGTCTTGCAGAAAGTAGTCCCAGGACTGACGCTCCGTCTCCAACAAAGTATATCCTCGGGGAGGTGGCACGTCCTGCAGAAAGTAGTTCCGGTGCTGATCCTCCGTCCCCGACAAAGTATTTCCTCGGGGAGGTGGCGCGTCTTGCAGAAAGTAGTTCCGAGACTGACGCTCCGTCTACGACACAGTATATCCTCGGGGAGGTGGCACGTCCTGCAGAAAGTAGTTCCGGGACTGACGCTCCGTCTCCGACAAATTATTTCCTCGGGGAGGTGGCACGTCCTGCCGAAAGTAGTTCCGGGGCTGACGCTCCGTCTCCGACAAAGTATTTCCTCGGGGAGGTGGCAGGTCCTGTAGAAAGTAGTTCCGGTGGTGACGCTCCGCCCCCGACAAAGTATTTGCTTGGGGAGGTGGCAGGTCCTGCATAAAGTAGTTTCGGTGGTGACGCTCTGCCCCCGATAAAGTATTTGCTCCGCGGGGTGACTATTCACGTGGCGTGGTATGTAGCCAACTACGAGCAGCGAAAGCTACCGGCAACTGGCCGGCGGTACGCGGAAACGCGCTGACCGCAGAGGGCCATCGCTGCGCCAGCGGGCGAAGGGGTCGTGTGCCTGGCGCTCCACGCGTGTTTGCCATCGAACTCTGGTCTTGATTTCGCACAGCAAGTACCGGGTCGGATCCCATTGTGAGTTTTTTTTTAATAACAAGAACTGCGTCATGGGTAACCTCGACCGGTCCTGCAGAACGTAGTTCCGGGGCTGACACTCCGTCCCCGACAAAGTATTTGCTCGGGGAGGTGGCAGGTCCTGCCGAAAGTAGTTCCGGGGCTGACGCTCCGTCCCCGACAAATAATTCGCTGGGAGAGGTGGAAAGGTCCTGCAGAAAGTAGTTCCGGGGCTGACACTACGTTCCTGACAAAGTATTTGCTCGGGTAGGTGGCAGGTCCTGCAGAAAGTAGTTCCGGGGCTGACACTCTGTCCCCGGCAAAGTATTTGCTCGGGGAGGTGGCAGGTCCTGCAGAAAGTAGTTCCGGGGCTGACACCCTGTCCCCCACAAAGTATTTGCTCGGGGAGGTGGCAGGTCCTGCAGAAAGTGGTTCCGGTTGTGACGCTCCGCCCCCGACAAAGTATTTGCTCGGGGAGGTGGCACGTCCTGCATAAAGTACTTCCGGGGAGGTGGCACGTCCTGCAGAAAGTAGTTCCGGGGCTGACCCTCCGTCCCCGACAAAGTATTTGCTCGGGGAGGTGGCAAGTCCTGCAGAAAGTAGTTTCGGGGGTGACCCTCCGTCTCCGACAAAGTATTTCCTCGTGGAGGTGGCACGTCCTGAGGGTCGAGGGCGCGTCAGGGGTGTGCGCGAGGAGGGTCGAGGGCGCGTCAGGGGTTTGCGCGAGGAGGGTCGAGGGCGCGTCATGGGTTTGCGCGAGGAGGGTCGAGGGCGCGTCAGGGGTTTGCGCGAGGAGGGTCGAGGGCGCGTCATGGGTTTGCGCGAGGAGG
>Ga0209390_10006375_pt1:2500-15884 | contig 15884 bp, 11 predicted proteins | sample BON01_FD_187212 | JGI IMG/M metagenome (GOLD analysis project Ga0209390, IMG submission 187212) | Freshwater microbial communities from Lake Bonney liftoff mats and glacier meltwater in Antarctica - BON-01 (SPAdes) (version 2) | ecosystem: Environmental > Aquatic > Freshwater > Ice >... | reverse complement strand
AGTAGCACTAGTTTGTCCCAAGGAGCTGATCAAATAATCGGTAGATAGATCAAGGTCTGTTTTCATCTGCCAAATTTAATTCGCTTTTCTTATCATATACAATAGCTTTGCGTAACATCAGTTAGTAATTACAACTACAATAACCTCAGAATATGAACAACATACAATACGAATTTGGTATGGTTGGGCTTGGCGTCATGGGTAGAAACCTGATGCTCAATATCGCCGATCATGACTTTTCTGTAATAGGTCTCGACCTAGACCCTCAAAAAGCGGCCGCCGTAGAGGAAGAAGCCGGGAAAGATAAACCAGTACGGGGCACTACCTCCATGGAAGAGTTTGTGCGGTCGATCCGCAAACCCCGGGCTGTAATGCTACTGGTACCAGCGGGTAAGCCCGTTGATGCCGTCATCGCATCTCTTCTCCCCCTCCTCGAACCCGGTGATATCGTAATTGATGGTGGAAACTCCTATTTCCCGGATACGGAGCGACGTGTTGAAGAACTGGACGCAAAAGGTATTCACTTTTTCGGCATGGGAGTTTCCGGTGGCGAAAAAGGTGCTCGCTTTGGCCCCAGTATGATGCCGGGAGGTGACCGCGAAGCCTACGAGCGGCTGAGACCTATTTTTGAAGCAATCGCGGCGAAGGTAGACGGTGAACCCTGTGTGGAGTACCTCGGAAGCGGTTCGGCTGGTAACTATGTCAAAATGGTACACAACGGCATTGAGTACGGTATTATGCAGCTCATCGCCGAAACTTATGACCTATTAAAACGGGGAGTGGGTCTGAATGATGACGAGTTGCAAGCGGTATTTCAGGACTGGAACCAAACCGAATTACAATCATTCCTGATTGAGATTACCGGAGAAATCCTTGGAAAAGTAGACGATGAAACCGGTCAACGTTTGGTAAGCATGATTTCGGACCGTGCCCGCTCGAAGGGAACCGGGAAATGGACCTCCCAAAATGCCATGGATTTGCAGGTACCCGTACCTTCCATCGATATGGCTGTCCTAATGAGGGATATTTCTAAGTACAAAGAAGAGCGCGTGGAGGCTGCCAGGTTACTCCCTAACTCGACCCTCATCAATGGTGATAGCTCAGATAAGGCAGCACTAATTGAACAGATGCGCAATGCTTTTTATTTTGCGATGATTTCTACCTACGCTCAGGGGCTGGCCCAGCTGACCGTAGCTTCCGAAAGCTATAACTACGGTTTGAAATTAGCCGATGTAGCCCGGATCTGGCGGGGCGGTTGCATTATACGGGCCGCATGCTTATCGGATATTCGCACGGCCTACGAGCAAAACCCTGTGCTCCCCAGTCTCTTGCTGAACCCGAAAGTTGGCAACGATCTACTTAATCGCCAACAAGATACTCGCTCTGTCATTAAGCTAGCCATCGACAAAGGTATCGCAATGCCTTGTTTTATGGCTTCTCTAGCCTATTTCGACGCTTACCGTACACCGTTACTGCCTACTAACTTAATACAGGCTCAGCGCGATTATTTTGGTGCACATACCTACGAACGGATCGACAAGCCCGGTACCTTTCACACACAATGGAATTAACTCTTTAAGAGAGAAGGCTGCATTAAAAGCTGCCTTCTCTCTTAATTCAACTTTTTAATTATGAATGAATCAAAAAAACTCACCCCCACAATCGTCGTAATTTTTGGGGGAACCGGAGACCTCGCTCAACGTAAATTGGTGCCGGCTTTTTATAATTTATTTATTGATGGCTGGATATCGGACCAATTTGCCATCGTTGGCCTCGGTCGTACCCAAACGAATGACGAAAAATACCAGAAACACCTGTGCGAAGGGTTAGATCAGTTTTCCCGTAGTGGTAAGCCCGCCAAGGAGCTCTGGGAAAAATTCCGTAATTCTATCCATTACTTACAATCCAATATCAATGAACCTGCCTCCTATGAGGCCCTTGCCGAGAAAATCAAAGCGATAGAAGAAAAATGGGGTATCCGTGCCAACCATCTATTCTACCTCTCGGTAGCCCCCAACTTTATCGAACCAATTACCGTTAACCTAGCAAAAATAGGATTGGCTGACGATGTGGAAAAAGACCGGATTGTAGTGGAAAAGCCTTTCGGACACGATCTTGCCTCAGCCAAAAAGCTAAATCAATTGCTAACCTGTACTTTCCAGGAGTCACAGATTTACCGGATTGATCACTACCTCGGAAAAGATACCGTTCAAAATATTCTTGCCCTTCGATTTGCTAACGCTCTCTTCGAGCCACTCTGGAACCGTAACTACATCGAGTACGTACAGATTACCGTAGCCGAAGAAGTAGGCGTTGGCGAACGAGGCGGGTATTACGAAGGCTCGGGAGCCTTGCGTGACATGATCCAGAATCACCTGCTGCAATTACTGTGCATGGTAGCCATGGAACCACCAATGGCCTTTGAAGCCGAAGAAATCCGAAACCGAAAAGTTGATGCCCTGAAAGCTATTCGAAAATACACCCGCGAGGAAGTAGGTAAGTTTGCGGTGCGTGGCCAGTATGGTCCAGGCTGGATAAAAGGGAAACAGGTACCCGGTTATCGACAGGAAACCGGCGTCGATTCCAAATCTAACACGGAGACCTACGCCGCTGTCAAGTTTCAACTGGACAACTGGCGTTGGCAAGGGGTACCTTTCTACCTCCGTACCGGAAAACGTATGCAGGAAAAAAACTCTTCTATTACCATTCAGTTCCGTCCGGTGCCCCACCTAACGTTCCCGTCTTCGATGTCAGAAAGTATTCTTCCCAATCGTCTTATTATCAATATTCAGCCGCAGATGGATATCCGGCTTCGGTTTATGGCCAAGAAAACCGGACTTAATATGGCACTTACTCCGGCCGATATGGTATTCGATTTCAATGGTGATACTACCCAAGCTGAGCCACCGGAAGCGTATGAAACCTTGCTACTCGATGCAATGCACGGCGATGCTACCCTATTTATGCGTTCAGACCAGGTAGAGGTAGCCTGGGAAGTAATCACTCCCATCCTGGAAACCTGGGAATCACGTCAATCGCTGGAATTTCCGAATTATGCCACCGGTATGTGGGGACCAGAAAATGCCGAGGCATTAATTGCCCGCGACAGTCACACATGGACAGTTACTTTTGCTCATTAACCAATACACATGGTACAGTTATTTGAAGATAAAACAGCGCTTAGCGTTGCTGCCGCTGAACTTTTTGTTCGGGTAGCCCGCCAAGCCGTCGAAGAAAAAGAACGTTTTACCGTAGCCCTTACCGGAGGTTCTTCCCCCGTTGAGCTCTATAACATGCTGACGCAGTCGCCCTACCTCGAACAAATTCCCTGGCAACAAATCTATGTATTCTGGGGTGATGAGCGATGGGTACCACTCACCGACGATCGCAGTAACGCCAAAATGGCCCAAGAGGCTTTCTTGAATCAGGTACCAATTCCCCAGGAGCAGGTTTACCCGATGTGGGCTGACGATACCGAGCCCGAAAAGTTTGCGGAGTACTACGAAGCTTTACTTAAAAAGCACTTTGGTACAAATGCCCCCCAATTTGACTTAATCCTACTAGGCATGGGTGACGACGGACATACCGCTTCTCTATTTCCGGGTACCGCCGTTTTATATGAAACAGAACATTGGGTACAAGCCTATTATCTGGCACCACAGTCAATGTACCGGGTAACGCTTACCGCTCCCCTTATCAATCAGGCTAAAAATATCTGTTTTTTGACGTTTGGTAGTAATAAAGCCAAGGCGTTGTATGAAGTACTTGGCGGAGAACAGAACCCGGAGTTGTATCCATCCCAGCTTATTCAGCCCCAGAATGGAGAGGTACTTTGGTTCGTTGACGAAAGTGCAGCGGCGCTGTTGACGAGCAAGGAGTAAAAAAATTATACCCGATAAGTTATTAAAAAACACCACTAGATAACCCCGATATACTTGTAAAAAGTAAGAGAGACATCCAACTATAGTACTTACCTGCCGTATAGTAATAATACAGCAGCCCGAAGGCCAAAACCTCCGGGCTGCTGTATATATCAGTTTATTAAACTATTCTACTCCGCTGCTGCTACCTCTTCCTGTTCTGCATAAGCTTCTACTGGGATACACGAGCAGATCAGATTACGGTCTCCGTAAGCACTATCTACGCGGCTCACGCTTGGCCAGAACTTACTGAAACGCAGATGTGGGAGTGGGAAAGCAGCTTTCTCTCGGCTGTACGGACGGCTCCAATCGTCAGCCAACACTACGCGGGAGGTATGGGGTGCGTACTTTAATACGTTTTCGACACGATCAGCACTTCCGTCTTCAACCTCCCGAATCTCATTACGAACAGCAATCATAGTATCGCAAAAACGATCTAATTCTGCCTGCGACTCTGATTCGGTTGGCTCAATCATGAGCGTACCAGCTACGGGGAAAGATAGTGTAGGAGCATGGTATCCATAATCCATCAAGCGCTTAGCGATATCCTCGGCCTCAACACCCACTGATTTAAAGGGACGACAGTCCAGAATCATCTCGTGCGCGCAGCGACCACTCTTTCCTGTATAGAGTACTTCATAGTGACCATTCAATCGCTCCTTAATATAATTGGCGTTGAGAATAGCCATTTTGGTAGCATTGGTCAAGCCTTCGCTACCCATCATGGCGATGTACGCGTAGGAAATGGTCAAAATGCTGGCACTTCCATAAGGAGCCGCAGATACAGCTCCTCCTTTACCCACTTTCGCATCCAGATTTACGTGTCCGGGAAGGAAAGGTACTAACTGCTCAGCCACACCAATGGGTCCCATACCAGGGCCACCACCACCATGGGGAATACAGAATGTCTTGTGCAGGTTGAGGTGACACACATCCGCGCCAATCATACCCGGGCTCGTCAGGCCAACTTGAGCGTTCATGTTAGCACCATCCATGTATACTTGTCCGCCATGCTCGTGGATAAGCGCACAAATTTCCTTTATATCTGTTTCGAATACGCCGTGCGTCGACGGATACGTTACCATCAAACAGGCTAGCTCACTGCTGTACTGCTCAGCCTTGGCACGTAGATCGGCTACGTCAATGTTTCCACGCTCGTCGCACTTGGTCACTACTACCTTCATACCAGCCATAACCGCCGAAGCAGGGTTAGTACCATGGGCAGATGAAGGAATCAAAGCTACGTTACGGTGGCCGTCTCCACGACTAGCATGATACGCGCGAATTACCATTAGCCCGGCGTATTCCCCCTGAGCACCTGAATTAGGTTGTAACGACATCGCCGCAAAACCGGTAATTTCGCACAGCCATTCATTGAGTTCTTTGAACATTAATTGATACCCACGAGTCTGCTCAACGGGCGCAAACGGGTGAATTGCCCCGAATTCTGGCCAAGTAACTGGTATCATTTCTGCCGTAGCATTCAGCTTCATGGTACAGCTACCTAGTGAAATCATGGAATGCACCAAAGACAAGTCTTTGCTTTCCAGAGACTTTAAGTAGCGAAGCATCTCGTGTTCGGTATGATACATCGAGAATACCGGGTGCGTCAGATAAGTAGTGGAGCGGGCTACTTCGGGTGAAATCGATATTTCCTGCTCCTCATCAATTTTCATTTCGCCCAGAAAACCAGATACATCGGCAAATAAATTCAGCAGTTTGATTACATCTTCGAATGTTTTTCCCTCGTCAAATGAAACCCCTACACGATTGTCAGGATAAGGGTAATGGCGCAGGTTGACACCCCACTTCGCAGACTCTTCCTTCAACTTTTTAGCTAGCGGAGTCTGAATAGTGACCGTATCAAAATACTCGTTTGTGAGTACGTGGAAGTTGAATTTCTTAACTGTTTCGGCAAACAACTTGGTCAACCCGTGGGTACGGGCCGCTATATGTTTCAATCCCTCGGGACCATGATACACCGCATAGGCACCAGCCATTACCGCCAATAATACTTGAGCTGTACAAATATTAGAAGTGGCTTTTTCGCGGCGGATATGTTGCTCGCGGGTTTGCAAAGCCATCCGTAACGCCCGGTTTCCTTCGGCGTCTACCGATACGCCAATGATACGGCCCGGTAACTGTCTTTTAAAAGCATCCTTGGTCGCAAAGAATGCTGCGTGCGGTCCACCGTATCCCATGGGTACGCCAAATCGCTGCGATGATCCTACGACTACATCGGCTCCCATTTCGCCAGGTGCTTTAAGAAGTGTAAGTGAAAGCAAATCAGCGGCAACCGATACGAATACATTCAGTTCGTGGGCAGCGGCGATGAAAGGTGTGTAATCCAGTACTTCACCATTGGTAGCGGGGTACTGAACCAGCGCTCCGAATATATTTTCCTGAGTAAGGTCGAAAGTAAGGTGATTTCCTACTACTACTTTTATTCCTACGGGAGTTGCCCGGGTATAAAGCAAATCGATCGTTTGAGGATGGCAAAGCTCCGAAACAAAAAATGTATCTGCCTTTTTCTTAGCAGCGGGCCGGGCACTATGTAGCATAGTCATTGCTTCGGCCGCCGCCGTGGCTTCGTCCAAAAGAGAAGCATTAGCAATTTCCATTCCGGTGAGATCAGTTACTACCGTTTGGAAATTCAACAGCATTTCCAAACGCCCCTGGGCAATCTCGGCCTGATAAGGTGTGTAAGCCGTATACCATGCTGGGTTTTCGAGAATATTACGAAGAATTACATTGGGAGTAAGGGTATCGTAATAGCCCATTCCAATGTAAGACTTGAAAATAACATTCTGATTCGCTAGCTTCTTGAAATCATGCAAGAAGGCATGCTCCGACTTAGATTTAGGTAGCCGTAGATTCTCTGGTAAGCGTATGCCCGCCGGAACAGTTTGGTCAATAAGCTCGTCCAAAGAAGAAACACCCACTTTTTCGAGCATTTCGCTGAGTTCACGTTTGCTTTTGCCGTGATGACGACCTTCAAATTTTTCTTGGGATTGTAAGTTGATTTTCATGCTTGGGGCTAAAAACCGCTAGTGTCAAGTTAAGAAATTGCAAAAATATAGAAAAGAATTTGATTCAATGCAGAACCGTTAGTGTAGAAACAGTGAGTGAGTAACATTTTGTTTCTGAAAGAAGTTTTAAAAAAAAGCTTGGCCCTGAATGCAGTTATTCAGGGCCAAGCTCAGTCAATTTCTTTCTAGTGCTTCGGACAATCACACGAGCTTTTTCGTTTAAAAATACCCAGAAATTTTTTACTTCGTGGTTTTTTATAGCCCTTGTAACGCTTCCCTTTGTGTTTCTTTTTTCCAAATAGTCCCATTTCGGTCTTGGCAGGAGAAACGAGCATTGTTGTTTCGGCTTGGGCTTCTACCCCAAAGCCTACCAACATCCATCCCGATAATAACAGTATTGCTAATTTATTCTTCATGTTTTAGGTCATTTCCGAAGATAACTCTTTGTTTTTCAACGAGCCAATCTCGATTTTATTCCACCCAAATTTATGAAAATTGGTCAACAATATCATATTTGTAGGTTATCCACGTACCAATTCCAAAATTGTGATCTCGGGTAGTATCCCCACACGGCCCGGATATCCAATATACCCAAAACCCCGATTTACGTATAAACTCTGGTTCTCTTCTTGGTACAAACCTGCCCATTCTTTGTAGCGATATTGTACCGGACTCCATTTGAGGCCAGGAATATCTATACCAAACTGCATGCCGTGTGTGTGACCCGCCAACGCAAGATCAATATCTTTATACTGCGCACGCACCTGCTCCTTCCAGTGACTTGGATCGTGTGATAGCAATATCTTTACCTCATAGTCTTCTGCTCCCTGATAGGCTTTTGCCAGATCACCGTACTTGGCAAAACCTCCTGCTCCCCAGTTTTGGATTCCAATGAGGCCGATTTCGGCACCATCAACCCGTATCGGACGATTTTCATCCAGCATCAGGTTCCAACCCATCAATCGATGCGCTTCTTTAAGATCTTCCAGGTTACGTACTTTTGCATCTTTTGACGAAAAAGGAGCGTAGTCGCCATAATCATGATTACCAAAAATGGAGTATACCCCAAGCGGTGCTTTCACTTTATCGAAAACAGAGACATAGTCCCGAACTTCTTCCGCCCGGTCATTTACTAGGTCCCCCGTGAAAAAAGCGATATCTGGTTTTTCTTTCATCAACATTTCTACCCCGCCTTTGACCGCTGTTTTGTTAAAGAAGCTACCCGAGTGAATATCCGACAGCTGAGCGATTTTTATTCCTTCGAACTCTTTCGGGAGGTTTTTAAGCACCAGCCTCACCCGGCGAATCCGGTAATCGTGTGCTCCGGAAATGATCCCAAACGCAAATGTTCCTAAAAGACTCCCCCCTGCTACTAAGGCCGTGGCAGCCATAAACTCCGAGCGCGGAATACGAGGAGCCGCAGGATCAGCGGGTGCCGCAGGCGCTACCGAAGGAATAAAGTAGCTAAGTACCCATTGAAAAAAACGACGAACATCGTCGATAAACAAAAAGGTAATGGCAAATAGTTTAGCAAAGTAGGGTAGAGCTATGCCCGCAAAAACAAAATTACGGACCGTACGGCTAAATATGTCGGGGGGTAATAACTGTACTAAAATATAGACTACCAGTGTCAGGACCGAAAATCCCCAATAAATACCGGATACCCAACGCTGTGTTCCCAGTGACGAGGTGCGTAGCAAGGTTCTGACGGCTTGCCAAACGTACCAGTCAATGGCGAATAGTATAAACGTGAGTAGTATGAAGAAAACTGAGCGATTCATATTCGAAAAATATCATTACAAGACACACCTTATGTGTTGACGTATAACATTGGATTCTTTTTTCTTGTTCAAAACTACTTGCGCGAAGATACAGAGGGCTTTTTATAAGGATAAACCTTGGTCTGACGCGGTCAAACGGTTAATTTTGAGCTTTCTAACCGCTTAATATAACATCAACACGTGGCCGAATTTGATTTTAAACGCTACCACATACGTTCTATGAATGCCGCCTCAGATGAAGAGCGCGCCGCAATCAATCTTGAATTGAAAGAATCGTATGCCTCCTTACCCGAGGAAGATAAGCAGGAGTTCAACGTACAGCTTGAAAAGTTTATGATCGTTGAAATGGGACGCCTGAGCAACGACTACGAAGCAATAAAGGGCTTGAATAACTCCAATTGATTTGCAAACTAAAAGCCAGTGAAGACGATCCAGCACGGGCTTTTTTTAATCTATGGCTAATAGAACGGGGCTCGAACGTGCCATCAAATGATTCAAATGTAATATTTCCTAACCACCGAAAATATTAATAACCATCTAATAAGTGTTAATGACTTGTTAATGAACTCCAAATAACACCGAAACCACGTAATTTGGGGCTGATAACTATTTAATTGAACTCATGTCCCGGACAACAATACGATGGCTGGTGCTTTTTTCAGCACTTTCTATCATCGGTGTAGTAGTGATGCAAATGTATTGGGTAAACAGAACCCTTGATCTCCGTAAGCGGCAGTTTAACCAACGTGTCCACGTGGCATTACAGGATGTAGCACAACGGCTCGCACAACTGAATGGGGTGATGCAAAGTACGAATCCAGTCGAGCAGCTTTCTCTTGATTATTTTTTGGTCAATACCAACGCTACTACCCAACCCGAAGTATTAGAAATTTTTTTGAAAGAATCTTTTCAAAAACACGACCTGATTGCTGACTTTGAAATAGGGATTTATGATTGCACCACCGACCGAATGCGTTACGGGATGTCAATCAGTACCCGAAACAATGAAAAATCAACGACCACTACCGCTAACTGGATTAAAACAGACAAGTACCCCTATTATTTTGGTATTCGTTTTCCCCAACAGGAGAACTACTTTGCCGGCGATTTACAAGGTTGGATATGGTCATCAATTCTGGTTCTAATCGCAGTAAGCTTCTTTTCCTACGCACTTTTTGTGATTCTTCGCCAAAAACAGCTCTCCGAAGTGCAGCGAGATTTCATAAATAACATGACCCACGAGCTTCAAACCCCGATCTCAACCATCCGGATTGCGGCTGAAGTATTAAACAACCCCACCATTACGAGCCAACCGGAACGACATAGTCGCTACGTTAAAATAGTGGAAGAGGAAATTATGCGATTGCAACTGCAGGTAGAGATGGTATTAAATATGGCCAAGGCCGAGCGTAACAAGCTGGCGTTGGAAATGGAATGGTTGGATGCTCATGAGCTAATTCAGTCCACCGCACGTACCTATGCAAATAGAATTACTCTCGATCTGAAAGCCATATCTCCCTACGTGCAAGCAGATCGACTCCATTTAGGAAACCTTATTAATAACCTAATTGACAATGCCCTAAAATATTCCCCAAAGAATCCAAAGGTAACAGTACGAACCTATGATGAAGAAAATAAGGTAGTGCTGGAAGTCTCAGACAATGGTATTGGAATCTCACCAGAACACCATAAAAAAATATTTCAGAAGTTTTATCGGGTTCCATTTGGTAACGTACATAATGTAAAAGGTTTTGGAATTGGTCTTAGCTATGTCCAACAGATAGTAAAGGCTCATCGCTGGAAGTTAAAACTGGAAAGCGAGCCAAACCAGGGAAGTATATTCAGGGTATACGTACCAAAAAAATAACGACCGACCACTATTTTATTGGCATATTTGTAGCGTTACAGATATTATTACTAAAACAAACCAACAGCTCGTTCATGAAAGCACGGATTCTATACGTGGAAGATGACCCAAATCTGGGCTTCGCCACTAAGGACAATCTTGAAGCCTACGAATATGACATTGTTCACTGCACCGATGGGCAAGAAGGTTGGGAGGTCTTCACGAAAGAACATTTTGATATTTGTGTGTTAGATGTAATGCTACCTCAAATGGATGGTTTTACACTCGCTCAGCAAATCAGGAAAGCAGACCAACACGTACCTATTCTTTTTCTTACCGCCAAATCAATGCTGGATGATAAGCTTCAAGGTTTACGGCTCGGTGCTGACGACTACATTACAAAACCATTTAGTATTCAGGAACTGGTCTTGCGGATTGAAGTTTTCCTGCGGCGCTCCAAATCAGGTTCCTTGATAATTAATCTTGATCCGCACTATAAGATAAGCAACTATAAGTTTGATTTTCAAAAGCTTACCCTTACCATTGATGAGCTCTCTAATACACTAACGTTCAGGGAAGCCGAGGTACTTAAATACCTCGCCGAACGACCACACGAAGTAATAAAGAGGGAGGAGTTACTTAAAAGTATATGGGGTGATGATGATTACTTTATGGGACGAAGCCTGGATGTTTTTATTTCACGACTCCGCAAATACCTTTCAGCTGATCCAGCCATCCGGATTGATAATATCCACGGGGTTGGCTTTCGGATAAGCTGGTAAATAATAAAAGTGAGAATTCGTTTTATCTAAATTCTCACTTTTTGATTAGTAATAGCCTTCTAGTTAATCGGTACCGATACCTTAGTCTTATCCCAAGCTAACTCCATAGCTGGAATAGTATCGTTGAATGATATATTAAATTGCTCCATCACTGCTTCAAGAGGTTGCACTGGTACATCTACCTGTAGAACATCAAATTTCGGTTCCCGGCTAGCCTCAGAACCAAAGCTTACACCCCAAGAATATTGCTTCCCATTGAAGATAACCGTCCATTTATCTGCATTTGGAATAGTCCAAAGGGTATACTCACCCGCGGGGAGCAGTTTGCCGTCAATTACCAGCTCATTTTTAGTCGTAAATGTGGTAGCTTCATTTGCTCCTGTACGCCACACCTCTCCATAGGGTACAAGTCCTCCGAATATTTCGCGGCCCTTCTTGGAAGGTTGGCTATAAGTAATAGCAATGTCTTTTCCACCTTCAATAAAAGTAACGGTAGACTCGGGACTTACCTTTTTTGTATTCGATTGCATAAATTTAAATGCTACAAACACTAGTATGGCCAAAAAGCCAACGATAATGGCGGTCCATCTTACAAATTTATTCATCATTTCTTAGGTTTGAAGGGTAAAACATATACTTCAAATATAACGATTGGATATCAATATTCCGCCATCTAATTGATTATCAACTAATAAAGAAAATGTATTAAATGACCGTATTTTACAGCATTACCCTACACGCAAAAACGCACCTTGGTGAGATCCCGGAGCCCGTTGTAATTCTTATACTATTGTGGCGGCTACCTACTTTACTGGGTTTGGAAGCCAGTGGGTGGCGCGGTCGGAGTTTTGGGGGGAGCGGTATTATTTTGTTTTTTTATGTAGTGATTTACACGCAAAAACGGGCCCTCTGTTGCACAGGGGCCCGTCTGGGGACTTACTATTGTGGCGGCTACCTACTTTACCGGGTTTGAAGCCAGTATCATCGGCGGTGCGGGGCTTAACTTCTCTGTTCGGGATGGGAAGAGGTGAACACCCGCCCCATAGCCACCATCAAGCTCTTGGGGAGTTATCAATTAACATGCGGGAAACAAAAGAATAGAATGGCGGAATATGTGCAAGTTCTCGGGCGATTAGTATCACTCAGCTGAACGTCTCTCAACGCATACACTTATGACCTATCAACGTCGTAGTCTACGACGGCCCTGTTGTGGAAGATTCATCTTCGGGCCAGTTTCGCACTTAGATGCTTTCAGCGCTTATCTGTTCCCCACATAGCTACTCGGCCATGCTCCTGGCGGAACAACCGATTCACCAGCGGTGGGTCCACCCCGGTCCTCTCGTACTAAGGGCAGCCCCCGTCAATCTTCCTACGCCCACCACAGATAGGGACCGAACTGTCTCACGACGTTCTGAACCCAGCTCGCGTGCCACTTTAATCGGCGAACAGCCGAACCCTTGGGACCTTCTCCAGCCCCAGGATGTGACGAGCCGACATCGAGGTGCCAAACCTCCCCGTCGATGTGAGCTCTTGGGGGAGATCAGCCTGTTATCCCCGGCGTACCTTTTATCCTTTGAGCGATGGCCCTTCCATACAGAACCACCGGATCACTATACCCTGGTTTCCCACCTGCTCGACCCGTCGGTCTCACAGTCAAGCCTGCTTGTACTATTGCACTCCACACACGGTTACCAAGCGTGTTGAGCAGACCTTTGGAAGCCTCCGTTACCCTTTCGGAGGCGACCACCCCAGTCAAACTACCCACCATGCACGGTCCTTCCCATTGGAAAGTTAGATTCCAGGTCAGCGAAGGGTGGTATTTCAACGTTGGCTCCTGAACGCCTAGCGACGCCCATTCACAGCCTCCCACCTATCCTACACATCCCTAACCCGAAACCAATGCAAAGCTATAGTAAAGGTGCACGGGGTCTTTCCGTCCCGTGGCGGGTAAGCGGCATCTTCACCGCTACTACAATTTCACCGAGCTCACGGCCGAGACAGTGCCCAGATCGTTACACCATTCGTG
>Ga0209390_10006374_pt1 | contig 15884 bp, 7 predicted proteins | sample BON01_FD_187212 | JGI IMG/M metagenome (GOLD analysis project Ga0209390, IMG submission 187212) | Freshwater microbial communities from Lake Bonney liftoff mats and glacier meltwater in Antarctica - BON-01 (SPAdes) (version 2) | ecosystem: Environmental > Aquatic > Freshwater > Ice > Glacier... | reverse complement strand
GGGGGGGGGGGGGGGGGGGGGGGGTAGCGTATGGCGCGCTCATTATTGAGCCGCTGCCGCCGCTCCCCCCGCCCTGGACTTTTGTGTGTGCTCGCGCTCTCTCCCAACTCAACCGCGCTTTGCTTTGTGTGAAAAGCTAATCTAATTCTGTCTGATCTCAAGCCCCCCAAGCGGCATCGGCCGCGCCCCGCGCTCCGCCGCCGCCGCCGCCCTCGCCGTCCGCCCGCACGCTCAGGCTGCGCAGACGGTTGAGCGCCGCCGCCACCTCGAGGCGGCGCGGCCGCGCGAGGTCGCCCGGCGGCGCGGGCCAGCCGGGCGGCGCCAGCGCCGACAGGCCCCCGCCGCCGGCGTCCATGCGCGCCTCGAGCTCGTCGAGGAGCGCCGGCAGCGACAGTGGGGCGGCGGCGGCAGCGGCGGCGGCGGCAGAGGCAGAGGCAGAGGCAGAGGCTGAACCAGAGGCGGGAGAGCCGCGGCGGTGAGCGGCGACGCGCCCGGCGATCCATCGAAGCGCCTCGGCGACGGCGCGCGCCTGCGAGGCGTCGACGATCTGCTCGAGGGCGCCGAGCGGGACGACCTCCTCCTGCCCGCCCGCCTCGCCGCCGCCGCCGCCGCCCCGCGACGAGAGCACGACGATGCCGTCCCTCGTCCACGTCCCGCCGCCGCCGCCGCCGCCCCCGCCGCCGCCAGCGCCCCTGCCGCCGCTGCGGAGCTGCGCGCGCACCTCCTGCCCGTGCGGGTCCCCGCGCAGGACGCTGAGCACCCGGCGGGGAGGGGCGGCCGGCGGCAAGGGCCGCGGCAAGGGAGGGGGCGCGGCCGACGGCCGGGGCAGGCCGGCCGCCGCGGCCGCCGCCTCGAACGCAGTCGCGTACGCGTCGGCGACGGCGCGCGCGCGGGCGGTGGCGTCGCGGGCCACAAACGCGTCCATGTGCACGACGCTGGTGCCGTCCGCCCAAGCGGTGCCAGTGCGCGGCAGGAGGCCGCCGCTTCCGCCCATGACGACCACGAGGGTGAGCGGGATTGGGGGCAAAGAGGGCGAAGAGGGCAAAGAGGGCGAAGAGGGCGAAGAGGGCGAGGTGCCCGCCGCCGCCGAGCCGCCGCTGCCGCCGCCATTGCCGCCGCCGCCGCCGCCGCCGCCATTGCCGCCGCCGCCGCCGCCTCCTCCCGCCATCAGCTGCCCCGCGCGCCGCGCGAGCGGCACGATGGGCTCGCGCTGCACGAGCGCCGCCATGCGCGCGTCGATGTCCATCAGGTTGGCCGCGGACGTGTCCTCGTCGAACAGCAGCGCGGTTGCGCCGGCCTCCAGCGATTCCACGATGGCGGCGGCCTGCGACGCCGACCCGCTCGCGTCGGCCGTGCGGAACGCCGTCGTCGGGCGCGCGGCGGCGGCGGCGGCTTGAGAGGCGGCGGCGGCGCCGCTGTCCCCGCCGTCGCCCCGGGGCAGCGGCCCCAGAAACGCCGACAGGTCGACCCCCTCGACGCGCCGCCCGTCCTCCGCCCGCACCTTTGCCGCCGTCGCCACCGCGACCGCGAGCTCGCGCCCGTCGCCCGGGACCTTGTCGTAAACGCCCGTCTGGAGGGCCGCGAGCAGGGTCGACTTGCCGTGGTACCCCCCGCCGACGATCACGAGGAGGCGCCCGGCGGGAACGCCCATGCCGCGAACCCGCCCCGCGTTTGGAAGCTCGAGCTCGACGGCCAGCGGCGACCCCTCGGGCGCGCAAAAGGGCACGGCGCCTCCTCCGCCGCCACCGCCGCCGCCGCCGCCGCCGCCGCCGCCGCCGCCGCCCGAGGACGCCATGGGGCGGTCGTCCGCGCCCGAGCGGCGGGGCAGTACGGAGCCGTCGGCCACGAAGGCGGCGAGGCCCATGCGCGGCAGGAGCACCGACCGGAGGTGCGCGCTGTCCTCGACGCAGGCGACGTGGCGCGCGAGCGCGGCTCTGGCCTCAAGCGGCCAGCGGTCGTAGCAGAGCGCCGACAGAAAGGCCGCGGGGACGTGCTCGGTCAGCAGGCGGGCGGCCAGGCCGCCCGCGATCGCGCGCCCGCGGGCGGGCAGGCCGACGGCGAAGCGCACCTCGAGGCGCCCGGCGCCGAAGAAGGACGGCGCGCCGTCACCGCCGGCGTCGCCCCCCTTCTCCTCGCGGCGCCGCCCGGTCGCCGCGGCCGCCCCCCCCGCCGTTGCCGCCTCCTGCGCCTGCGCGCCGTCGGCCCCGTCCGAGCACACAAACGCGACGGCGCTGCGCTCGAGCACGTACTGCCCGCCGCAGTCGACGTGCACGTCGCCGCCCTTGGCGCCGTGCCAGCCGCCGCCGCCGCCGCCGCCGCCGCCGCCGCCGCCGCCCCACGCCTGCGCGGCGGCCAGGTTGGCGGACGCGAGGCGGCGCGCCAGGAAGTCGGCCGCGGCGCGGCGGCGGTCGGGGGACGGGCGCCAGCAAGCCGGGGGCAGGCGCAGCAAGGCCAGCGGAAACAGGGCGCGCAGGCGCGAGGGCGCCGCGTAGGGGTCCGACTGCGCGCGGTCCAGCAGCAGCGTCCACTCGCCGGCGGGCGGCGGCGGCAGCGACGGCGGCAACGGCGGCGGCAGCGGCGGCGACGGCGGCGCGGCGTGGGCCACCGGCATGCGCCAGGGCACGCCCTCGACGTCTCGGTAGGCGGGGTACTGGCGCCCCTCCATCGAATTCAGCAGGGCCGCCAGGTGAGCGGCGGTGCCGGCCCCCCCTCCTGGGCTTGATGTTGATGCGAGCGGGGGGCCACCGCCGCCGTTGCCGCCGCCGCCGCCGCCAAAGCCGCCGCGCCCGCCGCCCCCGTATTTTGCTTTGTAGTACGCCCCGCGGCCGCTGCCGCGGCCGCCGCCGCCGCCGCCACCACCACCGCCATCTGCGCCTCCGCCTCCGCCTCCTCTTCCGTGCATGTCGTCGCCGCGCCGCTTCACCTTGTCGAGATTTTCGGCGGTGAGGGGGGTGCAAGGGGGGGCAGACGGTACCCGACAATGGAGTCTCGTCGCGATCGTGTGCCCCGCAGGAAGAATTCGCATGGCGGTCGGTACTGGTCGACTGAGAATCACTGCGGATCAGGAGTTTGGAGTTTGTGCGAATGACGGGGGCAAATGGCGTGAACAAAAAAGTATCGTGGACGCGGCTGTTCGCGGCGTCGGCGGCGAGAGCGTCGTCTGCGGGCGTCGCCGAGTCCGCTCCTCTTGAATATCGCCCTCTTTCCCCAGCCGAGGGGCGCGCGTCACGACGAACAACTCGTACGAGCGAGGTGCCGTCGCCTTTCACTCGCCGCGGCGTGCCCCATCAAACAAGCTAGTCCCTCCTCCTCCCCTCCGCGGCGCGCGCGACCGGAGAACGCGACAGATGGCCGAGACGCGGGTCGCGCATATGCCCCCGCCCGCTCCCTTATCTGAGGAGCAGAAGAGCGCAAGCCCTCCAGCGTCCCTGCAGGCAGCGCTGGCCGATCTTGCGGCGTGGCGCGCCGCGCTCGACCGCGAGCGGCGCGCGGCGGCGGCAGAGCTGACGGAGCTGCGAGCGGGGGCGAAGAGCGACGCCGACGGCCTCCGGGCAGAGTTTGGCCGGGTGCGCGCGTCGTTGCGCGAAGGGCTCGGGGGCCCGGAGGAGCTGGAGGAAGACGGCGGCGACGGGGAGACGGCCGAGGGGACCGGCGCCATCGGCGACGGAGGGGCGGGCGCCGTCGAGGCGGCGATGGCCGAGCTCGCGGCGGCCGTCGAGCGGGCGCGGCGCGCGGGCGGCGACGCCGCCGCCGATGAGAGGAGGGGCGGAGGACGAGGCGGCGGCGGTGACGACGACGATGACGCCCCTGACAAAGAATGAGAGCCGCTTGCTTTTCTGTTAAACGAGAGAGACGCTGAGACACGCTACCCAATCCGACGAAAAGAAGCACGATCCCACCTACTCCGCCATCGCGTCTGCCGCCGCCACCGTGGCCGCCGCCGCCGCGCCCGCCGCCGCCGCCGCCGCCGTTCCCGCCGCCGCCCTGCCGCCGCCGCCGCTTTTCGCCACCATGACTTTTTTCCTGCCCGCGCTGACCGTCACGCGCTTGCCCTTGCCCTTGGTATTGACGCGCTTCACCCCGCCGAACAGCGACTTGGACGCGGGCCGGCGTGACCTCGCCGCCAAGTCGGCGGCCGCCGCCGCAAGCGCCGCCTCTTCGGCGCCGCCGGAGCCCGTCGCCTCGGCCGCCGCCGCCGCCGCCGCCATCGCCGCGCGGCGCTCCTTCATCCTCGACTCGGCCGACAGAACCTTGAGCGCCCGGCGCATGTCGTCGGCGTCGCGGATGCGGACGCCGCGGACCACGGCCCCGCGCTTGATGCGGAGGGGGCGCGACTTTTTCTTGGCGACGCCGCCAGAGACGAGGGCAGCGCCGGCGAGCAGAGCGCGGGGGGGCCAAGAGGAGGAGGCGGCAGAGGCGGGCGCCAGGGGCGCCAGGGCCGCCACCGCCGCCGCCGCCGCCTCTGCCGGCGCCTGCTGCGCCTTCGCCTGCGACTTGGCTTGCGTCCGCTCGCGCTTGTCGCGCTCGGCCTTTTCGCGCGCGAGGCAGTTGGCGTGGATCCGCCGCTTGGTGTCCTTGTTGTTCTTCTTGCTCATTTTGCTTTGTTTCTTGTCGGAGGCGGTCGGCGCTGTGCGCGCCAAGCGGGCGGCGGCGGCGGCGGCGGCGACGGCTTTTTAAGCAGCCGCTCGCGGGCCTATGCGTTGGCCTCTCGGTACTCGGACGGCTTGACTGTGACGAGGAGGCTCTCGAGTATTACGGTGCTTTCCACGCGCGGGTGCTCTCTCTGCGCGCGCGCGAGTTTCACTTTGCGAATGTCGGCGCAAAACAGACGGGGTAAGCGCGGGAGGGAGTGCGGAGATGGCCTGTATGATGGAGTGCGTGCGACTTGGAGGCGTGGCGACTGAACTGGTGTGGTCGTTGTGCCGGGCGGGCGGCAGAGGCGGGGCGCACGCTTTGGGGCGAGGAGAGGCGCCGCCGCCGCGCCGCCTCTGCCGACTTCGCAACGCCGGGATTCGACGAGAGCGCTCTCGTCAAGAAAATCGACGCGCTTGCCTGTTCCCAAAGCAAACCAGGTCCAGAAGCCTGTCTTCACCGCCTCTCTTCTCGAACAGTCCCGCACGCAACGCGATGCCCACCACCCAGGCGGGCAAGACGACGCCACCCCCTCCCCCCCTCTCACCGACACCCCTCCCTCTCCCTCCCTCGTCCTCGCCCGCCGCGGCCGCGACCACGCCAGCCACCCGGCCGTCCGACGAGACGTTCCGGGCCGTCAAGGAGCGCCTGGCCGACAAGATCGGCGGCCTCGCGTCCGCCGTGCTGCAGGTACCCGCATCGGTGCACGCGCGGACCGCGCCGCAGGCCGCGGCGGCGGCGGCGCCTGCGGCGGCGCAGCGCGACCAGAGGGCTCTGGCGCGCCTCGGCTCGGCCGTGCACCGCGCCTTACCCGCGGCCCTGCAGGACCTCGACCGCGAGCTGGACGCAGCCTTGGGACGCGCCGAGGCGGTGCAGCGGTGCCTGTCGCTGCTGGAGGGGACGCAGGCGCGGCACGAGCAGCGGCAGCGGCAGCGGCAGCAAGGAGGGGGGCAGGAGGCGGCGCCGCCGCCGCAGCAGCAGCAGCAGCAGCAGCAGCAGCAGCAGCCACAAACAGGGGAGCGCCCGCCGGCCTGAGATGGACCACACGGCCGCGCGCCTGGCCATACTGATGGACAGAGGAGGAGCAGGAGAGTCCGGGCGACAGGAAAGCACCGAGCAGGAGATGCGGGAGCAAGAGTCTTTGCCGCCGCCGCCGCCGCCGCCGCCGCCGCCGCCGCCGCCGCCGCCGCCGCCACCGCCCGCTCCTCGGCTTGCGCGGGAAAAGCGACACTCGCCCGAGGGAGGTGGACGAGCCGACGAGGACCCGTCGGCGTTCGTCCGGCGCATGCGCCATATCTTGTCGCGCGGCTCGGGCGAGCCCACCGCCACCGCCGCGCAGGAAGGAGAAGGCCAAGCGCCGCCGCCAGCAGCAGCAGCGGCAGCCTCAGCAGCAGCAGCCGCCGACGCCGAGAGAGCCGGCCCTGCTCTCCTTCCGCAACAACAACAACAACAACAACAACAACAACAAAAACAACAACAACAACAACAACCACTCGTGCCCCCGCACGCCGCGCGCTTGCTGCAGGCCGCGCGCGCGCGCCTCGAGGCGCGCCGGTGGGACGACGCCCGCGCGCACGCTGGCGCCGCGCGGGCGGCGCTGCTGCGGTGGGCCGAAGAGGAGGAGGAGGGGGGGGCGCCCTCGGCCGGCGGCGGCGGCGGCGACGGCGGCGGCGTCCACGCGGCGGTCGTGGCCTCCGCCGCGCGTCAGGCGGCGCAGATCGCCGCCGTGGCGGCCGTCCAGATGGCGGCGGCGGGCGACGGCGACGACGACGACGAGGGCCGCCGCCTAGGCTGGGCGGCGCTGCTGTGCGAGGGGGCGCGCGGCGACGCTCGCTCGGGAGGTAGCGGCGGCGCCGCGGCCGCAGCCGCCCCGCGCCTCTCCGCGCCCGCCTACCGCCGCCTCGCCGCTCTCGTGCACCCGGACAAGTGCGGCGAGGCCTTCGCGTCCGAGGCGTTTACCCTGCTGTCGGCGGCATTCTCGGCGCTCTCGGCCGGCGGCGGCGGCGGCGGCGGCGGCGGCGTGCCGGCGGCGGCCGCCGTGCCTCCGGCTCCCGGAGACGCCGCCGACGATCGCGACGGCGACGCCGCCTGGTGGCAAGACTGGGACGCTCCCCCGCCGCCGCCGCCGCAGCAGCAGCAGCAGCAGCAAAGGCAGGCCTTTTCGGACGACGACGCCGCCCGGTGGCGCGCGCAGCCGCTGTCCGCCCTCGAGGACGAGACGCGCGCGCTGGCGGCCGCCGTGCTGCGGCCCCCGCCGGGCCCGCCCGCGCCCCTGCCGCTGCCGCAGCGCGAGGCGCGCCTGCGGGCCGCGCGCTCCGTCCTGAGCGACCGCCTGGACGAGCGGAGGCGGCAGCTTTTTGCCGGCGGGGGCGACGGCTACTGGACGAGCGGGTGGGAGCAGGGGGAGGCGGTCGGGGGGCCGGGCGGCGCTGGCGGTGGCGGCTTTCTCCCGCCCCAATAGCGACGACGGCAGGGGAGAACAGGGAGAGAGAGGGTGAGAGAGAGAGAGAGACGGGCGAAAACGCACGTTTTGAAAAAGCACAGAACACAAGTCGTCAATCCGTCAAATGTCAATTCAACGATCGGGCGGGGGAGGAGGGGGCGGCGTCGCCGCCGCGCCCCCGGCGCCCGGAAAGGGGCGGCCGAGAGGAGACGCGCCGCGCCGCGGCACGAGGGGCCCGCGCGGCGCGTCGGCGGCTGCTGCTGGTGCTGCTGGTACTGCTGCCCCTCCCCCCGGCGGCGCGCCAGCCGATGCCCCCGCCGCCGCCGCCGCCGCCGCTGCCCCGTGCGCGCCGCCGCCGCCGCCGCCGCCGCCGCCCGCGCCCCCGCCAAAGCCGCCGCCCGCCTCGGACCCCGCGCCGCTCCCGAACCCGTCCGACGCGTACCCGCCTTGCTCCCAGGACGCCTCGCTGCCGCCGTCGCCCGAGAACGACCCGCCCTCGGACGCATCGCCGCCGCCGCCGCCGCCGCCGCCGCCCCGCCCGGCGACGGCGTCCTCGACCGCCGCACGGAATTCCGCCCGCGTCACCCTCCCGTCGCCGTTCTCGTCCATGGCGTCGAACTCGGCGTCCAGCTCGCGGTCGAGGCGCTCGTCAGCCCCCGGGCTGTAGACGCCGCGCGGGACCGACAGCGCCAGGAAGGAGCGGAAGGCCTCGCGCGTGAAAAAGCCGGCGGCCGCCGCGTCGAGGCGCCTGAAAGTTCGCTCGGCCACCGCCGCCCGCGCGCTGGGCGGCAGCCGGCCGCCGCCCCTGTGCAGCACGCCCGCCACGAACTCCCGCGCGTCGACCGTGCCCGTGTTGTCCACGTCCAGGGCGCGGAACACGCGCAGCAGCTCGGCGTCCGAGACCCCGGGCGAGGCGCGCCGGGCCGCCAACCGCAGCTCCTCGGGGGACACGGTGCCGTCGTGGTCGGCGTCCAGCGACAGAAAGGTCGCCACCAGCCGCGCGGCCTCTCCGCCCCTGAGGCCCTGGGCGAGGACGCCCATGACGAGGCGCCGAGCGCGCGAGTGGCAGGCGAAGCCGCGCAGGGCCTCGACGACGGTCGGGTCGAGCTGGGCGTGGCGGGCGGCGCGGCGCGCGCCGGCCGCGCCCGACGACGACGAGGGCGCTCCCGCTCTTGCTCCCGTCGCTGCCCCCGCTGCTCCCGCCGCCGCGCCTCCTCCCCCTGCCGCCGACCCCTCCCCCCCCGCGTCGTCCTCGTCGTCGTCCTCGTCCGGCGCCGCGAACCACGCCAAACACAGCGCGTCCGCCGCCTCGGGCCGGTCCGCCGGGTCGGGCGCGAGCATGGCGCGTATGGCGTCGCGCGCCGCCGCCGAGACGCGCGCCCACCGCGCGCCGGCAAACTTGACCAACGGCCCCTTTGCGATCATCTGGAGCGTCTTGGCGTCGCTGGCCGCCAGGAAGGGCGCCCGCCCGCTCAGCAGGGTGTACAGGACCACGCCGACGGACCACACGTCGGTCTTCTGGCCGGCGGAGGCGTTGGCCATCTCGGGAGAAGAGTAGCGCACGGTTCCGAACGCGCCGCGGACCTCCTGCGCGCCCAAGACCCACTCGGCGGAGCCGAAATCGATGACTTTCAGGACGCCGCCGGGCCCGTCGGCGTCGAACATGATGTTCTCGGCCTTCACGTCCATGTGCGCGATCCCGCGCGCGTGGCAGTGCGCGAGCAGGCGCAGCAGCGCGCGGCCGACGCGGCGCGCCGTGGCCTCGGTCAGGACGCCGCCGCCGCCGCCGTTCCCGCCGCTTTTGGCCTTTGCCGACGAGGCGGCGGCGGCCAAATGCTCAAACAGCTCGCCGCCGGACAGGTGCTCCATGACGATGTGGTACGAGCGGGCGTCCTCGAAGGCCTCGACGAAGCGCACGACGTGCGGGTGGCCGCGGAGGGCGACGAGGGCGCCGATCTCGCGCTCGACGCGGCGGCGCTGCGCGGCGGCGGCCGATTCGGCGGCGAAAGCAGAGCAAGCGGAGGCGCCGCCCTTTTGGCCGCCGCCCTTTTGGCCGCCGCCCGCGCTCGGCGGCCGCTGCGGCCGCGTCTTCGGGATGGTCTTGACCGCCACGCGCTCGCCCGTGTGGCGGTCGTGCGCGGTGAAGACCTTGCACGACGCGCCGTACGACACGAGCGTCGCGCGCACGTAGGTGTCGCGCAGCCGGCGCGGCGGCGGCGTGCCGGGCGACGCAGGAGTGGCCGCGCCGCCGCCGCCCGGGCCGCCGCCGTCGCGGCTCGGGCGGCCGCTGCTGCCGCCGCCGCCGCCGCCGCCGGCCTGCAGCAGCGGCGGCAACGACAGGGCCGCCGACGCCGCGCGGCTGAGGCCGCCCGCCGCGCCACCCGCCCCACCCGCCCACCCGGCCTCGCTGCCGGCGTTGAGCACCACGGCGCCGTCCAAGGCGGCGCGCTCCGACAGCTCTCTCGCGCGCGCGGCGAGGATGGGGTCGGACGGCGGCGGCGCGCGGCCGCGGGCGTCCTTTTTTGTCGTCGTCGCGAGCGTCGTGGCGCGGCGGAGCTTTTGCGACAAGCTCTGGGGCTGCTGCTCGTCTAGGCTCTCGTCTGGGGGCGCCGCGCTCGCCGGGTCCTGCGCGGCGGTGGCGGTGCGCGAGGCGGCGCAGCCCATTGTTGTGTTTTTTCCTTTACGAGCGGCGAGAGCGGCGGCAAGCACCGGCGAGCCTCGCTCGGGCTGCGGCAGCTCTTGGACGCGTTCTCGAGCGCGCGCAGGCGCGCGCGCGCAAAAGGTCAGGCGGTCACACCGCTCCGATCATTGTTGGGATCCGACCTGCTGGGATCGCCATCGAGCATCGAGCGCGCGCGTCGGAAAGAGGAGGGAACGCGGGCTCCTTGTCGCAAGCGCGCGTCGCCTGTCGTTCGCCTATTGCTTCTCTCGTCTTATTCGCTGAGCGCACGTGTGTGCGCGTCGGCTGTCAGTGAGGCAGGTCAAGGATCCAGCAAGTCTGCGCTCTCGAGCCAGCAATGAGTGCGGTTCCACGCGGGGCGTCTCGACAAGGACCGCTTCGTCTCGGCGCGTTGTCCCGACCTTGCGCTCGTCGACGCCGCGCGAATCGAAAGAGAAAACAACGGGCGCCGCCTCTCACGCCTGGGCCAGCCTCGCCTCGATCGCCGCCACCAGCTGGTGCCGCGCCAGGCCCCGGACGCCCCCGGCCTCGGCCGCCATCCCCACGAGCGCCAGGGCGCGCCACCTGCCAAACGTCGCCGCGCCGCCGCCGGGCCCGCCGCCGTTTCCGCCGAGCGCCCACTGCGCCAGCGGCTCCCCCGGCGGCAAGCGCAGCGCGGCCGCGTACGCCTCGACGCGCTCGCGCCACGGCCTCAGGGACGGGTCGTCTCGGGCGGCGGGCGCGTGAGAGGAGGGAGCCGAGGGGGCAGCGGCGGCGGCGGCGGCGTTTCCGTTGGAAGAAGGGTCCCGGGCGCCGGCCAAAGACGCGCCCTCCGCCGCCGGCGCCGTCGACGCCCCCTGCGCCGCCGCCGCTCCCTCCGCTGCCGCCGCCGCCGCCGCCGCCACCTGGCGCGCCCCCTCCTCGAGCGCCGCGCGCACGTGCGCCACGTCCGCGTCGAGCGCGTCCAGGCCGTGGCGCGTGCACCGGCGCACGCGCGCCAGGCCGTCCAGCGCCGCCTCCGCCGCCACCTCGACCACCGCCCGCCACACCTCCTCCCCCGCCCGCCGCCCTCGCCCGCCGCCGCCCCTCGCGCCCCTCCCGCCGCCGCCGCAGAGCGCCGCCGCCTCTGCCGCCGCCCCCCGCGCCGCCCGCGCCAGCGCCGCCGCCCAGGCCCGCGCGGGCCTCGCCGCCGCGGGCTCGCGCGCGCCGTACGCCGCCGCCGCCGCCCCCCCGCCGATCTGCGCGGGCAGGCCCCAGTCCGGATCGCAGACGGCCGGGCTGAGCAGCTCGGGCAGCGCCGCCGCCGCCGCGCGCAGCGCGTGCGCCGGAAGCCACTCGCGCAGCGCCGCCGCGTCGGCGAGCGGGGCGGCGGCGGCGGCGGCGGCGGCGCTCGCCGCGGCCGGTTCCGGGGGGCAGAGGGCGGCCAGGCGGCCCTGGGCGGCGAGGAGGGGCGCGGCGAGGGCGCGCAGGGAGGAGGTGGCCGAGAGGCGCTCGGAGAGGGTGTAGCAGGGCGGGGGGGCAAGGGCGGGGCCGCCGCCGCCGCCGCCGCGGGCGGGGGCGGGGGCGGGGGCGGGGGCGGGCGGGGGCGGGGCCGTCGGCGTGGCCGACGCCGCTGCTGCTGCTCCTGCTGGGGCTGCTGCTGCTGCTGTTTTCGTTTCTGCCATTGCCGCCGGTGACGCCGAACGGTTCGGACCGTCGCGCGTCGCCACAGCCGACGCCGGCGCCGGGCGCGGCGGGTCGGCGCCCGCGGCAGTAGCAGCGGCGTCGGCGTCGCCCGAGGGCGCGGCCGGGGGCAGAGCCTGCGTCGACAAGGGCCGCTGATGCGGCGGCGGCGACGGCGGCACGGGAGCAGAAAAGCGCGACGAAGACGCGCCAGCTGCAGCAGCTCCCGACGACCGGTCGGCCATGTCGGCGTTCATCAGCTCGACAAAGGCGCCCTTGAGGTGGCGGGCAAAGCCGTCGAGCCGAGTCGCGCCCGCGGGCGAGCGCGGCGTCGGCGGGCCCCCAGCTCGGGCGGCGGCGGCGGCCTCGGCAGCGTGGGCCCCGCCGCCCGACGACGATGACGGCGGCGGCGACAGGGTCCCCCGTCCGGGCTGCGGCGGCGCCGGCGACGTAGAGGGAGCAGCGACAGGCGGCGCCGCGTGCACAGCGGCCGCGGGCGGCGCCCGTGGCGGCTCGGCGCCGCCGGCTCCCTCGGGCCCGCACCCGGACGGCGGCCCGGCTGCGAGCAGCGCCTCGACCCTGGCGCGGTGCTTGCAGCCCGGCCGCGCCAGCAGCCTCAGGAGCGCCGAGCGCAGGGCCGGCGGGCGCACGAGGTCCGGGCGCCACGCGAGGGCCTCGAGGCCGGCGCCGCCGAACAGCAGGAAGACGGCTTGCGCGTACGAGTCGAAGAGCTCGGAGCACATGCCCAGGGCGGCGGCATTGGCTGCGGCGGCGGCGGCGGCGGCGGCGGCGGCGGCGGCGGCGGCGGCGGCGGCGGCGGCGGCGCGCGACGGCGGGGGGGCCGGCGGCGAAGACGAGGAGGACGAGGACGAGGACGACGACGCGGACGAAGGAGGCGGGCCGAGCCGCGCTGCGAGCGCGGCGGCGGCGAGCAGCCCGCGCAGGACGTGGGCGGAGCTGCGGGTGTGCTCGTCGTCGCCGTCGAGGTCGTCGTCGTCGCCGCCGCCGTCGTCGTCGGGGCTGCTCCCCGGGTCGCCGCCGCCGCTGCCTGTGTCGCCGCCCGCGCCCGCGCCCGCGCCCCCCGCCGGCGGCGGCGCAAGGGCGCGTAGCAGGGCCCCGCGGCCGCCGAGCGCCGCCGCCTCGGCCGCCGGCAGCGGCTTCCAGCGCTCGCGGGCCAGGCACGCGCGCAGGCCGTCCACGTGCGCCAGGCACAGGCGCGGGATCCCGCCGGCCAGCGTGGCCACGATCGCCGCGCGCGCGTGAAACGCAGCTGCGGCGGCGGCGGCGTCGGGGGTCGTGCCGCCGTCGCCGCTGTGTTCGTCGCCGCCGCCGCCGCCGCCGTCGCGGCCACCGCCCGCCGCCACAAACGCCTCCCCGAGCGCCGCAAACTCCAGGGCCCACTCGGACACCTTGACGTAGTCCTCCGCGGCGAGCAGGCAGCGCGTTGTCCAGGCTGTAGCAGACGGAGGCGCCAAAAAAGACGACGACGGCAGGCCGCCGCCCGCCGTGCCGCCCGCCGCTCCGAACCCCGCTGCGCCGCCGCCCGCCGCGCCGCCGCCCGCCGCGCCGCCGCCCGCCGCGCCGACGGCCGCGCCCAGCAGCTCTAGCACCGGGGAGCATGCCGCCCGCCACACGCGCGCACGGCCCCCTCCCGAGAGCGCGGCGTGCACGCCCGCGAGCAGGCCGCGCATCGCGCCCGCCATGCGCCCGGCGGCCTCGCGCGCCTCGGCCTCCGAGGGCACGACGGCGGGGGCGGCCGCCGCTCCGTCGCCCGAGGTGGCGGCGGCGACCAGGGCGGCGGCGGCAGCGTCGGCGGCCGATGCGGACGCCGCCTGCTGCTGCTCGTGCTGGCACCGCTGCTCGAGCTGCAGCTGCCGGGCGGCGGCGATGGCGTCGGCGGCGGCGGCCGAGGCGGTGGCCTCCAGCCCGCCCTCGGCGCTGCCGGAGTCGCCCGCGATGCTGGCGCCGGCCCGGCCGCCGCAGCCGCCGCGACTGCCTCTGTCGCCGCCGTTGTTGCCGATGCCGCCCGCCGCCGCAGCAGCCGCTGGTCCTCCTCCCCCAAACGCCGCCGCCGCCGCCGCCGCCGGCCTGAGCTGCTCCAGCCGCGCCGCGTGCCACGCCTGCATCGCCTCGTACGCGTCCATGACCTCGGCCGCCTCGCGCATGGCGCCGTGCAGCGCGGCCCGCGCCGAGTCGGCCGTCAGCATTCGGCACAGCCGCGCAAAGGGCGGCGAGGGGCCGCTGCCGCCGTCGCCTTCGGCCGGCGGCGACGGCGAGAACGGCCCGGGGGGCGCCGTCGCGGGCGAAGCGGCGGCGGCGGCGGCGGCGGCCGGCGGCGGCGGCATCGACAGCACGACGCTGCGCACGACGCGCGCGCACGCGTCCCGCGCCGCGTCGCAAAAGGCCGCGACGACCTTGGGCCCGAGCTCGGCGCCCGTGGCGCCCTGCAGCAGGTAGCCCTCGATCAGGCGGCCATAGTCGCCGCAGGCGGCGGGGCCGGCGGCGGCGCCGGGAGGCGGAGGCGGGGCGGGCGGCAGAGCGGCCGCGGGCGGCGCCCCCTCCTCCCCGACCGCCGCCGCCGTCGCCTCCGCCGCCGCGTCTGCCCCGCCTCGAGCCGCCCCGGCCCCCCCGCTGCCCCCCCCCCGCCCGCTCCTCCTCGGGGCCCTGGGAAACCCCGCGCACGCTCCCCGCAGCGCTCCGTCCTGCCGCCCGAGCGCGTCGCCGTAGCACCGCTGCACGAGAGCGCCGAGGCTTGCCGCCGCCGCCACGCCCTCGGCCGCCAGCGCCTCGGCGGCGCGGTACGCCTCCACGCACAGCAGCACGGCCCCGCCGTACTCGGACGCCTCGTGCGCGCGCCTGAGGGCGCGCGGGAGGGAGGCCACGCCCGCCGCGCGCCCGGCCACGTCGAGCAGGCGCAGCAGGCGCTGCTGCCGCCGGGCCGAGGCCAACAGCGAGACCCGGGTCGCCGCGCCGCGGCCCGAGCGCGCGAGCTCGGCCCGGGCGGCGCGGCAGGCGGCGAGCGCGGCGCCGACGCCCTCGGCCGCGTCGGCCGCGAGCGCGAAGCCCTCGAGCAGGAGCGGCTGGCGTCGGAGCACCGCGGCGCGCAGCTGGTCCTCGCAGGCGGTGAGGGCGGCGGCGAGCGCGTCGGCGCGCGCGTCGGCCGGGGCGCGGCCGCCGCTCGGCGCTCCCTGGCCGGCTGCGGCGGCGGCGGCAGGGGACGGCGGCGGCGGCGGCGGCTCGGACGCGAGCAGCTCGAGGCGGACGCAGCTGTCGGCCCCGGCGGCCGCCGCCGCGACGTCGTCGTCCTCGAAGTAGGCCGGGTCCAGGGAGGCGAGGACGGCGTCGCCGCGCGGCAGCAGCAGGGTGCTGCTCTCGAGGGCGGCCGAGGCCGCGGCCGCGCGGTCCCCCCGCCGCTGCTGCTGCTTGGGCTGGCGCCGGCGGCCGAGCGCAGCGGCGGGGGCGGCGGCGGGGTCGTCGCTGGCGGCCTTCTTTTTCGCCGCCGCCGCCGCCGCCGCATCGGGATTTCGTGCGAACAGCCGCATGGGACTCTTGCCGCCGTTGCGGGCAAAGCCAAACAGTCGCGCAGACGAAGGAGGAGGCGCTTTGCCACCAGCGCCACCAGCGCCGCCGCCGCCGCCGCCGCCCGGCCTGGCCGCCTCGCCGCCGCCGCCCAGCGGCCCGGCGATCGGCGCGTAGTCGGCGGCGGCGGCGACGGCGACGGGCGAGGCGAGCGCGCCGCCGCCGAGCGCACCGGGCGGGGAGGCGCGCGGCAGCATGCGCGCTGGGCGTGGATGGGGCCTGTTGATGAGGTCGGTCGCCACGCACGCCGGCCCGTCCACCCCTAGCAACCCCGCGCTGCCGAGCAGGCCCGCGCTCCGCCGAGCCGCCCGCCCGAAAACCCGCGCTCCCTCTCCCTCTCCCTCTCCCTCTCTCTCTCTCCTCTCTCTCTCTTGTGCTCCCTCTCTTGCCCAAATTTGGCGCGCGCCGCGCCGCCGTCCGCCGCAGCTTCTGCCGTCGTTGCCTCTTTTTAATTGTCTTGCTTGCCTTGTGCTCTTGGCAAGGGTTGGTCGCACAGGTGTCGGGTCGACTTTCTCGAACAGGGACAGAGAGAAAGAAGAGAGGCGACAGGAATTATTCACGTGCGAGCGCGGGCGGCGGGCAAAAGGTCTCGAGGGCCCGCCCTCCTTCCGCCAGCAGGCGCCGCCGTCGGCGAGGTCGCCTTTGCGGCTCCACGACCTGAGCGGCGGCTTGAAATCAGGCGCCGACGAGAGCTACCGCCTTGTATAGCACCGTCCCACTCCGGATATCGGTAAGCGCTGGTCGCTCCCGCAGCCGCCCCCGCCATCTCTTCGCAACGCGCGCGCTGACAAAAAATCTCCGACTCCCTCCCTCTCTCCCGCGGGCTCCCGAAACGTCCCGGCTGCCCCGTTCACAGCACTCCTGGCGTGGCACATCGACCCTGGTCGCAACTGCCCGTCGAGCGCCTCG
>Ga0209390_10006367_pt1 | contig 15908 bp, 19 predicted proteins | sample BON01_FD_187212 | JGI IMG/M metagenome (GOLD analysis project Ga0209390, IMG submission 187212) | Freshwater microbial communities from Lake Bonney liftoff mats and glacier meltwater in Antarctica - BON-01 (SPAdes) (version 2) | ecosystem: Environmental > Aquatic > Freshwater > Ice > Glacier... | reverse complement strand
AGTTTATAATCATAAAGCCAAGGGGTTTTTGGTGATATGTTTTGGTTTTCGAGCTGTTGAGAGATATTGTGATATTTATCTTTGATTCCCAAGGTTTCATGATCTCCGTAGTAGGTTACGATGATCTATATTCAAATTCAGGTCAGTTTTCAGATATTCTGGATTGGTCACTAATTTATTTAAAGTGACCCTAAAGTCTTCTTCTATAAAGAGCAATCGCTCATCCTTTCCATATATTTCAAGATTTTTTATCGTTTTCTTTAGAGGTATGTTTAGCCAATCTGAAGGATGCTTACCTACCGAAAGATTATCTATAAAAAGGATATGGTCTGTTGTTGTATTATATAATCTATTTACCATATTACGCCCAACAAATCCGCAACCCCCTGATATTAAATGTGTTTTCATTAATTTAATTTTTTATAATCTAAATTAATATTTGAAATTTGCAAAACCTTCATCATAAACAGAATTAATTATTTCATAACCCTCTTGAGGCAAACTTATGTCCATCACTATTTTTGATTCATTAATTTTTTTAGATACATCAATTTGCAAAACCTCTGAAATGAAAATTAAATCCTGCTTGTTTTCCATCTTTGGAATGCGATTCATCTTTAATTTTGACTTAAATATTCCATAGTGCCACTTCAATAAATAGCTTTGGGGTATGAGATGAGAATCTTTATCACTAACATCTGGAAGCACCTTTACAATATCAAAAAATGTTAAATTTGATAAGACCTCTTTATACTTTAAATCTTTAGGCTGAACGTCATAACCCAAATTTCTCAATATAGCAACCTGAGAATATTCTAAATTTAAATGGGTTTCACCTAACCTATTTACTCGTAAACCAAAAAAAATCTTGTAGTAAGACTCTATGCGTTTAGTGGGATTCCTAACCAAAAAATAAAATTTGTAATTTGATTTACCCGTTATTTTTTTCTTATTGTTGGCATACAATAACGACTTTAAATTAGCATGTTCTAGATTTTTCGCGGCGTTTAGAGTCGATGACATCACTTTACTATTGGCAGAAATAAAGTAGTTTAAATCTCTATTAAAAAAATGATTACTTTTAAATGGATAATCTAATTTAGGCTTAACTGGTTTAAGACCTCTAATGAGGTGATATTTAATTCTTATTTCGCTCAATACTCTATTTTTAAAAGAAATAAAATGTAAACTAAACCAATTTTTACCAAACACAGCCCAACAGTTGAAATCAAACACACCATAAGCCTCCTTTATGATGCCTGATTATTTCAATGTATTCTTTAAAAATGAAAGGATGGCTATACCTTTATTGGGGTGTGCTGCCAAATAATTAAAAAATGCTTGTTCGAAGATTTTGTATTTAGTTTTATCTAGTTTCTTCGTATTGAATTCTGTTTTTAAACTTTTCCACCATATGGCAATGTACTGTTCATGGTCCTCTTTTACCGTCATTCTATTTTGCTTATGAATTACACGCATAGCCGTTAGATGGTTAATCTCTCCCGCATACAAATTACAAAAACCTGCCAAACGTCTCCATAAATGAATATCTTGGCGTAATTTTAATTGGGTATTAAAATAACCCACAGTCTCAAAAACTGTTTTTTTTAAGGTAATCCCGTTGGTGTGAAATTCTCCACTTACGGCTTCATGTTTATGAAATAAAACTTCAAATAATTCGCTAGGACTTACAGGGCTTGATAGGGATAAATTCTCTTGATATCCAAAACCTTTTTCGAAAAATTCTTGTTTAGCCTTTTCAGAATAAAATGATGTACCCACAGCACTATAGACTCCATCGCAGTCTGGATATTTTGAGAACACTTGTTTATCTTTCTTAAAACGGTTTGGTAAATAATAGTCATCGGCATCCAGAAAGGCAATATAATCGGAAGTTGCTTTTCGTATACCTAAATTACGAGAGGCTCCTGCACCATGGTTTTGTTTATCAGAATGCTGAAAAACCTTAACTTTTGAATATTCATTTTCAAGTTGCAATGCTACTTCAAGAGCATTGTCGGGTGACTTGTCTTCAACCAATATGATTTCCCTAACCTAATCCAAATACAAAGCCGAAAACACTGCTTTTTCTAGAAATTTTTCGGCATTAAATACTGGAATAATAACAGAAACTTTAAAGTCGATTTTATTCATCGAAATAGTTTAATCGTGTAGAGGAATATTCTCTCAAATAACTTTTTTTGATTACAATCTCTCATTTTTGCAAACCCACAGTTCTTTGTCTAAATTCCAATTGATGTTAAGTCCCAATTGTTTTTTCAATAATTTTTGTTGCTTTTCGAAAATTGGATGTAACATGGTAAAGGTTTGTAACGAGAATTTCTCTTTAACATCAGGTGATGTTTTATTAAATATATCAAAGGATTTGATTTCTACCCTACCTAAATCCAAAAAATCAAAAACTCCATTCATAACGCTTTGAGGGTTCTTCTTTAAATCTTCCATCTGTAATATATAGACGTTAGTTTTTCCGAATTCATCGATATAAGACTTAATTCTATCGTAATACAAAGTAGTATCTATTACCCAGTTATTAATGAACTTATCGATGTTTTTATCAAAATTTCTACTATTTTTTGCATGGTAAAAGTTCGAGGTAATGCGAGCAAATGGATTTCTGATAATATATAAAATCTTTGCGTCAGGAGATTCTAAAGCTATTTTTTTTGGTAATTGATATCTTAATTCATTTCTATCTTGGGTATAATACGTAGAAGCATCGCAAAAGTACTTATGCCATGCCAAGTTTCCGTTCATATATTTATTTAACAACTCCTTTTTTGAACTGATTTCAAAAGAACGTTTCTTCCAATATGATTTTGCCCAAGCCTCAAACATAAAATATCCTGATTCTTTAAATGGTGAGGTAACACATATATCTTCGTGATTGCTCAAATAATTGTACAATGATGTAGTACCGCATTTTTGGCTTCCAACCAGTATGAGATTTGGAACTCTATTTTTTATATTGACTAATTGATACTTTCTTTTATCAAAGCGATAATTATTGTTTATTTTAATAATATCCTTTGAAATATGAATTTCTCTCCATTTAAATCTAAAGTAATCTATCATTTTTGAGGTTTATTTTTTAGTGTATAATTCAGGAATTTATTTATCACGCCACCTGATGATTTAGCATATAATAAGTTGCGCTAGAACTGCATAAGATCATCTTTGTCTAAAACAAAGAAGAATATTAAACTAATTAATTATTATTTATAAAAACAATTGTTAAATACGTATTTAAATGCCCAAACCGTTAAATTAGATTATATGAACTTTCTGCAATGCTAGATCGTATTTTTCTTTGATTAAGGAGCTTTTAAATCTTTCATTACAGCTTTCGATTGCACTAATTCTAAATGTAGCATTGAGGACCTCGTTACTTAGCAATAAAGAGCTCTTTGATATTAAAGATTCAATATCCAAATAGGGTACTATAAATCCTTTTGTTTAATTAATAACAATCTCTTTGTTCCCTCCTGTATCGAATGAAACAAAAGGAACACCAGAAGTCTGGGCTTCTAGTATGGCATTACTAAAATTTTCTTCCAAATTTGGTGATATCCCGATAAAACATTGCATCACGTGCATAAAATTCTTTTCCATTCAATATGTCCTGGAGCATAAATTCTATCTTTAAATGGCAACAATTCGTAACTTAAATCTTCAGGGATATGACCTAAAAGATAGAAATATGTATCGCTATCAACTTGTGAAAGTCTTCTGATAATTTCAAATACATATCTTTTCCCTTTAATTATGGAACCTGCAGAGGGAATGTAGACTACCTTTTTATCTGCTGGGAACAATTTTTTTGTGGAAGACTTATCTTTTAATTTTGTAAACACCCTTTCTTCCATAAAATTATGAATACAAAAAATGGGTTTACCAGAATCTAAAAACTGCTTTTTGGCCATTTCAGAATAGTAATGAATTCCTTTAGCCCTATAAACACTCTCAACCATTGGATTCGATAGGAAAATCTCTTTATCCTTTTTAAATCGATTGGGTAAATAATAATCATCAGAATCCAAAAAGGCAATATAATCATGCGATGCTTTTTGTATTCCCAAATTACGCAAAGCCCCTGCGCTATGATTACCTTTGTCAAAATGTTGGAAAAATTTAACTTTATCGTATTCTTCTATTAACTTTTTACAGAGGTCTAAAGCATTGTCAGGGGACTTATCTTCAACCAGGATAATTTCTCCTACCGAATCTATTTTAACGGCGGATTCTACTGCTTTTCTTAAATATTTTTCAGCATTATAAACAGGAATAACAGAAACTTTAAATTTATCCAATTGCATTCTCTATTACTTTATTTGTTTTTACTAATTGTTACTTCTACTTGAAAATTAGTACAAGATTCTCTCCTTTCCATTTCAAATTAAAGTCTCGATTTGAAAAAGCTTTAAATAGTATTCTTGCACAGCGATCATCGATATCGGGATGAAGTTCCAATATTAATGTTCCGATTTTGTCGATCCATTGTTCAGTGTTTTTTGAAAGTATTTCAACTTCGGAACCTTCAACATCAAGCTTCAAAACATCAATAAAATCCCAACCAAACTTTTCCATTATACAAGGAATGCTGTACGCTTGTATCTTTCCATTTGCCTCGTCTTCTATAACCTGCAATGCGTATTTCCAAGCTTTATCATTTTCAAACGAAAGCTTTGTATTGCTGGACCATATTGCGCCTTTAACACATGTAATTTTATTAATCTCAGAAGTATTTGCGATAAGAACTTCAAAGTTCTCGGGATCTGGTTCCAATGCAATTATAGATGCTTCGGGGTATTGCTTATTCCAATAACGACTTGCACCACCAATATTCGCACCTCCATCTAAAATTGTTTTAGGGGGTTTTGTGATGAAGCTTTTATATTCTTCGCGTAAAATATTCATATCAAATACCCAGGGATCTGATGTACCGCACCTTATTGTAAAATTATTTTTATAGCCCTTTAATCTAAGATTTAGTTTTTTATTGGGTTTGTTTTGAAAGAAATAAAATGATATTGTTTGAAAAACCCCAGGATAGCGAATCGTCCTGAATATAGGATACAAAGCGTAATAATTTATTCATGTTAATCTAGATTAAAATCATTAGATAAAAATTAATGGTTTCATGTTTTTAAAGTATTCCAAATCGTATCATCAATTAAACTCAAATGCTTTTCAATTGAGTAATGGTTAATAATACGTTCTTTACCTTTAGTACCAAAGGATTTTGCTAAAGTTCTGTTTTCAGTTAGTTTTATCATATAATTGGCCATAGCTTCAATATCTTCTTCGTCCACCAAAAATCCAGTTTCATTCTCAATGACAACATCTGGTATTCCTGCATGTCGTGTTGAAACTATTGGAAGCCCTGCCGCCATTGCTTCAATGATGCCAACTGGAGTGCCATCACTATCACCATTAGCAGCAACCAATGAATGTTGGACGAACAGAAAAGACTGTTCTAATTCTTCGATGATATGTTTTCGCTCTAATCCACCCAATAATTTTATATTTTTTTCCAATTTTAAGCTTTTGATCATATTTTTCGAAACTTCTAAAAGCTCACCGTCCCCAATCATTCTTAATTCAAGATTTGGATAGCTTTTCAAGACTTTCTGAAAAGCTAAAATGGTAAGATAAGGTGCTTTCTTATAGGTCTGCCTTCCCACCGATACTAAAATATTAGACTCGTAATTCGGTGTTATGTCCAAATATTCAGAATTTGGGCCATATGTATTTAATATGATCTTTTCTTCAGGACATCCATGGGCTATCAATGCCTTTTTCATGGCATGGGAAACAGCAAAGATAGTTTTGGCATACCTAAACATAAAAGCATATCCATCCTTGAACTTTTGAAGAATATCATATCGCGAAGCATCGAAACCATGGAAATGAACGATTAAAGGAATATTCAAAGACTTACAAACGGGAGCAATAAAGCTTCCTGTCGTTCCATATTCTGCCAAGACAACATCAATTTTGTGGTCTAGAATATATTTTTTTATTAAAGCTTCATCGGTATTAGCTTTAGACTTTTTCTTCTCTATTCTAAAATAATAATAATGTGGCAGCAGCGACTTCAACTTATCTGTCCAGTTTTGAATAGGTTTGTAAACTTCCTTTAAGGGATTATCGTCTTTAGTATAATACTTAAGATAATAACCGTACAAATGAAAAATGTTACCATCTAACTGCTCCATGTGGGCACGGATAAAAGTTTCAGTTAATCCCACTTTAGATTGTGATACGATTAGAATGTTTTTTTTATCTTTCATTTTTTCAATAAACGTCTTAACCTTGCTCTTGGTCGCATCTTTAACTTGATTTTCAACCAGAACTCTTTTAATTGTTTTGCTATAATTTCCTTTGCTAATGGTTTACGGTTATCACCATAATAGAGTAATTCGCCATTTAGCTTCATATTTAAAGGAATTTTTACCTTTTTAACACTGCTATTCCTATAGCCATTAAGCAATTCAAACCATTGCTTATGTGTGATATCGGAGCTGTACTTTGTTTTAATGGTCTGAATTGCATTTTCAGACATTTGTTTCCATAAGAGCTGATCATCAACAAGAGTTTTCAATTTATCTTGGTAATCTTCTTCTCTGTTTTTAAATATCAAACCGTTGACACCTTGTGATATAATTTCTTTGATGCCACTTTCTTCATAAAGGCAAACTGGTACGAGGCCACAAGCCATGGCTTCCATCAGCGCAATAGGCATCCCTTCATAATCACTCATTAAGGTGAACACCTGATGATTTAACATGACATTCTGGATTTCAGAAGGGGCGACTGAACCTTTGAAATAAACCTTATGCGTATGTTTGCAATTATTAAGCAAGAGTTTTACCTCATTTTCCTGAGAACCACTTCCATATATTGAAAACTCCAAACTGCTATTTTTAATGGAGGCGTGCAAAAAAGCAGTCGTTAATTTAAGTATTTCTTTTTGCGTAGTCTCCAATCTACCAGCATACATTACTTTAAGCTGTGCATTTTCTCGAATTGCATGTTCTTGTTTTAAAGGTGTACCACATGGGATAACTGCGCATTTTAAATCATCAGAATCAGCAATACTCTTAATAAAATCAGACACAGAAACTGCAACTGTAAGTCGATCTGTGTCGTTTCCTATGATGAATTTTTTAATAACACTCTTATAGAACGCATCATTGGAATGCAACACGCCAATAACAGGAATATTAAATGGCTTTAAATATTTAGCAGCATAAAATGCTGGTATAACTAGGTTAGCTACGACAACAACAAGAGAATTGGTTTTAATAATCTGTAATATTTCTTTGACCTGATCTGCTACAAAAGGAACTTGATCTCTATCAATAGAAAAAGTTGGTAATCCATTTGACTGAAAAAATTGCAAGGTCGGACATTCCTCTATTGCGCCATTATAAATGAAGAACGTAGAAATATCCAATCCATAGGTATTTCTCAAATCTGGAATTAATCTTTGCAACCAAGCATTAGGCCCCGTAGCTATATGTCCCGGTCTGTCGTATGCGCAAAAGAGAATTTTCAATTTTATAAATCTTTTACAAATGAGTCCAAAAACGTCTTTACCATTTGGTCTTCGGTATACTCTTGAACAATACGTTGTTTATTATAACTCCCTATTTCTTCAGCTAAGGCTTCATTTTCAAGCAATGCTATTATTTTTTGTGCTAAATCAATAGGATTGTTGGGATCACTTAGGGTATCTTTCAAATAGAGAGCAGACAAGCCTTCTCTGTTTCCAGAGATATTTGTAGCCACAACCGGCTTCTCTAAAACCATAGCCTCACATATGGCATTAGGAACACCCTCTTTATTTGAGCTGTGCACAATCAAGTTAGACTCCAAAATGAGTTCATTTGTTTCTTGTATACTCCCAAGCATTTTAATACTATGGCCTATTTGTAAATCAAATGCAAGAACTTTTAAATCCTTGGTAGTATCTCTTGTGTCACCAGCTAAAAGCAAGTATATTGTCTGTTGCTTAGCCTCAAAATGATCTAATACATATTTCCATGCATTAAATAAAGTTTTATGATCTTTCCACGAGGTTAAATTGGCAATCATACTTACCACTATAGCATTAGATTCAAGGTCTAATTTCTTGCGCCACAATGGTTTTATTAATGTGAGATCAGGAATAGCAATAGGATTATTGTATTGCTGAATTTGTCTTGCTCCAAGATTATAATTTGTTTGTAAAAACTCACTACCGGCATAAGAGTTAGAGACAATTTCTGTAACACTGTTTATAAGTTTTTCTTCGTGTTTTGTCTTAAATAAAAAGCGTCCTTCATCCTGCATATTCCACCATGCATATTTTGCACCTGTATATTTCCATCCTCCTAATATCTTTTTGCAATTGTCTGAACTGTAGGGGAGAATAAAATCTGGTTTCAGTTTTCTCAGAAACAAAATAAACTTAAGAGTGTCTGTAAGCTTTTGTATTCTGTCACCATTGACTCTGTAAAAAAAAATGAGTGTCTCAAAACCCTCTTTATTGTATATCTCTTTTACGATACCGTCACCCCCAGCGGCAATAAAAATAACATTGGCATGGAGTTGATTTTTCAAAACACGCGCCAAAATAAGACTTTGGGTTTCCGCTCCACCAAAGTTATTATAGTTACCAATTTTTATTATAAAGGTTTTGCCTTTAAGCTTTTCTTTATAAATCTTTATATTCATTTAAATTTTGTTCTGATTAAAATCAGTTTATAATTTCATTAGACTTTATCTGTGTTTTCTTTAAAAAGCTAAATAAACTTGTCAATTTTCTACCAGCTCTATAGGATGTAAAAGTCATTAAAGTTGTGTTAAGAGCTTTGGTTGAGGCGGAAATGTCTTGTGTTAAGCTGTAGTCTTCTGAAGTAAATCCTGCAATTTGGGTAGAAATTTATCCAATCGTATTGCACACACTCTAGGATATCATCCTCTAAATATTTTACTTTTTATATAAAAAAGCTGTCTTATTATAGGCATTGATTTAACCTTTTTTATCGTTTCTTCTATTATCGATACTCTTGTTACAAGACTATTAATATTAAGTTTTAAGGTGCAAATCTTCTCATCAAGCGAAAAGATCTTTCTGGCTAGTTGTTCAAGAGCCTCACGCTGATATAAAACCAACCAGTCCTTGTGTTTTTTTGCAAATGAATGCTTTGCAATATGCATCCGCTTAGAGTTACTCGTGGCAGCGGATGCATGCTTTCTATAATATATTGTAGGCTCAGGATTAATACTAATTTTCAAATTCTTCTCTAATATCCGCACCCACAAATCGTAATCTTCAACGTGCTGTATTTCTTTGTCTTCATCGAATAGTTGAACGCTATCAAAAACTTTTGTACGAAGAACAGCAGACGAAGCTGGTATTGCATTTCTGATACTTAATATATAAGGAAATGCCTTCATTTCCCAATCCACATATCCTTCAATTCCTACGGACTTTAATGGGCTATCATGATTTAAAAGATAGGCAAATGATGAATAGAAATAAAGTTCAGGGTCACTATTAAAATGATTAATTGCCTTTTCGAGATGATCGGAAGCCCAGTAATCATCTGGATCTAATAATGCTATAAAAGCACCTTTTGCTTGCTTAATAGCTGTATTTCTGGCCGCGCTTACACCACGATTTTCTGTACTAGTAATAAACTGAATACTTTGATATTTGTGTTTTTTAGCAAATTTTAAAACAATATCCTCAGTCCCATCCTTTATCCCTAAATCTTCTACTGCAATTATCTCCCACTTGGTATAAGTTTGCACTCCGACAGAATCAAGGGCTTGCTGGATATATTTACCCATATTGTAGCAGGGCATTACTATAGTAACTAGTTTTTCCACAATAATTGTTAATCTTTTATTTTATTTAATTTTGTTATAATATTTTTAATCCTTGTTCTTAGGCCTATATACATTCCAAATTTCACAAATGCATTAGAAAGTTTTAGTTTTAAACTTTTTAAAATATAATTTTGCTGGGGTAACCATATTAAACGCCAAAAATAACGATGATAATTTTTTAAAATAAATTTTAAGTAATTCTTGTACTTACCTTCATCTTGATAAAGTTGACTAACTTTTTTAGCTTCTTTAAATTCCCACCGTCTCAAGTTGTATTGATATTTTTTCTTAAAATGTTTGTTGAGGTAATTTGATGTATTTTGAAAAGCATAATATCTTTTTACAAGAGACATGCTAGACCAAACACCATAGCCAGTGATGCGGTAAACTGACATTTTTTCATTAATAAATCCTACAGGACCTTTCTCCGCTAAAAGAGAGAATAACACCAAATCACCATTTGAGACATTTAACATCCAGTCAGGCAACTTAATCATACTAGTTCTAAATAAAACCGTTGCCGTATGAACTGGATAACCTGATAAGAAATCTTCAGTTTGTAATATTTCTTTTCTATTACTAAGGAAAGCATTATCAAATTCTTTCTCAGTATCCCCCATTTTTAAACACTGAGCAACAGCACCACACATTGAGAATGTTGGGTTTTGTTCTAAAAAATCTACTTGTTTTTGAAGTTTGAAAGGATCTGTCCAATAATCATCACCATCCAGCAAAGCCACATACTTACCTGTGCAATTTTCTATAATATTGATAAAATTATAGAGCCTGCCTAACTTTTGACGCTTTTGCCAATATGCATCTCCATTTTGACGGTCCAATATTTTTATATGAATCTGATCGGTATTCTGATAAGATTTTATAATATCTAGAGTACGGTCTGTAGAAAAGTCATCACCAACCACGACTTCAATCTTAAAATCTGTCTTTTGCATCATAATGCCATCCATCGCTTCTTTTATGAATGTCTCGTGCATGTAGGTCATTAAGCGCACACTTAGTTTATATTCTTCTGATGTGTTATACATTAAATACATCTCGTTTTAATTGTTCATATAGCTCAAATGTCTTGCTTTCAATAATTTGAATCTCGTTGAGTGACAATAGTTTTTTATACCTACCAATACTTGAAGAATCAGGTGGCTGTAAGGTCTTCTTTTTCCAGTCTAATAAGGCTTTGGGCTCATCATTTGTTTTATAATAAAATAGAATCTGTTCTTCAAAAGGTAGCTTCAAAAAGTTGCCAACTTTACTTAGTTCAGTTCTTGAATCTATTATTAAATCCTCATAATTGATGACTGTAAATTGTTTCTGGTTTATTTTTTTTAAGAATTGTAAAATTTTAAATTGATTATCTATCCAATCATTTGTGAAACTATCAGAGTTATCAGCAAGTTGTGGAATATATGAAGATTCTGACTTTAATTCTGCAATGCCTTTATAAGAACAATAGACATCTCGAGGATCCCTTAAGATAATTAGGAATTTTGAGTTTGGAGAGATGTCCTTAAGCATGTTTAAGTTCTCAATGTAATAGTTGTTTTTATCACCTAAAACAACTGAATTTTTTTTTGTGCTTGGAACAACCGTAAAACTCAATAACGTTAAATACTAAATCTTCATAATTTTTTCACTCCTGTTGTTCTAAAAAGCGACCTAATCCCTCAAAATCTAGTTCCCAAGTCTCTATTTTTTTTGAAGTTTTCAAATCCTCAATAAATTCAGCTAAATTGCTTCTCGAATTCCAATTTCGATATCTATCAAACCACCACTGTATGAAACCACATTCAGGAGGTATCACAATAGATTTTTGACTATTGAGCATTATTCTCAAAAGAGAAGTACCGGATCTTGGGTTGCCAATAACAAAAAGATGTTATTTATTATCCATTATTAATTATTGTTACAATACTTTCTAAATCTTTTTCTTTTAAAGATGTATACAACGGTAAACATAAAATGCGTTTTGCTATATCATTGGCAATAGCACAGTGCTTTGAATCTATATAAGGCAAGTCTTCTAAACTAGGATAAAAGTAGCGTCGTGGATATATATTTTGCGTTTCTAAATTTTGAATTGTGACTAAAAGCTGCGCCTCTGATTCGAAAACAATTGGGTAATAGGCATAATTCCATTCCGTATGTTGTCTAATTTTCAGCTTAGTTAGAAATAAAAAATCCAGGTGTTCGTCGTAATAATCACAAACGCGTTTACGCTCAGTAATTATGTCGTTCATGTAAGGCAATACACACAAACCCATTGCTGCTTGCAACTCACTCATCTTTGCATTGATGCCTAATCCATAATACTTTTCTGGGCCATCGTGTCCAAAGTTATGACGGTACCACATGTCGTGATAGGTTTGTTGGTCTTGACAAAATAGTGCACCGCCTTCTCCTGTATGAAACAATTTGGTGGCATGAAAGCTACAGAGGCTCACATCGCCATAATTGAAAATAGATTCCCCTTTATAAGTAACGCCAAAACAATGCGCGGCATCATAAATGACTTTCAAATGGTGTTTTTTTTGCAATGGATTCTATGGCTTCTACTTCGCAGGGATTACCATAGACGTGGGTAGCTAGAATAGTAGTAGTTTTTTCAGTTATGGCTGCTTCTATTTTTGACTCGTCGATTGTTAAATATTCAGGATGGATATCCACAAAAACAGGGGTGCATTTTCCCAAACAATGCTTGCGGTGGTTGCCACGTAACTAAATGGTGTGGTAATCACCTCACCACCATTGCCGTAAGCATTCAGCGCAATTTGTAAGGGCAGTGTCCCATTAGTCATAGGGATTATTTGGTTAACACCCAAATGTGCTTTAAGTTTTTGAGTCAACTCTTTATATAATTCCCCATTATTAGTTAACCACTGATTCTCCCAAATACATTGTACTTGCGCTTGATAATCTTCAATAGGCGGGAAAAAGGTTTTAGTGACGTTGATCATAGCATTTTTTTAATACCATTGTTTATCGTTACGATTGGTTAATTTGTTGCCATTCTCCTGCCATAACAGAGGTAGCCCAAGAAATACCGACAGCCTTCATAGAGAAAAATATACAGTTGGTAACACGCATGGCAAACTGCCCTGTTAAAGGGTTTGCTGCTACTAAAGTAACAGCATATTTACCGGTTGATAAAATAAGATTTGGCAACACTACTTCAAAATGCTGCCGTCCTTGACCAGTATTAGTAAACTGCCGGTTCTTATACTCTGAGCTTGCCGATAAAGTTTCTCTAAGTTGACCATCAAACATGGTAATGCTCAAATTAAAATCTTTAATATTTTCTTTAATATCTAGGTCAAAGCGCAATCGTAAATCGTCGCCTGTGGCTAACAGTGTTGAATCGTCTGTAACAAAGCTTTTCGTCTGTGGGTTATACAATTCAACCTTTGTAAGCTCTATATCTCCGGTACCTTGGTTAACACGCCCGGCAGATTCAAATAAATCCACATACTGCTTTATGGCTTGCGCAGTATCTGTTGAAGAAAACTGATTAACCCCTTTGTGCATCAACATGGCGTGTGAAGACACTCTTGCAACCATAGGCATACTATGTGATACAAATATGGTTGCTGTTTTGGTCATCAACTCACCAATTCTATTTAAGCATTTAATTATGAAACCCAAATCACCAACTGCCAATACTTCATCAATCAATAAAATATCGGGTTCCATTTCTGAGGCTATAGCAAAGCCTAAACGTACCTTCATGCCCGAGCTGTAATTTTGAACTGGAGAATCGATGAAATCACCTATTTCGCTAAAGGCTACAATAGCATCAAATTTAGCATTGATTTCTTTTTTTGTAAATCCTAAAACAGCAGCGTTATTATAGACATTTTCACGTCCTGTGAGTATCGGGTTAAACCCTGCCCCCAACTCGATTAACGCACTCACGCGACCGATCATGGTCACCTGTCCAACATCTGGCGTTAATAGGTTATTTAAAATCTTTAAAAGTGTCGACTTTCCAGCACCATTATGTCCAATTAGTCCGAGGCACTCACCACGTTTCAGTTCAAAACTAATGTCTTTAACTGCCCAAAATTCATCTTTGCGAAGTTCATTGTTATGATTGCCTTTATTGGAAAACGATAAGCTCACATCTTTGATACCATACCACAACGAGCGCTTAAAGTCTTTGCAAAACTTTTTAGAAACGGATTCGCATTTTATGAGTACGTCGTCTTCTGTTCTTTCTTTAGTCATTCTTTAGGAGTAAGTAATATAAACATGTCCATAGCAATATAAGATTTAGGCGCCAACGCGTTCTATAATGATAGGCATTGTTATTCTGTAAAGGATCCAGCCTATAAACAGTATCATTAAAGAAACCACCAAGCCTATCCAGATAGGTATAGAGGTGCTCACCTCAAGGCCAGTAAACCAATTTCTTGGAATGGAAATCATGTAATAAAGCGGATTGTACTGGTTAAAAATTTTTATAATACCAGAGTCTGGCATGGGATAAACAATAGGTGTCGCGTACATCAATAATTGTGTACCCAAAGCAATGATCCTAGCAATATCGCCGTACAACATTTTAAACGGAATTAAAAACACCCCAATACTAAACCCAAATAACATAATGACCATAGCTCCTAGAGGATATAATAATGCTGACCAGCCTAAACTAAAACTGAAGGCTAATGATATGACTACCAAAGGCAAAAGCTTTAAACTAAACTCAAAAACTATCTTATAGAACGCATTTAAAAGCAGGGCTTCTCTGGGAAAATTCAATTTAGACATCATGCTTTTACCTGCATTAACGGTATCTGAAGGTATATTTAATGCTTGTGTAAACATAGCAAATAAAATAGTTCCTGAAATGACAAATATAGGATAGGGTATCCCTGTATCTGTAATGTCAACAGCACCTGAGTAATTCAAAAAAATCCATAAACCTCCCGATAAGAAAGGTGGAATGATCGCCCACAGAAGGCCTAGAAAAGATTGCCGGAACATGGCTTTGGTATCTCGAATAAAAATCTGCCTCCCTAAGAACCTGGCATCTTTTAAATCGGAAAACATCTGCTTGAGCGAGATGCTCTTTTTAGATGTTTTGGCTGCCGCGTTGATGCTAACCTTTAAATTCTTTGTTGTCATTAATTGATTGTTCGTAAATTGTTATCTGCAAGCTGTCTAGTTACCTCTATTGAATTTTAAATGGGCATTGGTTGATTTATAAACTTTTACTTGCATTTTATAACTAAGGTATTATCTCTTTGTATTGTGGACGTTTCAAGGGGCTATGGATGGTCTCTGAGGTTTCGCTTATTAAGACCTAAGCTTATCTGTAAGTTTATCACAGTTCTTGAATGTTATAGTAGCTTTTATACCAATCCACAAAAGATGCGATGCCTTGACTCACTTTGGTTTTAGGTAGATACTTATAATCCTTTTTCAAGGTTCTCACATCGGCATAGGTCTGCTTGACATCGCCGGGTTGCATCGGCAACATTTGTTTGATGGCTTTTTAATGGAGCGTTTGCTCGATGGCTTGAATGTATCCCAATAGTTATAGAGGATGACTGTTGCCTATATTGTAAAGCTTGTAGGCCGTTTTATTATTAGAAGTATCCAAGAGGGTTGCTAAAATTCCGGTAATGATATCGTCTATATAGGTAAAATTGCGGGATAGATATCCATTATTAAACACCTTGATCGGTTGATTGTTGATGATGGCTTCCGTAAATAAAAACATGGCCATTTCGGGTCTTCCCCAGGGGCCATAGACTGTAAAAAAAGATAAACCCATACTGATGATTTTACCGATATCATTGTATAGCAATCCTATTGGTGTCATAATTAGACCTACTGTTACACCAAATAAAATTATAAAAAAGATAGCAAGAGGAAAGAAAAACAATGACCAATGAAATCCCAATCCATAAATAAAAACAAACACTATTATTAGAATGCACTTGACTAGACTATTGAAAATTATCTTGTAGATACCAGATAAAATTATA
>Ga0209390_10006362_pt1 | contig 15924 bp, 9 predicted proteins | sample BON01_FD_187212 | JGI IMG/M metagenome (GOLD analysis project Ga0209390, IMG submission 187212) | Freshwater microbial communities from Lake Bonney liftoff mats and glacier meltwater in Antarctica - BON-01 (SPAdes) (version 2) | ecosystem: Environmental > Aquatic > Freshwater > Ice > Glacier... | reverse complement strand
TCATCGCAAGGCTATAAAAGTGGCTGTTGGGTCCAGGGTTCATCGAACCATAGAATCTGCACACATTTGATGCCGCAGCGTTGCTGCCCAACTCCCATGCTAAAAAGCTCTCACCGGTTCGCTCCCAACCAGCACCGGCAAGTCCATCTGCGATTAGTTTGATCTCGCTTTCCGATGAGGTCATAAAATAGTGCTCCAAATTTACATTGTAAAACTCAACCACTTCTACAAGCCCATCATCTTCAACAGGAATTGTTGGCTGGCTCAATCCAGCACAATCAATCCGATTGCAAGTGAAGTATCCCGCGCTACTTGTCGCTATCAGCGTGTCGTGCGCATATGTCACCGTGTGGGGGATTTCGAGCAAGCCGTCACTCATATCAAGCCAGGTTTGCGTTTCATCGACGCTTACTTTTACACCTGTATCGGTGCCAACAATCAGGGCGCGAGTCAGTGGAACGTTTCGCGCGGCGAAAGCCAATCCGTGTACCGGATCGGTTAAGGTTGTGGCCTGCCAGGAAACGCCGCGATTGTAACTGACAAACAGTCCGTCGTTAGCGAGCGCATATGAAGTAAGCAAGTTAGCAGGATCGTGAATGATTCGCATTGTTGATGCAGGGATGGAATCATCGTCGATTCGCTGCCAATTTACGCCGTGGTCTTGTGATTCAAACAGGCCAGTGGCGGTTCCCGAGTGATTTGACTGAATAGCCCATAACGCATTTTCCTCCGGATTAACTGACAGATGGCTATTTAGACCAATTCGAACCGTTGACTCATATTCGACCCAAGTAACTCCATTGTCGTAGCTGGCATAAATTAGTTGAGTGCCACCCGGCAAAAGTAAGCCGATATAAATATCGTTGTCAATCACAACAGGAGGACCTTTTACCTCGGCAAGGTTCAGGTGAATTGAGTTCCCCCCTTCGTACCAATCAAAAGGTGTTTTCTCGCCATCAAGAGTATCCCAGGCGATACCGTCTCCACGATCAAACGACATGGTGGTGCCACTGGGCAATTGATTGGCACTGACATCGTTAACCTCACCAAACCCCCCGCCAAAATCCTCCAGGCCAGATTCAGAAAGCATCATGATGTGAGGGTCGGGGCCATGGTACGGGAAATTGGAGAAGTCAATTTCGTATGGCTTGTGTTGTAAAACAATGCCGTCATGAGTAACGAGGGGGCCAATAGAGACGGAATAAAATGAATTTCCATGTCTGAGAGAGTTACAGGAGCTGCCTTCGATACACAGGGGTTTCCATTGGCTGGCTAATGTGCATTCGGCAAAAATAATCAGCCCAAGTGTTAGCAGGCTACGGAGTCGCGCAAGTTCAATAATTCTCATGGTATTTATGCTTATGTTTGTTCAAGTCGACGTTACCTTGCCTTCAGGAACATGTATTGCATAAACATCCTGAACACATGCTGAATGTACGCTACCAGCCACCGCCACCGCCGCCACCACCGCCGCCACCAGATGAACCACCACCGCTTGAGCCCGATGATGAGCCCGGCGGGGTAGAAGACGACGAAACAGCGCTCGAAAAACTGCTGCTGAAGCTGTTGCCGAGATGGTCCAGGGAGTTCAGGCCATGGGTGGAACCTATGTACCATCCCGGGTTGTAGCCATTCTTATTCGCAAGTTCCTCGGGGAATTCATGCGCAAATCGCTCGCACCAGCTGTTTTCGACCCCCAGCGCGAAGGCATAGGGCAGGAATGACTCAAATACTTCAGGCGTGAGTTCTGGTGACTTCATCCTCTCCAGCCGCTCCTGTTCGGCAGTGTTGAGGTACATTTTGAAGCCTTCAATTTCATCCATAATTTTGCGCCCCGCCGGTGTTGGTGCCCGCAGCAACACAATAAATGTGATGTGCAGGGCCAGAGAAAGCACTACAAATACGATCCAGGGCAACGGCCCACCTTGTAAATTGGTGGCAACGATAAGGCTCAATATGGTGATGCCAATAGCAGGCAGGGCGTACTTTCCATTGATATTAAACATGCGGCCGCGGTGTTCAGCTTTCAGCTTCGTCAGTAGTTCACTTTTGGCCTTGGTGAAAACCGCATAGTTTTTCTGTTCCAGTTTGGCCGGGCTGCCTTTTGAAAACACTGCGTTGTAAACGGAGTTCTCACCCTTACTGGGTGACTCTGCACCACTGCGGGTTGTCTCGGCTGCTGGTTTTTTGATCAGCTCGAAATCTTTTTTGTCTTCATGAATGTCCAGATAGCCCTTGACTGCCAGGCTGATGATGGCTGCCGGAAACGTGCGTTTGCTAAAACGCATCTTGCTGATATAGCTGGTACCAGCGGGCGAGATGCCTTTTGGGGGCTCAAATAGCGGAATGATGGTGCCTTTCTTCGGGTCACGTCCGTACTTTTTCCACGACCTGAAGTACCACCCGAACGAAGCCAGGAAACCGACTAGTAAGGCGAGGGCAGAGCCGTTGTCTTTGAAAAACCAGAAGATTTTTTGCTGGGCATTGGGCTGCGAAATCATCCCCTTGGGCCAACCAACCGCCACGGTCAGTCCCTCGTAAGGCTGCAATCCCCGGGTTGTCTCAAATTCGACGGCCTGACCACTCAGAATTTGCGAACGTGCATTTTGAGCGGTGCTGCCGCTGGAACCGGTATAAAAAGCAGTGCGAAAATCAGCTGAATTGGTCGCTTCAGGCAATTGAATGCGAGCGCTGGCGTGGTCAATCGGAAACATCCAACCGTTGCCGGTGACATTCCAGTACAACTCATCGTAGGCATCAAAAAAACCGATCTGGCGAGTAGTTTGATAGTTCAATTGATAGGTGTATTGACCGGGGTTTAAGCGCACATCCTCGCTACCGATGTAGGTGCGCACGCCGTTCACCCGGGTATCGCTGTGCCAGGGTTCCGGCTTACCGTCCCGGGTGACGCTCAATACCTTAAAATCGACTTTGTAGTAATTGCCCTGCTTGTCGGTGTAGGAAGTTGGAAAGTCCCGGTAAATACCTCGTTGGATGTTATTGCCTTCGGCATTCACCCGGATGGTTTCACCAACGATAATACTGCCGTCCTGTTGAATCTTAACGTCCGAGTGGTAATCGAGTATTTTTTCAATGGCAAGGCTTGGACCGCCCAGGAGCAACAGCAAAAGCGTCAGGCATTGCAGCAGTTTAGAGGTTGACATCAGGTACAGCCCTTTGGCTGGCCAGTTCAATCTGAAAGAACTCGGCCTGTGAAAAATGGAATAAATTGGCGATGATATTCGAAGGAAAGCTTTGCACCGCGTTATTGTTGTCGCGGGCAGCGCCGTTGTAGTAGCGGCGGGCAAACTGCAGATGCTCTTCAACTTCGACCAGCGTACTGTGCAGTTGTTGAAAGCCTTCGCTGGCTTTCAGGTCCGGGTAATCTTCTGCGAGTAAAAACAACCGGGACAGGGATCGGGACAGGGCGGTTTCATGTTTGGCGCGGGTGGCCACCGCATCATCCGGATCTGATTCAGCATTGCTGCGAATTCTGGCGACATCCTCAAACACACTGGACTCATGTGCTGCGTAGCCTTTGACAACCTGCACCAGGTTGGGCACCAGTTCGGCACGTTTTTGCAGCTGTACATCTATGCCAGCCCAGGCTTCATTGACCAGATTTCGATGCTTGATCAGTTTGTTGTAGAAAACAACGCCCACAATCAACAGGAGCGCAACCACGATAGTCGATGTAAACATTATTTCAACTCCTGATCAAGAATATCATGCTTTTGTAATATTTGAATGCAGTCAGCCAACTGCGAGCGGTAGTTTTTCCAGTTGCCGATAGAAGAGGTATAAACCGGTTTTCTTACCTGTACATTGCTGGCGGTTATCACAGCCCGGTCCTGCAAATGGGGTGTCAGCATGGTGTCGTCAAATGGAATCTGCAGGAAATCTGTTAGTTGCCGGGTTTGCGTTTCCAAATCGGTTACCAGTGATTCGTATTCCAGACGGTAAATCCTGTCAGGAAATAAGTCCTGCCAATGTTTCATTAAGCGCACATGGTCGACATATACCCGGGTAATCTGTTCAAGATTGAAGGCGAACCCCAGACCGGCGTGAAAATTCTGCATATAGCAGGACAAAATGGTATCCAGAGGGTGACGCTGACAATAAATGAACCTGGCTGACGGGAAAACCTGATGAATCAAACTGATACGGTCGAAATTCATGGGTGCCTTGTCGATGACAGCAGCGAATTTCTGGTGGTTTTTGGGCAGCGCATCGAGATACAGATCTGCTGCAGCATTCAGCGATTTCGACAGCTTCTGACTCTCTGCCGCATTGGCATAAGGGTTGACGCCCTGGCGATACAGACTGACTTCGATATGCTGCATGGTTTCCAGTTCGCCACAAGCCATGACTTGAGGGCTGGCGCTGAGGATTTGTTCGCACAATGAAGTTCCTGAGCGTGGCATACCGACAATAAACACCAGGTTCGAGCCGGCACTGCCTTCGGCTGGAACATAGTCCTTACCCGGAAGCGTCGCCGTGATCAGCGCATCTATGTGTGAGCTCCGGGCATCAGAATCGAATGGCCTGGTTTTTGACGTAAGTTGGTTGGCCTGATCAAACAATTCAAAGGCTTGCGCGTACTGCTTTTCACGACGATAAAGACTGGCCAGCGAAAACGTGGCAGTGCCGCGGTCAGCGGGGGCAGCGTTTGAGTTCCTAATTGTCTCAAGCATTTTAACACTTTCGCTATCAGCCAGTCGGTCGCCGCGAAGTTTGATCAAAGCGCTTAGTGCTTTGGCATTATCTGGTTGTAAAGCCACCGCTTTTTCGAGCGCAGATTGGGCGGCTTCAAACTCGCCCAAATCCATCAAAGTGGCACCCTGCAAATGCCAGCCAAGGGCAAAGTCGGGTTGGACCTGCAAACATCGATCGAGAATCCGCTGTGCCTGTGCATAGTCGCCACATTCGCGACTGAGCAGGGCGGTCTGGTATAAAACCGACGGCTCTCTGGGGGATAAACGAATGGCATCTTTTATGTGCCGCTTGACTTGCTTATTGAGTGACAAACCGCTGTAAATCCGGGCCGCATTGAGGTGCATGCCTGCGATATTTGGGTTCAACTTAATGGCTTTGCTGATGGCACTACCGGCCGCTTCGAGTTGCCCCATTGCCAGCAAAGACAATGCTTTCATGTTCAGCAGGTCATCGCGTGGCCCAAGTTGCTTCAGCAGTTGATCGCAACCTTTCATCGCCTGCGCGTATTCGCCACGCGTATAAGCTTGCTTGGCATTCTGAAAAATGGTTTGAACCTGATTCATAACATGTTGCTTGTCTTTAGCTTGTTTGTCTTTAGCTTGTCTGTTTTATTGGGCAGCAGCCTAATCTACTGCGATTTCGATTTTGGTAACACGCTGGAATCCACGCGGTAGTTTGTGGCCGCGCTTGGCACGCTCACCGACAAAGTTCTCCAGGTCCTTTTTACCCATACGCAAGTAGCGTTGACCCGCCCAAACCAGAATTTCCTGGCCCTCGGCGATCACCACCATGCCGACCATATGCTCGTCGCCTGATTTCAGACGCTTGGGTGGAATATTGATCAACTTGTTGCCTTTGCCTTTGGAGAGTTCCGGCAAATCGGCCAGTGGAAATGCCAGCAAATAACCGTCAGAAGTTGCACACACCACCGTATCAGCATCAGGGGACAGGATGACCGCCGGCTCTACAGGCGTCGATTCACCGGGCAGGCTTAACATTGCCTTACCGGCTTTCATGCGGCTGTGCAGATTGCTGGTTTCAGTAACGAAACCGTAGCCCCAGGAACTGGCGAGCACCAGTCTTTGCGTGGCGTCACCTGCGATGGCGTACATAAACTGGGCGCCATCCGGTAGTGTGAATTTACTGGTCAGCGGCTCACCCAAACTGCGTGCCGATGGCAATGTGTGGGCGTTGATGGCATATGCCCTGCCACTGGAATCGAGAAAAACAGCTTGCTGATTGCTACGTCCAACAGCGGAATGTTGGTACTCGTCACCCGCTTTGTAGCTGAGTGCAGCCGCATCAATATCGTGACCTTTGGCAGCCCGAACCCAGCCGGATTTGGACAACACAACAGTACAAGGCTCTGATGGAACCAGATCTTCTTCTTTCAATGCCTGTGCCGCTTCACGCTGGGTCAGTTGCGAGCGCCGCTCATCACCGTATTTCTCGGCATCTTCCAGCAATTCGGTTTTGACCAGCGTTTTCATGCGTTGTTTGGAGCCCAGCGTTGTTTCAAGTTTTTCGCGTTCCTTTGCCAGTTCATCCTGCTCGCCGCGAATCTTCATTTCTTCGAGCTTGGCCAGATTCCGCAGTTTCAATTCCAGCACTGCTTCCGCCTGCGTACCCGTAATGTCGAAATGACTCATCAGTACAGGTTTGGGCTCATCTTCAGTGCGGATGATGTGGATAACTTCATCAATATTCAGAAATGCGATCAACAAGCCTTCGAGGATGTGCAGGCGGTCAACAACCTGATCGAGCCGATATTCCAATCGCCGTTGCACAGTATCCAGCCGGAAGGCCAGCCACTGTTTAAGCAGTTCGCGTAAATTCAATACCTGCGGCTTGCCGTTGTTGCCGATGATATTCATGTTGACGCGATAGGTGCGCTCAAGATCGGTGGTCGCGAACAAATGATTGAGCAATTGCTCAGCATCTACGCGATTGGAGCGTGGCACGATGACCAGTCGCGTTGGATTTTCGTGATCAGATTCATCACGTAAGTCTTCCACCATCGGCAGTTTTTTGGCACGCATCTGCGCCGCGATCTGCTCCAGCACTTTGGCAGGTGAAGTCTGGTGGGGAAGGGCGGTGACAATGATATCGCCGTTTTCTTTTTCCCAGACAGCCCGCATGCGAACGGAACCATGGCCGGTTTCATAGATGGCTTGAATGTCTTCACGCGAGCTGATGATCTCAGCATCGGTCGGGTAATCCGGTGCCAGCACGTGTTCGCACAAATCTTGAACGGTGGCTTTGGGTTCTTCCAGCAAACGTATGCAGGCCGAGACCACCTCACGCAAATTGTGCGGCGGAATATCGGTCGCCATGCCCACAGCAATGCCGGTGGTGCCATTGAGCAGAATGTTGGGCAAACGTGCTGGCAGTAACACGGGTTCTTTGAGGGTTGCATCAAAGTTCGGCGCCCAGTCAACCGTACCCATAGCCAGTTCTTGTAACAGCGTTTTGGCATAGGGCGACATACGCGATTCTGTGTAGCGCATGGCGGCAAACGATTTGGGGTCATCCGGTGAACCGAAATTACCCTGTCCATCAATCAACGGATAGCGATAGGAAAATGGCTGTGCCATCAAAACCATCGCTTCATAACAGGCAGAATCGCCGTGCGGATGGAATTTACCCAGCACATCACCCACTGTACGGGCGGATTTTTTGTGCTTGGAGACTGAACTTAAGCCCAGTTCGCTCATGGCGTAAATAATGCGTCGCTGCACCGGCTTCAGGCCGTCACCGACATGTGGTAAGGCGCGATCCAGCACCACGTACATGGAGTAGTCCAGATAGGCCTTTTCGGCATATTCCCGTAGCGGGATACGTTCGTGTTCGGAGAAGCTTTGTGTGATTTCGTTCATTTACTAATAAACCCAATTGTTATGCGCCAAAGGCAATCTTTTCAGAAGCTCTCTGCGCTCTCGCCAATCTGGCAAGTATTTATACATGTATGTTTTAAAGCGCTCATTATGCTTGCGCTCAAGTAGATGTACCAGTTCATGAACGCAATTATCATTCCAGGCTAGCTGTCTCTACGTTATAAACAATATCGGCAATCGAGCCATCTTGAATACGCTCAACAACTTCATTGATTACCTGCAGTGGTACCAAAAACCATTCTTTAGGTTTAACAGGGTTGCCGAAGCGATCGTCGATTGTGAGGTCTAGCTGTGCGGAGCTGAAAACACGATGAAAGAGGTTTTCCAGTTTAGTACGGTTGATGTTGTGTAGCGTGTAGGTGGCAACAGTTTCTACCTCAGCGAGCAGATAGGTCGCATCCTTTTTAGCGTTGGCAATGCGTGTTTCAACTTTGCCGCCGGTAACGCCAATTTTATGAATTAACTCGCGATGCTCCACTACAAAAGGATGATTGGATTGGCTGCGCAGGACGTAGATTGTGCCACTTTCAATATCATCGACTTCTGCGCTGTTACCAAACAATGGCCCCATATCTGTTGCGGTAATACGCCGGCTGGTTTCATCTTTATACAGTGCACGTACCAAAGATAATCGAAGCATATTGCTTTGCGTTCCATTGGAGAAAATCACCCGCAAACGCGCATCTTTCTTGCCTTGTGGCGAATCGAAATCTTCGCCTTCTTCAGCTACATACGCCGTTTGACCGGCAAGAATAAACCAGTGCCCCACTTCAATGCTGGCGTTATTGCCGAAGCGACGCGTTTCACGCACAGCTGATTTAAGCTCTCGTTCTATTTGCTCGAATAAGGGCTGAAACAGTTCAAAATCTTCACATTTTTCCCGGTAAGCAATATCTTCTGCAGCACGCTTTTCAGCCGTTGAGCGTACATGACGTAACACGGTAATATCGTTTTCATTGGTTTGTGATTGGGCAAGGCCAAGCTCGGCTAGTAAAGTATCCGCATCCATGGCGTGTATATCCGTGGGGATAGCGGTATTGGCGCTTAACAAGCCATGCTGATCCATCTCAGCCAACAGGGTTTTAGCTTCAAGCAGCTTGCGTAGTTGCGCTAAACGAACAGCGTATAAGCGCTCAAAAATATCGAGGTCCTCACCCTGGCGTGGAGCATATTTATGCGTATTGTAGAAACGAATAATATCTTCAAAGCCTGCGATAATTCGCGCTTCACGTGGGGTGTGAGTAACTGCCTTTGGTGGTGCAATCTCTACACCCAATGCGGCTAATAACGCATCGTCATCCATTGTTGCCATTACTGTTCCACCCTATGTTTGTTCTGTGGATGCTTGCGCACGATAGCGTGCGAATGCTGCTACACCTTCAGCCATGCGTTGCTCCCATGGGTCGGCGGAGTTCACCGTTGGCAAACGCCCGCGCTCTTCTTTGAACTGTAAGGCGCGCATGGCAAGTTCACGTGCTTCATCTTCCGGGATGCTGATTTTTTTGGCAGCAATGCTGGCTTGTATTTGCTGCAGCGATTTCGCATCCATCGCTTTGCCCAATATGGCGTAAGCCGCATCAAAGGGGTTGATACGATCTATTAAGTCAATATCAAGCTCGCGCACGTTAATAAACTTACGCACGCCATCCAAAAGCGCGGTACTGCCTTGTGCGGTATCGGTAGCATTCACATCGATATCTCCTAATGCCAGCTTTGCTTGTTGGGTAATATTCATCGCGGCAATGGCATGTTGGCGAATAGTTTCCTGGTCTGTAGCGCTTAGCTCGGGATAGCGATCACGGACGATTTTACCCATACGTAATTGAGTTAGCTCTTCAGGTAAAGTATTTTCCTGGTCGAATAGGCCGCGCTCTAATGCCGTTTTATCTTGCAAAAAACCAGTCACCACCTCGTTCAGGTCTTCTTTACAAATGCGTGCCGCTTCGGGCGTTTTTGGCGTATTTAAACCGTTGATTTCAAGGTGGAACTGTCCTGTAGTTTCATTCACACCCACATTAGTGATGCCGGGTTGGTAGCCCTCAGGCCCGTAATTAAAGCCTTCCTGTGGACCAAGGTTTTTCGGGGTAAACTCATAACGTGGTGCAAGCACCTGCTCCATCAGCAAACTTGCAGAGATGGCTTTCAGCATATCGTTTACAGCTTCCGAAACAGCCGATTGGTCAGCTGCGGGCTCGGCTATTAAATTGGTAAAGCGTGATTTTTCTTTGCCCTCGGCATCACGTGTGGCGCGGCCAATAATTTGTACGATTTCCGTCAAACTGCTGCGATAACCGACTGTTAAGGCGTGCTCGCACCAAATCCAATCAAAACCTTCTTTTGCCATACCTAAAGCGATGATCACATCCACATGATCGCGGTTATTTTTTTGCGCGGGATCTTTCAATGCGGTTAGAATAAAAGTACGTTTAGCAGCATCGCTATCATCAACCAAATCGGCAACTTTAAGAATACGTCCATCTTTGGCTTTGATCAGATGAAAACCAGTTGCAGGGTCAACACCTTGCCATGCGCCAAGGCCGCTCATAATCTCATTGACTTCGCGCTCCTTATCTTTAAGGCTTTCACGCGCGTTGACATTGGGGATGTGAACAATGGTTTTCAGTGAAGGATCAAGCACCTTAGCGATAGCATCGACATAACGGCCTGTATAGAAAAAGTAGCCGATATCTAAAGATTTTAGCCAGCGATAGCCGTTAAGCTGCTCGTAGTAGGTGTATGTAATGGTCTCAAACTTACTTTCATCAACGGTCGATAATACTGCTTCACTGTCACCACGAAAGTACGAGCCGGTCATTGCTACAACATGCACTTTATCGCGATCTAAAAATTCACCCAGCTGGCTGCCCAGCTTGTTATCGGGGTTAGCTGATACGTGATGGAACTCATCAATGGCAATTAAACGATCATCAAAAGCCTCAACGCGTAGCTCATCAACGGCAAAGCGGAAGGTTGCGTGGGTACATATTAGTACCTGATCGTCGCTGGCCAGGAATTTTTGTACTGTCTCAACTTTAGATTTAGCCACACGCGGCTCATCAATCCCCGGGGCGTTACACAGATTCCATTGTGGCTCGACCTGCCAATCCCAATGAAAACCAAACTCACGTAAGGGTTCATTGGCAAAGCTGCTGCCGATCGAGCGCTCTGGTACAACAACGACGGCCTGCTTCAGCCCTTGGTTATTGACTTTATCCAGCGCAATAAACATCAAAGCCCGCGACTTGCCGGATGCCGGCGGTGATTTGATCAGCAAATACTGCTCACCTCGCTTAGCATAAGCACGCTCCTGCATTGCCCGCATACCCAATGCGTTGGATTTGCTGGACACGCCGGTATGGGCAGTTGAAATCGAAACGGCTGGAATGGTGTAGTTATTGGTTGGATTGGTCATGTTCTCTACTTATCAGTTTTTTTGTTCGACTGTTTGAGGTCCTGTTCTAATTGTTCAATTTCCTTTAAATCCGCCGCATCAGCAGCTTTGGCCTCGGAGGTCCGGCGATTTTGGTCGAAATCCTCATAACGATCCTGGACAGTTTTCTGCATGTTCTCATGGCTTACAGAGCCAGCACCCTCGAGAATGCGCTGGTCGTTGAAAGCCAACATCTTATCGACGTTATTACGCCAGAAGTCGAGAGTCAGTTCCTTTTGTTGCTTGAGTCGTAACTCGGCCTGCTCAAGAAATATCACTACCAAGCGGTTGAGGGTATCGATTTCATCGTTACTTAGATAATTTTTGGCGATAATGACATCCTGCTTACGCACACGCGAACCACTCCAACTGGTTAATGCCATATTGGGCTGACCGGGGTCTGATCTTTTTAAAACCAGCTCTGCCGCCGTATTGCCGGTGGTTGCGTATAGCAACTTGTTCTGCACTTCCGCAAAGAACAGCGCGGTGTCTTTTTCACGGGATTGGTAGTCGGAGCTTAGGGCAAAGAGATCGCGTACTTTTTGATAAAAGCGTTTCTCAGAGGCTCTAATCTCACGGATACGCTCCAGTAATTCATCGAAGTAATCCCAACCAACAGGGTTCTTCAAGCGCTCATCGTCTATGACGAATCCTTTACGCAGAAATTCTTTTAAGTGAGTGCTGGCCCACTGACGAAATTGCACACCGCGTGGCGAACGTACGCGGTAACCGATGGCTAAAATCAGATCAAGATTATAATAAATCAGCTTGCGTTGAACCTGTCGGCCACCCTCGGTTTGAACTGTCAAGGAATCCTTGACAGTTGCCTCTAAGATTAGCTCTTTGTCTTCGAGAATGTTTTTCGCATGCAGGGAAACGTTCTGTTTGGTGGTCTGAAACAGTTCAGCGATTTCCATTTGGCTTAGCCAAATACTGTCAGTTTCTACACGTAAGTCGAGCCGGGTTTTGCCGTCATCTGATGTGTACAGTATGAGTTCGCTCACGCTTTCGTACTCCGTGTGGGCTTGGCTTTCTCAGTTGCGATCATTTTTGTGTAAAGATCGAACAGCTTTTCTAAGCGTTCGGTGTCGTTTTTAAAACGACGGCCTATAAAGATACGTTCCAGCACTTCGTCGTTTTGCTCATGCGCCAGGCGTAAGTTATCAGGCATTTTTTCTGGATTGTATAAATCCGCAATGGTGGCGGGGAAGTGCGCTTCACGGGCGAGTAAGATGTTTTCTGCACAGGCGGTTAAGTCGGCTTTGTTTTGTTCGGTTAGCAAAGGTACTGGGAAAGTGTTCCAGCCTAGTGTATTAGTGTAGGAGTAATCAGTTCGCATTCTTGCGCAGACAGTTGCCACCCAAGCTAAATTTAACTTTGAACATATGATCGCAAGTGGCCAAAGCGCATTTCCTGAAAGTGTAAAAGCCTTATTAGATACAACTGTACCGCCAGCTAATAAGCCAGCAGGAAGATAAGGGCGGCTCTCAGAGCTTATGACAGGAACACATATTGTAGGGCTTGATGGTAATGGTTTTCTTTCATCAAATCTGTGGGGCCAGCTAGCGGCTTTTACTGTTGCAGCTTTCTTACTTGCTTGTCTAAATTTACACACTTGATCAACTCGAACCTTTATTTCAGGAATTTCGAGCGCCTTTTTTATAGCATTATTCTCGATCCAAATACAGAATCTTCGTGTTCCAGAAATCAACTCTCTTGAGCCAATGAAAGGCCTTATAAAGGTATCAGCATCATCTTTTGTGAGTCCTAGTGATAAAATCTCATTTGACTCTAGAAGTAAATGACCGCCATCAGTTGGTGAGTTACCTCTTGTCATTTCAGGAAGTGAGGCGAGGCTTTTTGACCTCGGTTCAACTATCACGTTTTTACCTGCGATTAAGTAGGGGTTGATGTTCTCTGTTTCCTTAACGATGGATGAGCCGTCATCTGATATAGATGTAAGTCTTCGGATCTTTCCTGTCATGCTTGATATTCCAACAATCACAACAGTAACACCAGCATTATGGCTAGCTAAGTTTGTCCATCTAAAACTTGTATGTGCAAAAGAGATTTCGCTGCCTGTTTGAAATATCTCTGGCCAGAGAGCTGACACTTGCTGTCCCTGACAGATTGAATTAGTTGATACAAATGCCGCTGTTCCTGCTGTTTTCGTACCGTAGTCAGCAGCTTTCATAAACCATCCTGCTACATAGTCTAGTGATTTCCAGTTTTTAGTACGCGCATCAAAAATGGCTGCTAAGTCAGACTTTTGCTCAGCTGACTGCCACTTACTTCCTAAGTAGGGAGGATTACTACAAATGTAGGTTTCACCGCCTTCGTTATCAAAGTCGATTTCTGTTTGATCCAGCGGGGTATTGAATAGATCATCACTCAGCAGTTTAACGCCCGTACCTGTCGGAGGGCAGATACGCAGCCAGTCTAATCGCAAGGCATTGCCACAAACAATCCAGTTTTCTGCACTTAACGGTAAAAACTCCGCCAGCGCATCTTGCTGGCCACGGTATTGCACATCGCATTGATATTCGGCGATAATCAGAGCCAATCGTGCAATTTCTGCAGGAAAGTCATTAATCTCAATACCGCGAAAGTTGGTGAGCGGTATGGCCGATTTACTATGTTCCTCGATACGAAGCCGGTTAATTTCTGCTTCTATCTCACGCATTTGCTTGTAGGCAATCACTAAAAAATTACCCGAACCGCAGGCAGGGTCGAATACGCGGATGCAGCTCATGCGCTTGCGTAGGTTGAGTAACTTACGTGCATTGTCGCCAGCGTCAGCCAGTTGCTGGCGTAAATCGTCCAAAAACAATGGGTTTAGCACTTTAAGGATATTCGGCACGCTGGTGTAGTGCATGCCCAAAGCGCCGCGTTCGTCATCATCGGCCACGGCTTGAATCATACTGCCGAAAATATCGGGGTTAATGTGCTTCCAGTTCAAGTTGCCAGCGTGTATTAAGTAGGTGCGTGACATGCGCGAGAAGCGCGGCACGGAGATAGTGCCCGAAAATAAGCCGCCATTGACATAAGGGAAGCGCGCAGCCCAAGCAGGTAAGCGTGGCTCTGCACTGGCTCTGTCTGCCAGCTTAATATTCATGGTATTGAAAATAGTTTGCAGCACAACATCGGTGTTAGAACCGTCACGTTCACTGACCTGGTCAACTGTTTTAGTGAAGAAATTGTCGCCTGCAAAAATATCAGTATCTTCAGCGAAAAAACAGAAAATCAAACGCGCCATAAAGTGGTTCATGTCACTGCGGCGGTCTTCTGATGCCCATTCCGGGTTTTCATTTAGCAGCTCTACATACAGCTTGTTCAAACGCCCTGTGGCGCGCACATCAATGGGGTTATCTTTAATTTCTTTGAGTGTGGAAATACCGGCTAGCGGCAAAAAAAAGCCAAAGTGGTCAGGGAACTTTGCATAATCGCAGGCAATGGTTTCGCCACTGTTCAGGTCTTCCGCTTCCAGCGTTAAGCCATCGGTGGCCAGGACAAATTTGGCTTTGGCTTTACTGCTTGCAGGGCTTTTCGCAAGGCTGTTGAGGGTTTCACCTACGGTATTGGCAGCGCACACCGCAATGTGAATATTATTGCGTTGGAGTACGCCATTGGGGATATCAGAGGTGTTGCTATTGCCGGTACGCAAGCGTTTTAGCGTTATTTCTTTATTTCCGAACGCTACCAAAAACTCAAACGCAAACTCCTCAGCATCAAAGGCTTGGAGCACAAGGTCAGATAGGGCAGCTTCAATTTCTACGGCGTTCATGGTGTACCAATGGTTACATTTTTAGACATCGTCTCCCCTTTACTCTACGCCAGCCTATCCACTTACGAAGGAATCAACATAAGGCGCCATCACCGCTTGTACCCGACACACCCTTGCCATATCCATCAACTCTGGAATGCTGGTGCGGCGCTGCTGCAACGCTTCTTTCAGTGCCTCCAACACCACATCTAGCCCGAGCCGGTTGCGGAACTTGAAACAATCTGCCACCGTTTTGGTCACCGAGTATACGCGCACTTTGCCACCTTCAAGTATGTGTTCCTCTATACCTTGCGTAAATGCACTGCCTGAAAAATGTACGAATTGAACAGGTGGATAATCTACCACGGGACGATAAGCACTTTTTGGCAAGGCCAACCATACATCTGCCGGTAGCTGCGTACCAAGTTGATGAAACGCCAGCGCAGACAGCAAGCACAATACCCCTTGCGGCGCTGCTCGCGTTGCCATCACCCAGCTATCGGCTGCATCAAAATGGGAAGTCAGTTGGTAGTGGCCACGCTGAACACGTTGCACTTCACCCTGTTTGATCAGGGTCTGCAGTGTTCGAAATAGCGTAGATTTTGGCAACTCCAGTTTGCCAAGCTCGTTTATAGACAGTACATGCCCGCTGGACAATATTTTCCGAACAGCTTGAGTAGATGACATTAAGATAAATCTCGTTACATATTTATATCTAACTAGATTAGTCTTAAAGCAGTCATTTTTCAAGTGGTTGTGAATATGGTCAGATGTCAGACGCTGGCAAGGTCGCCCTTATCTTCCAGCCAGATTTTACGATCTGAGGCACGCTTTTTACCCAGCAGCATGTCCATCATCTTGTTGGTCTCGTCTTCATCATCGATGGTCAGTTGCACCAACCTGCGGGTATCCGGATCAATGGTACTTTCACGCAGTTGCAGCGGGTTCATTTCACCCAGGCCTTTGAAACGGGTTTCGGAGATTTTGCCTTTCTTTTTTTCCGCTGCGATCAGATCATAAATAGCCTGACGTTCTTCGGCGTCCAGCGCGTAGTGGGTTTCTTTGCCGACATCGATACGGTACAGCGGCGGCATCGCAACAAACACGTGGCCGGTTTCGAC
>Ga0209390_10006361_pt1 | contig 15927 bp, 27 predicted proteins | sample BON01_FD_187212 | JGI IMG/M metagenome (GOLD analysis project Ga0209390, IMG submission 187212) | Freshwater microbial communities from Lake Bonney liftoff mats and glacier meltwater in Antarctica - BON-01 (SPAdes) (version 2) | ecosystem: Environmental > Aquatic > Freshwater > Ice > Glacier... | reverse complement strand
CAGTTAGCGGTTGGCAGACTTGGCCTAAACAGGTTCCGACTTCTGTCTTTCAACGTTGGACGTTCAAAGCTGAGCGTTGGACGTTCTCCTCAATAATTTGAACTTCCAACTTCCAACTTCCAACTTCTGACTTCTGAGTTCTGACTTTCAACGTTGGACGTTCGAAGTTGAGCGTTGGACGTTCTCCTCATTAATTTGAACTTCCAACTTCCAACTTCCAACTTCCAACTTCCAACTTCCAACTTCCAACTTTCAACTTCTGAGTTCTGAGTTCTGAGTTCTGAGTTCTGAGTTCTGAGTTCTGAGTTCTGAGTTCTGAGTTCTGACTTTCAATGTTGGACGTTCGAAGTTGAGCGTTGGACGTTCTCCTCATTAATTTGAACTTCCAACTTCCAACTTCCAACTTCCAACTTCCAACTTCCAACTTCCAACTTCCAACTTCCAACTTCCAACTTCCAACTTCCAACTTCTGACTTCTGACTTCTGTCTTTCAACGTTGGACGTTCAAAGTTGAGCGTTGGACGTTCGATTCATTAATTTGAACGTCCAACTTCCAACTTCCCACTTCCAACTTCCAACTTCCAACTTCCAACTTCCCACCGCCCACCGCCCACCGCCCACCGCCCACAGGATCATTGAAACTTTTCATCCAAATACCCTGTCTAAATGAGGAAGCCACACTTCCCGCAACCATCGCCGATCTACCGAGAGAAATCCCTGGGATCGATGAAATCGAATACCTTGTCATCGACGACGGTAGCACCGACCGGACTGTGGAAATTGCGAAAAAATGCGGTGTGCATCACATACTTTCTCTTGGTAGCAACCGGGGTCTTGCAACCGCTTTTCGCCTCGGGGTAGACTATGCACTCGCAAATGGAGCAGACATCGTTGTCAATACTGATGGTGATAATCAATACCAAGGAGCTGATATCCATCTGCTCGTGCGCCCGGTCCTCGAAAGCCGGGCGGACATTGTCGTAGGATCTCGCCCTATCGTCGATCATCCGGAATTTGGTAATACGAAGAAACTCCTCCAACTCGCCGGTAGTTATGTCTTACGCGCGATCTCGAAAACCACCGTCCACGACGCTCCATCCGGCTTCCGCGCATTCTCTCGCGAGGCCTGCCTACGAATATTTCTATACACGAAGTTCTCCTACTGTATGGAGACACTCATTCAAGCGGGGAACAATGGTCTCCGTGTCACTTCGGTAGACATACGCGTGAATCCTAAAACTAGAGATTCCCGCCTATTTTCCTCCATTCTCCAATATCTCTGGAAAACCGGTTTCACCATGGTTTCCATGTTCGTTCTCTACCGCCCCAGCCGTCTATTCGTTTCGCTATCTATGCTTTTCGGACTGCCTGCCTTCTTCCTCGGCTGCCGTTTCATCTATCTCGTCTATTTCCTCGATACCACAGATCCGCAACGAACCCACATACCATCGCTTTTGCTGATGACTGTTCTGGCTCTCTGCTCCTTCATACTTATCGTCGTTGCGATTCTAGCTGAACTCTCCCGCACCCAGCGCCGCCTAACCGAAGAGACTCTTTACCAATCCCGCCTCTTGTCTCAAAATAGTAGGGATTAAAATACCAAGCGTTACATCAGATGCCCGCAGTCTTTTCAAAACTCATAAAGTTTCTCGCTGTCGGTATTCCAGCTTTTCTCATCGCGATCCCGCTCAATGTCTATCTCGTCGACCATCTCGGATGGCCAAAGCCCGCCGCCTACGCTTTGGTTCTTGCCACGCAAGTAACCATCAATTTCTTCGCCTGTATCCTATTCGTTTTCAAACGCGATACATCGAAGAGCATGACCTCACAGTTCATCCTCTTCATGTCAGGTATCCTTGCCGCCCGAGTGCTCGACTGGGGACTTTACTCCATCTTGGTCAAAACAGTTCCCATCCACTACATCGCAATTCAGTTTTTCAATGTCGTTATTTTTAGCGTTGCGAAATTTTCATTCGCACGCAGAACCATCGAGGAAAGTTCCGTAGTTCCCGCTCAGAGGGATTCATGAACCGCCTTTAATATGATCGCTAATTTTATTTTTTTCCACTTCTGGCGATGTTGAACCGCCGGTGTGGCTTGCTTCGGATAGTTCCCCTCATGAATAGGAGCATCTAAATGGATGGGAGTAGTAGCAGCCATCCTGCTCGTCGGTTGTTTTGTCTTCCACGGAAAATCTCATTTCAAAATTACCAGCGAAGAAAAACGACTGCTCAAAACTGATTTCATGTTTCTACGATTCTTTAATTCTCTTGGTTCTTATAGCGTCTTGGGAGAAATACTCAGCCACCGCTCCGTCACTAGTTCATTTTTTCTTGAACTCTAATCTTTAAGTCCCACTTTGCTCCTGCGCGATCCCAAAGGAACCCGCTAAAATACCCCAGCCGAATCCAACTAATTCCGCCTTAACGGCCGCAACCAAGGCCGGTAGCGTATCCGTAAACCACTAAACACCCGGTATTTCGGCGCTGGTCCGCAGGTAATATTTCAAAAAACGGCAAATCAGCCCCTCAACTTAAAACTCTTGTCCGCCGTAGCCTTGGGCGTAGGAGGAAGAGAACTTGGCAGTTCCCAATCTCCTGCTTTCAGCGTTTCAGCTTTTCCAAATTTGATCTCACCCTCCGGTGGTCCCCTCCGGACTCTATGCTGCGCGCGAGTCTATGTCGCTCCTCTCCATTCAACTTTTACCCAACCGCCTCCCCCTCCCTTTCCTCAGTTACCTCCTGTTCAAACCTCTTCCCTTCACAAAAATTCACAAAAATTCGCGTCTACTCGCGGTTAAAAAATCTTCTCCAATTCAAAACTTGTCCCGGCGAAGCTAGGCAAAGACGGATCCAAAACCCAAGATTCTCTTTCACCCCTCTCCCCTCCAAAATCTCATCTTCCAACTGTGCAATCCGTGCAATTTGAAGGAGAGATTTGATTTCCCAGTCCGTCCATCTCCGCTGTGCTCCGATTGTGGTTAAAAACTCTTTCTTCGCCCGGCCTCCGCAGCCAAACAAGAGTCTCGCGCAAAGCCGCAAAGGGCAGTAGACAGAAAACAGAAAACAGAAATTGTAGATTGGCGATTCGGAGCCAGATCCAAATATTTTTCTGATTCGCGAAAATTCGTGTGAATTCGCGGTTCTAATCTCTTCATCCAGCTCTACCATCCAAAATCCAGAATCCAAAATCTCTTTCACACCCAGTCCTCCCCCTCTTCCTTGAAGTTTGAAATTTAGAATTTGAAGTTTAAAACCCCTCCCCCATGCCCACCCTATCGCCACACCTTTATTGGGACGTCCGTCCCAGTGATGTCGATCCCGAGCGGCACGCGGGTTGGCTCGCCCGCCGCGTCCTCGAATACGGCGATTGGCCGGACTGGCAGGCATTGGTCAGCTATTACGGCAGAAAGCGGCTTGCGGAAATCGTCACCGGGATCCGCTCCCTACATCCCCGGGCACTCGCTTTTTGCATCGTCTGGTTTGATCTGCCCGCCTCACACTTCCGATGCTCCACCAATCCGCAGTCCCGCTGAACCTCTTCGAGTTGCTCGTTGGTCTTCAGCCAAAAACTACAGCTGCGGGATTTTCCCTTGCAGGAGGAACCTCCCTCGCTCTCCAGCTAGGACACCGGGTCTCCGTCGATCTGGACTTTTTCACCGTCGCTGATTTCCAGCCAAGTCATCTTACCACCCAGCTTTGCGTGGGGCCCGAATCCATCACGGGAATCGCAGAGGGCACTTTGCAACTCCGACTCATGGACATCAAAGTCGAATTTTTGAAACACTCTTACCCGAAGCTTGCCGACGATCTGCAAATTCAAGGCCTTGCCATGTGGTCCCTTGAGGATATCTGCGCCATGAAGCTCAATGCCATCGCCAACCGTGGCAGCAAAAAGGACTTTTACGACATCGCCGCATTGTTCGAGTCCTTCCCGCTTGAAATCATGCTCCAATCCTATCAGGCGAAATACCGCCCCGCCTCCCTCCTCATGGTCATCCGCAGCCTCGCATGGTTTGATGATGCCGATGCGGAACCCGATCCAATCTCTCTCCGGGACGAAACATGGCCCTTCATCAAAGGAAAAATATCATCCGCCATCCGCACACTCACATAAGCGCGAACAGATTTTTGAGACCAGAGACCAGAGACCAGAGACCAGAGACCAGAGACCAGAGACCAGAGACTAGGGGACAGGGGACAGGAACTAGGAACCAATAACGTCTAACCGTCTTCCAGCATCCAAAATCCAAAATCCATCTGTGCAATCTGTGCAATTTGACGGAGAGATTTGATTTCCCAGTCCGTCCATCTCCGCTGTGCTCCGATTGTGGTGCAAACCTCTTCTCTCCAGTTCTCCAATCCAAAATCTAACATTCATCATCCAAAATTCCCCCAATCCCCCCTCCCTTTCCTCCTGCTCAAATTCTTCTCTTCGTATCCATTCGCGAAAATTCGTGTGATTCGCGGTTAAAAAATCTTCCTCAATCCAAAACTTGTCCCAACGAAGCTCGGTAAAGGCGAATCCAAAACTTGTCCCGGCGCAGCTAGGCGAAGACGAGTCCAAAATCCCCCCTCCCTTACCTCCCTTTCCTCCTGTTCAAATTCTTCTCTTCGTATCCATTCGCGAAAATTCGTGTAATTCGCGGTTAAAAAAATCTTCTCCAATCCAAAACTCATCCCGGCGAAGCTAGGCGAAGACGGATCCAAAATCCCCCCAATCTTCCATCTGTGCAATCCGTGAAATTTGACGGAGAGATTTGATTTCCCAGTCCGTCCATCTCCGCTGTGCTCCGATTGTGGTTAAAAACTCTTTCTTCCCCCGGCCTCCGCAGCCAAACAAGAGTCTCGCGCAAAGCCGCAAAGGGCAGAAACAGGAAATAGGAAATAGAGATTAGAGATTCGGAACCAGTCCCAAATATTTTTCTGATTCGCGAAAATTCGCGTCTATTCGCGGTTAAAAAATCTACATCCAGCTCTACCATCCAAATTCCAGAATCCAAAATCTCTTCCTCGCACCCCCCCCCCTTGACATGATGAACCCACATGATAACCACCCTGAGGGAATGAAACCATTGTCACCGAGCGCGGCCAAGTTTCCGTGCCCGCAAGCCTACGCAAGGCCATGGGATTGCACCCCGATCGGAAACTGCATTGGGAGCAGGTGTCTGATCGGGAAATCCGCGTTTCGCTTCACGAGGAAAAACCCCTAGGGCCGCTTGTCGTCTTGGGATATGCCCGCCGTATCTGCAAAACCCCGCCCAGGTCTACCGCAGACTGGATGCGCGAACTACGTGAGGCCGAATGACCTGGGTGGTCGATACCTGCGTCGTCATAGACGTGCTCGAAAACGACCCCTCCTTCGGCTTGCGCTCGGCAACCTTACTCGAACAGAACCTTGCCGAGGGCCTGTCAATTTGTCCTGTGACCTTTGTGGAACTGGCACCTACCTTTGAGGGCGATTTGGAGCAGCAGGAGCACTTTCTCGAACAGGCTGGCATCGATTCACGAAGTGGCTGGACCGCAGCAGATACACGAACCGCGCATCAGGCATGGCACCTCCACATCGCCGCCCGGCGTTCCGGTATTCTTCCGAAACGCCCCATCGCCGACGTGTTGATCGGAGCCTACGCCTTGAACCGCCTTGGCCTTATCACCCGCTATCCAAGAGATTTTAGCCAAAATTATCCCAATCTGCAAATCCTCGAGCCATGATTGCCCTAGGTGCAGGTTCAGACTTGGGGACAGGGGACAGGGGACAGGGGACAGGGGACAGGGGACAGGGGACAGGGGACAGGGGACAGGGGACAGGGGACATGGGACATGGGACATGGGACAGAAACTAGACATTAGAGATTCGGAACCAGATCCAAATATTTTTCCAATTCGCGAAAATTCGCGTCTATTCGCGGTTAAAAAATCTTCTCCAATTCAACACTTGTCCCGGCGAAGCTCGGCAAAGACGAATCAAAAACTTGTCCCGGCAAAGAGCAGCGACGCCGAATTCATAATCCAATATTCGCGGTAAAGCCGTTCCTCTTTTCTTGCCTTTACAAAGCCTTCAGCGATCGTGATTACTTGAAAATTATCCTAGACGTCCCGGATACATCCCTTTCCATAACCAAAGAGCTTCCAGAGGATTTTGCCCTCTCACTGAAAATCGCGGCAGCCGTGAAGTGGTATGAACTCGGAAGAATCTCCCAATCGAAGGCGGCAGAATTGATCGGCTGTAGCCGCATCGAACTCTTCAATCACCTTCGGGATTATCGAGTATCTGCTATTCAAGTGAGCGAAGAAGACCTAGAGCAGGAAATCGCAGATTCCAGAATATGAAAGGCTGGGTTTTCAATGCATCTCCCCTGATTCTTCTTGGGAAAATCAACCAGCTGCATCTCATTGAAATTCTTTCGCCCGCCTTCCGCATACCATTACCCGTCGTGGTGGAAATCGGGGCAGGCCCGACTAACGATCCCACCATCCAATGGCTCGCTTCACTTTCGATTGAGAGCCATTTCGTGGAAACACCGCCTTCCCCGCCATTCCTTGACATAAAATCATATTTATGTAATTGTGTGTAAATGAGAACGACAATTGATCTTCCCGACGACCTCTTTCGTGAGGTAAAAACCCGCGCGGTGCAGCAGGGCACTACCCTCAAAAAGCTGTTGTCCCAATACATCCGATCTGGCTTGATAGGCCAAACGGTAGGCACTCAACCCAAGCCGACGCATCGCAACCCACCACCTGTGGCGATCCGCCGTAGGCCGGACCACCCTCCGACACATGCCCTCACCAACCGACAGTTGAACGAAATCCTGGAAGAAGAGGAGATAAGTTCCTCCCTCACAATGAAAATTTCTCAACAGAACAAGCAATGACAGACCTCCCGGATGTCAATGTCTGGCTCGCCTTGGCGGACGAAAACCACGCCCATCATGAAAAAGCCCTCGCTTACTGGATGAACCAATCCGCACCGGAAATCGCGTTCTGCCGAGTGACAATGCTAGGCTTTTTACGCCTCAGCACACACCCGGAAGTCCTCAGCTTCCCGCTCCATCCAAAAGAAGCGTGGAACATCTATCAACGCTACCGCTCCGAAGTCCAAGTTGGCTTTATCGGAGACTCCCCTGAAATCGACAGCGCATTCATGGCTCTCTCCCACAAGATGGATTTCCCTCATCACCTCTGGACGGACTGCTACCTCGCATCCTTGGCAAGTTTTAGAAACTGCCGCGTCATTTCTTTCGACACCGACTTCAAGCGCTTTCCCGATCTGGATTTCCTCCATCTTACTCCGTAAAGGCAGTTCCATTTCCTCCTGTTCAAATTCCTCTCTTCGTATCCATTCGCGAAAATTCGTGTGATTCGCGGTTAAAAAATCTTCCCCCAATCCAAAACTTGTCCCAGCGAATCTCGGTAAAGGCGAATCCAAAACTTGTCCCAGCAAAGAGCAGCGACGCCGGATTCACCATCCAAAATTCAAAATTCTCCCTCCCTTACCTCCCTTACCTCCCTTACCTCCCTTACCTCCCTTACCTCCCTTTCCTCCTGTTCAAATTCTTCTCTTCGTATCCATTCGCGAAAATTCGTGTAATTCGCGGTTACAAAATCTTCTCCAATCCAAAACTCATCTCGGCGAAGCTAGGCGAAGACGGATCCAAAACTTGTCCCGGCGCAGCTAGGCAAAGACGGATCCAAAATTCTCCCTCCCTTACCTCCCTTTCCTCCTGTTCAAATTCCTCTCCTCGTATCCATTCGCGAAAATTCGTGTGATTTGCGGTTAAAAAATCTTCTCTAATCCAAAACTTGTCCCGGCAAAGAGTAACGACGCCAGATTCAAAATTCGCAGCGCAGCAGGATCCCCTCTCTCATTCAAAATTCACCATTTAAAATTCCCCCAATCCCTCCTCCCTTTCCTCCTGTTCAAATTCCTCTCTTCGTATCCATTCGCGAAAATTCGTGTGATTCGCGGTTAAAAAATCTTCTCCAATCCAAAACTTGTCCCGGCAAAACTCGGCAAAGACGGATCCAAAACCCATCTTCCATCTGTGCAATTTGACGGAGAGATCTGATTTCCCAGTCCGTCCATCTCCGCTGTGCTCCGATTGTGGTTCAAACCTCTTCATCCGGTTCTTCATCCAAAATCCAAAATCTCCCCCACCCGCCATGGCCACCGACGAAACAAGCATCGCTCAGCAAATCAGAGATCTTTGGCCTTTTATTCAAAAGCGCGGGGTGGTTCATCTGTGGGTTTTTGGCTCCCAGGCACGCGGAGACGGGCACCCGGGGAGCGATCTGGATCTTCTGGTCGAATTCGCCTCTCCCCCTGATTTCGACAACTTCATGGGTTTGAAGTTCGAACTCGAAGATCACCTCGGAACCAAGGTAGACCTCCTGTCACTGACTGCCTGCAACCCTCGATTCCTAAAGGCCATCCAACCCGATCTCCTCAATGTCGCGTGACCCTAATCTGAGATTGGAAGACATCATTGAAGCATGCGAAAGATTGCAAGCGCACCTTGAAGGATTCAATGAAACCTCCTTCGGGTGCGACCTCAAGACCCAGGATGCTGTCATCCGGGTTTTTGAAATCATCGGTGAAGCGGTGAAGTCACTACCGGAGGAGTGGACCGAGGCCGAACCGGAGATTCCATGGCGCCAAATCGCCGGATTCCGAGATGTTCTGGCACATTCCTATTTCGCAGTGAACTCCAGCGTGGTTTGGACAGCGGCGGTTCAAAAAGCCCCTTTGCTGCACCTTGCCTGTGTGCGCTTGCTCAATCGTTAAACTCCAACATCGTCAGAAACTCTGAAAACTAAGCGTTTCCGATTTTGAATTTTTGATAAAAGACATTCCAAAACCGCTCCGCAAGCCATCCAAAATCCAAAATCTCATCTTCCATCTGTGCAATCCGTGCAATTTGACGGAGAGATTTGATTTCCCAGTCCGTCCATCTCCGCTGTGCTCCGATTGTGGTTCAAACCTCTTCATCCAAAATCCAACATTAAAAAGTGCCCGTTCATCCTCTGTTTCCTCTGTTTCCTCCCGTTCAAATCATCTCCCTTTTTAGATTTATACGCGACTTCCCAAGGCTTCACGTTTTACGTGAAGCCCTCGCCGCCATTCGGCAAATCCCTTCTGCCGCTCCAATTCATTTGACCAGCAAACCGTAATGTGCGCACATTTACTTATGCGCACAACAATTGACTTACCAGATCGCTTATTTCGTCAGGTCAAAACATTGACCGCTCAGAAAGGCTTGACTCTAAAAGAGTTCTTCACGGGTGCCGTGGAGCGGGCTGTGGTGGAAGCGCCACCTGAATCCAGGCGTATGCTCCGTCCGCCCATCAGTGGCATGGCGAGTCCCCGGATACCTGCTCGGAGTAATGACGAATTGGCGGTTTTGCTAGAGGCGGAAGACTCGAAAGATTCCTCATGAACACCTTGATCGACGTGAATGTGTTGTTCGCCATCGCGGTGGAGCGCCATGTGCATCATGCCGCAGCATGGGATTGGTGGGAAAAACAAGCGGTAAGCAGCGTAGCCCTCTGCCTGCCGGCAAGGCTTGGCTTGCTACGCTTGCTCACCAACGCCAAAGCGATGGAAAATGCACCGGTAAATCCTGATGAAGCACTGGCCGCATGGGATGCCATGGAAGCGGATGAGCGAACTTTCAACATCGGGAATCCAACCAGCATGAGCGAAGTCTGCTTCCGCAAGAATGTGACAGGTCGACGGCCAACTCCAAATCTTTGGACAGATGCCCTGTTGGCAGCTTGGGCCGAAGCGGCAGACTGCCGGCTGACCTCTTTCGATGGAGGGTTCCGATCGTTCCCAAGTCTGAAATTCGAATGGTTGCAAGGCACGTAATCAAATTGAATTTGCCAATAGTGGCACCAACCGTTAAAACTATTTGCACATGGTAATCCGTCGTTTTTGGCAGGATGCGGTTAAGACTGCTTGGAGCGTCAAAACTGAAACCGGAGATTTTTAACCGCAGATTTCGCAGATAAACGCAGATCCGGGACGACGAAAGCCCAGTGGGTTGGGGAATTTGTGAATTATGTGCCTTTTGTGGCCAATGCTCTTTTCCGTTCTTCCATCCAAAACTTGTCCCGGCAAAGAGTAACGACGCCAGATCCAAAATTTGCAGCGCACGGCACCTCACCGGGCAATCCGATCCCGTGCAGGACGAACTCACTTTGAAGGTTTAACCGCGAATGCACCCTAAAGGTCAAACAAACGAGAATGGCTGCGAATCAAATCGAGCTGAGTCCGCCCTACCGCAAAAAAAACGTGAACTTCATCTACACCCAACATGCCCGGATTGCGGCAGAGGCTCGCGAAATCCAAGCCGATTGGGTGCGAACTACTTTGGAAGATCCGCAACTCCGCACTTGGGATCCCGATGATTCAAGCATCGAAAGATTTTTCCGAAAAATCCCCGAAAACCAAAACCGGATTTTACGGGTTGTCGTGAACACACAGGTTGCACCTTGGCATGTTGTGAGTGTATTCTTCGACAGGATTATGAAAGGAAAATCATGAAACTCCATCTCGACCAACAAGCAGACGCCCTCTACTTGAGGCTGGATGACTCGGAAATTATTGAGTCCGAAGAGGTCTCGCCAGGCATCGTCCTTGACTTCAGTGATACAGGAGAAGTTATCGGTGTCGAAATGCGGCATCTTTCCAAACGCACGTCAAAGATCCGGTGGAACGCACTCGAATTCGAATCTGCGGGACTCGCCGCACTGTGACCGCCATAGTGGGCAATGTGGGATGCTGGGTTCAGAATCCAAAACTTGTCCCGGCAAAGAGTAACGACGCCGGATCGAAAATCTCTTCTCCCCCTCTCCGTTCCCTACATGCCGCCTGAATCCATCATCAATCTAGCCAGGCGTCTCGGCACAACCCCGCACGTTTCCCCGCTCCTCATGAAGGCGCGCCGTATCGGCCTGAAGCAGCCTGAAGACCTCGAGAGGCTGGCCGTGCGACGCGGCTTGCGATACTACGATTCCTACGGCGATTCCACGACCGATAATTCCATCGTGGACGCACCTCCCAGCACAATAGGTGATCGCAGTTTCTCCAATGAGGAACTTTCGCTCGCGCTCCTCTCACCCGCAGCTCCCTCTCTATTCAGCTTTTATTCCAAAGTCTTCCTTTCGTGTCATTCGTGCCTTTCGTGGTTAAAATAGCAGAAGACAGAGACCTCTTTCATCCACCCGTCTAAAAAAATTTCAGCTTTTCGAATTTTCAAAGTTTCAGTTTTTATTCCAAAGCCGTCCCCATCTTCATCGAGAAAGCCATGCTTTTGCCCGTGAAATAAAACGACTGGATCACAGCCACAGTGGAAAAATTACAAGGCGCACTCCGCGATATCCTGAACCTTTGAGAACTGGCTCTGAGTTGGATCAGAGGGAGTCTAACGCAGCAACCCAGCCGCAACTTCACCTTTAGTTCATTTTTTCTTGAACTCTAATCCTTAAATCCCACATTACCCCCGCGCGGCCTCGAAGGAGCCCGCCAAAATACCCCAGCCGAATCAAACTAATTCCGCCTAACAGGCCGCAACCAAGGGCGGTAGCGTATCCATAAACCATTAAACACCCGGTATTCCGGCTCGGGTTAGCAGATAATGCTTCAATAAATCGGCAAATCAGCCCCTCAACCAAAGCTTCTCCCTCCGTTTCCTTCGTTTCCTCCGTTTCCTTCGTTGCCTCCTGTTCAAAAATCCAAATTTCAGCTTTTACCCAACCGCCCCACCGGATTCTCCTCCAGACTTGCACCAGCCACCCGGTTGCATCATCTTATCAACATGCAACAAGAAGAACTTATAGAGCGTATTACCTGCAATCCGGAGATTTTCGGCGGAAAACCGATAATCCGTGGACACCGGCTGGCTGTAGAGCACGTGCTCGACATGCTTGCGGCGGGCGATAATTCCGCGACGATTCTTGAAGGTTACCCATGGCTTGAACCAGAAGATATCCAAGCCTGCCTTGTTTATGCGTCTCGTCTGGCTCGTCATGAACGAATCGAGCTTTTCCCTGCCGCTCTGGCTTCGTAATGGCAGCAATCTTACTCGATTCCTGCGTTTGGGGTGGAGCGCTGCCCGTTTTGCGTGAACTCGGACATGATGTTGAGTGGACGGGTTCATGGGAACAAGATCCCGGTGACAAAGCGATCCTTGCTTACGCCAATTCATCTTCAAAGATCTTAGTGACTTTGGATAAAGACTTTGGCGAACTGGCGATTTTAAAAGGGATGCCTCACCAAGGAATCATTCGATTGTCTGGCTTTAGAGCCGCCCAGATGGCTCCCGCAATCCACTACATGATCACCTTTTACGAGGAAGAACTTGATGCCTGTGCCATCATTACAGCAGACCCGAAGAAAATTCGGGTTCGCAGCAATTAAGTAATCCGAGAGAGTTCACACACAACTGCGGCACCGCAGTTCAAACATCTTCCGACATACCCGTTAAACAGTAGCTGCGCGAGGTGTCAGGTGTCAGCTTTTATTCCAAAGCTTCTCCCTTCCGTTTCCTTCGTTGCCTCCTGTTCAAAAATCCAAATTAAGAGTTCTAACAGGAGGAAACAGAGATAACGGAGAATATCTCAACCGGCCACATCAGCCACCCAACCAAAGCCTCTTCCTCCGTTCCCTCCGTTTCCTCCTGTTCAAAAATCCAAATCAAAGAGTTCTTACAGGAGCTAACAGAGATAACGGAGAATATCTCGACCAGCTACATCAGCCCCTCAACCAAAGCTTCTCCCTCCGTTTCCTTCGCTGCCTCCTGTTCAAAAATCCAAATCAAGAGTTTTAACAGGAGCACACAGAGATAACGGAGAATATCTCAACCAGCTACATCAGCCACTCAACCAAAGCATCTTCCTCCGTTCCCTTCGTTGCCTCCTGTTCAAAAATCCAAATTAAGAATTCTTACAGGAGCACACAGAGATAACGGAGAATATCTCGACCAGCTACATCATCGGCCGCCCAACAGTTTCAGCCTTGAATTCTTATAAAAATAAACCGAATGTTCCCACATGAACCTCGCAACCCAATTACGGGAATCGCGCTCAAAGCATGCGCTTACGAGCTACGATGCCGCTGTGAAGCAATTGCGCGTCTTCAAGGAGGCGATCCCTATTACCTCGAAGAACTCGAAGTTTTCCGAGCCTACGCCGAAGAAAACAAGCTCTTCCTCGAATCAAAGCCGCCCGAACTGAGCCGCTCCCCTGATGACGAAGGCAACGAGCACCAAGTCTGGTTCGATCCTAAATCTTCCACTTACCTAAAAGCGACATGGCCGGATTTTTTCGGCATGCTTGTTGTTCACAGGAATAACGAGGAAGCAAAGGCCTCTCCTGTAGCTTACCTAGAGCGATGGCAACTCCATAACGAACTCTTTGGTGACGACGTTAAATTCATCGGAGTCTTAAAGACGGAAGGTGCAATGCGTCTTTTAATCCAACAACCCGCCGTTACAGGCAAACCCGCAACGTTGAAACAAATCAAAACGTTCTTAACCAGCAATGGCTGGCTGCCTTTCAAAGCAGACGGAAATCTAGCCTTCTTCGACCCAATCCGCCAGGTCGTTATTTCAGACACTCATCGAGGGAACATCATTCTTATGGACGATGGTCTGCTCGCGCCCATCGATCTACGTGTCCAACCACTCTCTCCATCGTTACTAGATTCAGTCATAAAGCTCTGCTCATTAGAGGAGAAGTTGGACACGTAGCTACAGCATCCCGCGCTGTCAGCTTTTCCCAATTTGATCTCACCCTCCGGTGATCCCCTCCGGGCTCTATGCTGCGCTCGAGTCTATGTCGCTTCAGCCGTCGCTCTGTGAGCTATGGCTAGACAAGCCGCTCCATTCAGGTTTTATTCCAAAGTCTTCCCTTCGTTTCCTCCTGTTCAAAATTCCAAATCAAAGAATTCTTACAGGAGCACACAGAGATAACGGAGAATATCTCAACCAGCTACATCAGCCACTAAACCAAAGCATCTTCCTCCGTTTCCTTCGTTGCCTCCTGTTCAAAAATCCAAATCAAAGAGTTCTAACAGAAGGAAACAGAGATAACGGAGAATATCTCGACCATCTACATCATCGGCTAGCCCTTCCATTTCCTCCCTTACCTCCTGTTCAAAAAATCTTTATGCATCCATTATTCGAAAAAGCGTCCGACCTGACCGAGACTGTCATCGGCGCGGCAATCGAAGTGCATCGGGACAAAGGTCCAGGGCTAATTGAGTCTATCTATGAATGGTGCCTGACTAAAGAGTTCGACTTACGAAAAATCACATATGTGAGTCAGAAATCAGTCGAGATATCCTACAAAGGTTTCATCAAAGAAGAAGATCTACGTTTGGATATTCTTATCGAGGATAGCCTGCTCATCGAAGCTAAAGCTGTGACAAAGATTCTTCCAATCCATAAAGCTCAACTGCTCAGCTATATGAAGCTCCTCGACGTTCCGGTAGGATTGCTCATCAATTTCAATGAACTGAGGGTCATTGATGGAATCCATCGACTAATTCTTCCAGGAGCCAATAAAGCTCCCTTCGATAACGAGCGTGACGTAGCAGACATAGATTTTAGGTGAACCGCCTCTTCCTCCGTTTCCTTCGTTGCCTCCTGTTCAAAAATCAAAATCAAGAGTTCTAACAGGAGCTAACAGAGATAACGGAGAATATCTCGACCAGCCCCTCAACCAAAGCCTCTCCCCTCCGTTTCCTTCGTTTCCTCCTGTTCAAAAATCCAAATTAAGAATTCTTACAGGAGCACACAGAGATAACGGAGAATATCTCAACCAGCTACATCAGCCACCCAACCAAAGCCTCTTCCTCCGTTCCCTTCGTTTCCTTCTGTTCAAAAATCCAAATTAAGAATTTTTACAGGAGCACACAGAGATAACGGAGAATATCTCAACCAGCTACAGCATCCCCTAAACCAAAGTCTCCCCTCCGTTTCCTTCTGTTCAAAAATCCAAATTAAGAATTTTTACAGGAGCACACAGAGATAACGGAGAATATCTCGACCAGCCCCTCAACCAAAGCCTCTTCCTCCGTTCCCTTCGTTTCCTCCTGTTCAAAAATCCAAATTAAGAATTCTTACAGCAGCTAACAGAGATAACGGAGAATATCTCGATCAGCTACATCAGCCACCCAACCAAAGCCTCTTCCTCCGTTCCCTTCGTTGCCTCCTGTTCAAAAATCCAAATTAAGAGTTCTTACAGGAGCACACAGAGATAACGGAGAATATCTCAACCGGCCACATCAGCCACCCAACCAAAGCCTCTTCCTCCGTTTCCTTCGTTGCCTCCTGTTCAAAAATCCGAATTAAGAATTCTTACAGGAGCACACAGAGATAACGGAGAATATCTCGACCAGCTACATCAGCCACTAAACCAAAGCATCTCCCTCCGTTCCCTTCGTTTCCTCCTGTTCAAAAATCCGAATTAAGAGTTCTTACAGGAGCAAACAGAGATAACGGAGAATATCTCGACCAGCTACATCAGCCACCCAACCAAAGCCTCTTCCTCCGTTCCCTTCGTTTCCTCCTGTTCAAAAATCCGAATTAAGAGTTCTTACAGGAGCAAACAGAGATAACGGAGAATATCTCGACCAGCTACATCAGCCACCCAACCAAAGCCTCTTCCTCCGTTCCCTTCGTTTCCTCCTGTTCAAAAATCCGAATTAAGAGTTCTTACAGGAGCAAACAGAGATAACGGAGAATATCTCGACCAGCTACATCAGCCACCCAACCAAAGCCTCTTCCTCCGTTCCCTTCGTTTCCTCCTGTTCAAAAATCCAAATTAAGAATTCTTACAGGAGCACACAGAGATAACGGAGAATATCTCAACCAGCTACATCAGCCACCCAACCAAAGCCTCTTCCTCCGTTCCCTTCGTT
>Ga0209390_10006355_pt1 | contig 15939 bp, 9 predicted proteins | sample BON01_FD_187212 | JGI IMG/M metagenome (GOLD analysis project Ga0209390, IMG submission 187212) | Freshwater microbial communities from Lake Bonney liftoff mats and glacier meltwater in Antarctica - BON-01 (SPAdes) (version 2) | ecosystem: Environmental > Aquatic > Freshwater > Ice > Glacier... | reverse complement strand
GGATTTTTTCATGGCACCATGGAGATACCATTTTAGGCATCTTCCGGACATCCGCCGAAGCAGTCAGCCGAGCGCGAACCCTACGGGCTCGGCCGCCTGCTTCGGACGGTGTGGAAATGGTACCAGGAGTCGGATTTTAACATTTTCCACAAGTTTTCTCCGGATTTCCTGGATTTTCAGAAGTCGGTGGGGTCACAGATGAGCTGATATGCGGAAATGAAGAGGAAGGATAAATCCTAAAATATCCCTCTTTATCTTCGTAAATCCTGTCCATTTGAGGAAGGATTAGAAAAATACAGTTCCTCTATGTTCGCTGCGCTCCCGTTGCGGTTAAATTCTGCGGTCTTCCCAGCAATCCTCACCGAAGGCCTGCCTTCACCTGGGAGATGACGGATTCCGACATGTGGAAACCCACCGCCGCCAGCCTTCCCACCACCTCCTCAAAGTCCACCAGTCCTTGGTTCGCGGCATCCGCGAGGATGGCGAGCACACCTGTCTTGGGCAGTCCGAGGGCAGCGGCGACGCGACGCCCGCGTTTCTCATCAAGAATCAAAAAGCAGTCCTGCCGGTGTTCCCAAGCAAGGGTGATGGTGGAAGCTTCACCCGCGCCGAGATTGGCCGTTCCGGGGAGCAGTACGACAGGAATCGCCGCGATGTGAATCCACGCAGGAGCGCTGCGCTCCAGAGCCGCAAGGCCTCGGGAGCACCGCAATCCTAACACTCCCGATGAACGGACTCCGTGATTGAAACCTCTCCGAAGAGCGTCGGCAGCAAGGACAGGAGATTGATTTCAGCGAGGGCGGGCAATGTTTGGGGTAATGTGTCGCATTTCAACATTTGGCTTGATACCGATTTGGAAACATAAGAGCTCTGGCGCTGAAATACAAGATTGTTGCAATGCGAAACCTGAACCCAAATAAGCGGGTCTTCGCGGTCATGGGTTCATGAAGGTTAACGTCTTCACGGTCTTTCTCCAAAAAGCGGTTCGAAAAGCAGGCGGAAGCGTATAAAAATGCCACCTTCACCGCAAAACTCCGTTCTAGTATTGATTTTATCCACTGATCACCGATCACTCGGCACTAGCCACTTCTCCCATGTCCGACACCCCAAAACTCGATTTCATCCGCGAGATCATCGCCTCCGACCTTTCCTCCGGGAAACACGAAACCACCATCACCCGTTTCCCACCGGAGCCGAACGGCTACCTCCATCTCGGCCACGCGAAATCCATCTGCCTGAATTTCGGCATCGCCGGTGAGCACCTGGGCGCGAAATGCCATCTGCGTTTCGATGACACGAATCCCGAAAAGGAGGAGACCGAATATGTCGAGAGCATCAAGGAGGACGTGAAATGGCTCGGCTTCGATTGGCGCGATGACATCTACTTCGCCTCGAACTACTTCCAGTTTTTCCACGACTGCGCCGTGCACCTCATCACGGGCGGCCTCGCCTACGTCGATGAGGAAAGCCCCGAGGAAATCAAGCTTCACCGTGGCAACGTCCAAAATCCCGGCACTCCATCGAAGTTCCGCGACCGCAGCGTTGAGGAGAACCTCGCCACTTTCGAGAAAATGCGCTCCGGCAGCTTCAAAGAAGGCGAGGCGGTGCTGCGGGCGAAGATCGGCCTGACCTCATCGAACATGAACATGCGTGATCCGGTCATGTATCGCATCATGCATGCCCATCACCACAACACCGGCAACGACTGGTGCATCTACCCGATGTATGATTTCGCCCACCCGCTTGAGGATGCGCTGGAGCACATCACCCACTCGCTCTGCACCCTCGAGTTCGAAAACCACCGCCCGCTCTACAACTGGTTCGTCGATAACTGTCCGGTTCCTTCCAAACCCAGGCAGATCGAGTTTGCCCGCCTCAGCCTCACCTACACAGTCCTGAGCAAGCGCAAGCTTCTCCAACTCGTTCAGGAAGGCCACGTCTCCGGCTGGGACGATCCGCGGCTGCCCACCATCTCCGGCATCCGCCGACGTGGTTACCCCGCTGCCGCAGTCCGCCATTTTTGCAAACGCATCGGCATCACCAAGTTCAGCGGCACCACCGACGTCGCCCTACTCGAACACGACATTCGCGATCAGCTCAACTCCGCCGCAGCACGCCGCATGGCGGTTCTTGATCCTTTGAAAGTCGTAATCGAAAACTTCGCCGAAGAACCTACTGCGAACCTCATAGTTCCCAACCACCCGCAGGACGAATCCTTCGGCGAGCGCGAGGTTTCGTTTTCTTCCGAAGTATATATCGAGCGAGAGGATTTCCAAGAAGTGCCTGAGAAAAAATTCTTCCGTCTCGGCCCTGAGCGATACGTCCGCCTCAAAGGCGGCCCGATCATCCAATGCGTTAGTTTCGAGAAAAACGATATCGGAGAAGTCACCCTGCTGCGCGCCAAACTGCTCCCTGACACCACCGGAAAAGACTCCCCCGAAGGTATCGTCTGCAAGGCCGCGATCCATTGGGTCGATGCCGCTACTGCTGTCGATGCCGAAGTCAGACTCTATGACCGGCTGTTCAGCGTTGAGGATCCGGATGCTGTTGAGGACGGTTTCCTCACAGCGCTGAATCCTAGTTCCGTGCAAACCGTCAATGCCAAGGTCGAAGCATCCCTGCTTCTAGAGCTCCCCGGATACTCGTGTCAGTTCGAGCGCACCGGCTATTTCATCACCGATTCCAAAGAACACATCCCAGGCGAAAAAGCCGTCTTCAACCGCACCGTCGCGCTACGGGATTCTTGGGGTAAGGCTCGCTAATCCCGATTTTCTCTAAAATCGGGTTACAGGATCTTTTCCAGTTCCTGCACGTCGATCTGATCCTTGGCACGACCTGATGCGATCTTGTTCCTAATCAGATCGGCCTTTCAAATAAACGGAACCGAATTCCCATCGATCTCCTTGAGGACTTACACCTCCAGAAGTGCATCCGCAGTATTTTCGTCCACCGCGACGTAAAAATCAATGTCGCGCGTATATCGTGGAAACCCATGCAAGTTTTCTCCATCATTTCCTTCCGAGGAGATCTCACTTCACGCATCATAAATCCAGCTCAAATCAACACCAACACCAGTGCAAAAACCATCAGCGCAGACCCTAGCAATTGCCGCCCACCGAGCGGCTCCTTGAATTTCTTGGTAATCGCCCAGACAAAGAACACCGCCATCACCCCACGCGTGCTGTAGGCGATGTTGCTCAGCGCCGGCTCGCGGAACCAACTGAACGCTAGGTTCACCAGCAATGCCTGAACCCCAAGCGCCAGCCCGGCACCGAGAACCGGAAGCGCAGTCAACCGCTTTCCAAAAACTTCCCGCACGTTTTTCCATCTCGGGATCAGCATCCCAAGCGAAAGTGTTCCGGCTGTCATCATCATGATGATCAGCCACCTCGCACCGCCGACTTCCTGGCTTTTCCACCCGGTCAGGAAATCGTTGGTCGCAAAAAACACGCAGGCCAGAACCGTCAGCCAGAGAGTCGTCCGGTTCGCTTTGAGACGCTCTAAAGTCGCCCCCGCAACAAGATACACGGCCAGCGCCGCCAGCACCGCGCCGCCGATTAAGCCGGGGCCTGCTTTTTCCAAGCCGACACTCGCCGACAAAACCGCGACGATCAGCACTTTAAAACCCAGCGCCGAGGAATGCACTACCAGATCACCGCTGCGGACCGATTGGATTGAAAACCACTGACCCCAGAAAAACAGGAACCCGTTACAGACTGCGAGGCCGTCATAGACCCCGAACGAGGCACTGAAATCCGGCTTCAGATAGATGGCGAAAACTGCGAGCGTAATCAGATTCGCGAAGCCCAGCACCACTGAAAGCCTCACGCCCAGACGAGTCGCCCGCTGCACCATCGCCCCGAGAACCGGGTGCAATGCAGCACCGACCAAAGGCAAACCAATCGCTCCAGACCACGCATCCACTTTTCAACTGCTAACCTGCTAGCCCCCGCCGGTCAACTTCGGCGCGATCATTTCCCACTTGGCGAAAGCCACTTTCCGAACAATTCTTCGCCATGAAAAACGATATCGAGCGGGTCTTGATTGATGAAGCGGTCATCGAAAAAAGACTCGATTCGATGGCTGAACAGATCGAGAGGGATTTCCCCGCAGGCCCCATCATCGTGATTATTCTGCTCAAGGGAGCCTTCGTCTTCGCCTCCGACCTGCTGCGCCGCATCCCCCGCGAGCTGTCTATCGAATGCCTGAATGTCGCCAGTTACCACGGTGGCCTCGAAAGCTCCGGTCAGGTCGATTTCCTCGACCGTCATTTCCCCGAGGTGAAGGGCTGTCATGTGCTTTTGTTAGATGACATTCTCGATACAGGGAGAACCCTCGCGGCCGTGGCAAAGCGACTAGAAGAGGAAGGTGCCGCCGCCGTCCATACTGGCGTCCTTCTTGCTAAAGACAAAAAACGCGCCGAAGACGTCGAGGCAGACTACGTAGGTTTTGAAATCGGCGACGAATTCGTCGTCGGCTACGGCCTCGATTACAAAGGCAAATACCGCAACCTTCCTTACGTGGGGGTTCTCAAACTTTCTGCTGCCACCTGAGAGGTTTACCGATCATTTTCACCGCCCCAAAGTTCTTTACCCAAGTGCAAGTGGGTGCTGCGGATTGAATATCAGTATTACCTACCGCTTCGCTTCTTCCTGTTTCTGGCGAATGGAGTCACGTAGCGCCTCGGCCTGGTCGAGTTCATTGGTGCGCAGGCTCATGCCTCCGGCGGTGCTTGTGTGGCCCTTTACGACCCCCTCGGCATCCTTGAGGGCCGCGTCCCATTGTTCCATCGCCATGTAAACCCGGGCGCGGGTGCTGAGGTGGGCGAGGCGGAAGGTGGGCTCCCTCAGCTTACGGCCCTTTTCATCGACTGCTTCCGGATCAAAGGGTGGGGCGAGGGTGAAGGCGAGTTCCTTGGCTTTTTCGAGATCGCCGCGTTCCAGCATGGCGATGATGGCCTGCTCGTCATGCCAATCCACGACGTTTTGGATGACATTCGCCGCCGATTTCCCCTGCATGGAAAGCCCCGAAAGAAACACGGCGATGCTGCCGTCTGGCCGGAGGAGCAGGGCATTGGGCCTCTCATTTTCGGAGACAATTCCCAAATGCTGCACGACGGGGTTGGCGATTCCGCCAGGGACAACGAGTATCTGGCAGTCGAGAGGTTTTTCTTCCAGGTGGGCGCGGAGTGGGGCGATATCATCGCCCAAGACGGCGACAACAACTTGGAAATCATCCATACCACGGCTCTCTGCATAGGGTTTCAGATATCTCGTGACCATGCTCGGGATCTGGGATTTTTTATCGTCTGTCCAGCTTTCCGTGAACAGGACGGCTGTCCACTTGCCCAAGGTATCCTGTGGGATGCGGAAGGGTTTCCCGTCCAGCGTCAGGAACTCGGCCGAAATGGTGCGGTTGACTTCTTCCGGTTCGCCGAGCGCAAGGGAGTAGTCCATGCGGCGCCCGTAAGACCAACCGGCGGTGAAGGGAACCTGATAGAGCCAGTAGCGATGGTAGCGATCGAGCAGGAAGGAGACAAAGCTCCACATCATCGGGTTCTCAATATGGTTTTGGAGAATGATCTTTCGGTATTTCTCGTGAAGCTCGCGATCTCCGGCATCGAGCGCGAGCAGGGCTGCTGCTGCGAAGGCCGGTCCGGGCGCATTCTCCCCTCCCATTGATTCCAAGTAATTTCCAATCACTTCCACCGGCACCGCATCCGGTGCACGCAAAGCTTCCCGAGCGAGGCAGTAGCGAGCCACGACTTCTGTGCCGTCCGGCATGCCGGAGTCGAGCGCCGTCTTTGCTTCTTCGATAGCCCGCTGGTATTTGGTGTGGTCGGCGGTGAGTTTCGAAAGCCCGAGCAGAGCAACGATGCGCCGGTTGCGCACGATCCAGAGATCAGGAGCATCCGGGTGTGCGGCGATGGCTTTGGCACAAAGTTCCTCGGCCTTTTCGTAGTTTGCGCGGATCTCTTCGATTGGCATCCGGTAGCGGACGGGCGGTGCGGTGAAGCAGGCCTGGATAGCGCTCAGTGTTTCCTCGGTCACTGAGGCCGGAGTCCGCTCCAAGGGGAGCGACTGCTTATTGAGCGCCTTGATTTCAGACGGTAGGTTTGGGTCAAAACCCTCAGGATCAAGCAACAGGAAGTCTCCGACTAATAGTGAGGTGAGTTGGTTGACGTAGCTTGGGACGGTCCATTGCCTCGAAAGTGAAGATTGCATCCAGCGGGCATAATCCCGGTCTTCCCCGGTTCGCGATCGCTTCCCGCCCGCACCCGACATGATAAGAGCGGCATAGCCGGTGGGGCTCATGGTGATGACCGCCGGCTCCCTCTGAGCAAAGGTGGTGTAGAGCGGGTTTTCTCTGCCGCCCGGCAGGTGCAATGCCTGCCAGTCGACTCCGAGGTCGCGAAGGATCTTCTCACCGGCGTCGGGCAGTTCGTCGACATTGAAACTGACAATGGTAAATCGGCCGGCCACTTCGTCCTTCTTTTCCTTCCAGTCGGATGCCAATTGCTTGAGGTCATTTAGGCCCTCTTCATCCTTGGTCCAGAAGTAGAGTGCGGTGCTTTGGCCCAATCCGTCGGCCGGGAAGAAGGCGACCGAGCCATCGGAGCGCTTGAATGTCCCAACGATAGGTGCGCCCAAGACCTGACCACCCATTTTCTCGCGCTGGAAGGCGATCATCTCGTTATCACCAGCGAAGCGCTCGGCCATTTCCTGCTGAAGTTCTTCGACCAGCTTTGTGTCTCCCAGTTCGAGCGCCATGACCATGGCGATGCGGAGCATTTTTCCATCCGCAGGGGTGCCACGATAGCGTGCGACCATTGGCAAAAGCGCAGCCATGCGGGCCTCCCCATCACCTCCCTGACGTGCGATCTCGGTCTGAGAAAGCAGGAGTTCCGCCTCAAGGCGGAGTTCAGCATAGTTGTCCGGGGCCTTGGCCAGTTGCCGACAGGTTTCGAGGAATGCCTCGCGGTTTCGTGCCGAGTCGTCCATGCCGAGCAATTGCCGCTGGGCGCCAAATAGAATACCGAGAATTTCGAAGCGGTTGGGTGCGGTTGGATTGTCTTCCAATAGCTTGCCGCCATCACGGATCGCACGCTTCACCTCAAGGCGTTTCCGAGCACTGGAAGATTCGTCGTTCTTGACGATGAGTGCGGATTTGAGTTCTTCGATATTGGTTTGGGCGATTGGGGGCCCGGCTTCCTCGGCAACGGCCACAGGCCCGCAGAAGCAGATTGCGGCGAGGAATGAATGGATCAGGTTTGGGTGTGTCCGCTTTCTCATATCACAAATTTTTATTTTCGAAACGGGTTGGTTAGTTCGCTGGGGTTAGTTCGAAACCCTTGATGCTGATCCCTCGATTCGGAGCCCGGCAATTGAACATGATGTGGTTTCTACCTTCCTTGAGGTCGATGGCCAAGGGCTCACTTGCCTCCCACATTCCTTTCGTGAAGGGGAGTGGCATATCGATATCGGCCAGGGATCCGTCAGTCTCTACTTTGCCTGGACCACTCTCCCCGGACTGCGCTGCAACTATGCCTGAGCCCGTTAGAACAGCCATCGTCACATAAGATGCGATCATCACTATAAGCTTATTCAATTTCATATTACCTCTGATAAACAGGAATGTAGCAGTGGGGGGTGCCGAGGATAATGATGGCCATGGGTGTCTTGTGGGGATGGACCTCTTCTTCTTTCTCCCGCCATGACCCATCGGGCTGCTGCAAACTGATCAGAGCATCGCGGATTTTCGGATACCAGTTCGCGTAATGATCTCCTCCGGCCTGAACCATCGCCTGGATCGCGTAGTAGTGTGCGTAATAGAAATACCCGATTTCCTGACGGTTGAAAGCTTTCGGGCTATTTTCCATATTGCGTATAGCGGCAGCAACCCACTCAGTATCTCGCATCCCGCAAAGCTGTGCGGCATAGGCACCTCCACCGGTGCATGCGAAGGTGGTGCCGCCGCTGCCCTGGTAGCCGAAGCCACCAGTCGTTTCGTTCCAAACCTGATCGCGCAGGTAGCTGGTGACCTTATCGATGGTTTCGGTGGGGACAAGGATTCCAGCATGCCGTGCTGAGGCGAGCGACACAAAAACCATCGCGGTGACCGAGGTGTCCTGACCGGCATCCGGCCGCGCCGCATACCGCCATCCACCAAGCGGGCTTTGTGCCCGAAGAATTACCTCCACAGCCCGTTCAAGGGCGAGTTGGATCTTTGGGTTGTCCTTTGGGTCCTTGGTCATGCCTAATAATTCAGACATGGCGAGAGTGAACAAGCCGTGCTCATACATACCTCCCATGACGCCGCTGGGAGATTCCTCGGCCCGATTGAGGAGGTAGTCCTTGGCGCGATCGAGCGTCGCACCATGACGACCGAAACCGGGGAATTCGCCCTTCACCATAAAGGCCATCAGTGCGAGGGAGGTTCCCCCAATGGCTTCCCCGCCGGTGTCTCCCGCCCACGAACCATCGGTTCTTTGGGTTTTTAAGAGAGACTGTAATCCGCGCTCGATTGCCTTATCGGCTGCTTCGGTTAGTTCCGGTGCACCGGTTTCTTCCTGGGCCGTTGCGTTTTCTTCGATGGTGGTGGTGGCAGGAGTGTCCTGAGCGGAGAGTGGCAGGATGCCGGCCAGGGCGAGGCTGGCGAATTTGCCGATTAGCGGGTGATGGGAAGTGACTTTCATTTGGCAATCCTTTCGTAGTAGTTTTTGAGAGTTCCACGATACTCGAGCGGAAGCTCACGGGCGAAGTTTTGGTTGAGTGCGGCGCGGTTCCGATTTCCCAGAGCCTCCCATTCGGTGCGCTGGTCTTTGGGTGCTTCTCCGCTCACGAAATCGGAGACAAAGCTGGCGGTATCGGATGACGCTATGTCGGTGGTCTCTGCCTCACTCAAAATCGGATCACTGGGTGCCGGCGGGGGTACTGAGGTATCGAGGATCAGTGCCTGCTCGATGATGAAGTGCCTGAAGTTCTCGTCCGCAATTTGCTGACTTCGGCGGGCCGATGCTTGATCAGAGGACTGCAGGGACTTGTTAGCGACTATGAGTTGTTGGTGGGCAGCTACGAGCATCGGATGCGGAGGAACGGAGTTTAGATTTTTCTCACAAGTTTCTGCGAGCATGCTCTGTTCCGGTGCAAGCTTCACCAGCTCTCCGGCCTTGGCAGTCTCGGTTTGGCGGGAAAGGTTGCGCTGATCGGTGGCCACGGCGAGAACCTCCACCAGCCGCACGAGTTCTTCCGCAGATGCCGAATCGACTTCGACGTTAGGCAGTCCGTTCAACATGCCGATCACGATGAAGAGCTGCTCCGCGTTTCCGGTTAGGACGGTTTCGGTTGCGTCCATCTGCGCGATCGCTGCGGCAGCATCTCCGGTTTTCATCGCTGTTAGAGTCAAGGTCATCAAATCTCCGGCTTGGGAAAAGGCCGGCATGCCGGTTGCCTCCTCGAGTTGGCGACCGTAGCTCTGCGTTTCGGCCTGAAGGGAGCCCTGTTCGGCGATGAGTTCGGGGGGTAGGTTTCCTTCCACGGTTTCCAAGGGCTCTCTGAGTTGCTGCTGCCGGAATGCCAGAAGCGAGGTGTTGGACTCTGCTTCATAAAGGAATTCGACGATCTCGGCCACGTAGCTGGTCTGGCTTTGTAGGGCACGGACGAGCGTCTGGACTTTTGCGAGAGATTCGGTGGCGACATCCTGCGCATCCACGGCATCCAAGTAAGCTCCGTCTTCAATCGCAAGGATGGCGTCTTCCAAATCCGTTCCGGCAAAGAGCAGTGGTGTTCCTGCGTCCATGCGACCGGCAACGAGATCGAGCACTGGTGCGATATCGATCATGCACTGGCGGAGATTGGTCATCACTGTGATCAGCTCTGCGGATTCATCTGGTTTGGCGGCTTTCGTTTGCTTGAGTAGGTCAGTTTGCTCGTCGACGATATCGATCATCCAGTCGCTCGCGAGTCCCACTGAACGTTGGAAGGTGAAGAGACCCTGCAGCAAGCCCAGTCGAGCGGTTTGGTTTAGCGCGAGTTCACGAGCTTCTGCGAGAATATCGGCACCTTTCTCTTGGTGGCCGAGGGCGTCCTCTGGTCGGTTATCTTTCAGGGCGCCGGCTGCCTTATCGAGTGCTATGGACACTTGGTCCAAACGGCTGAGGAGAGGCAGGACATCTTTTTCCGCCCCGTTTTCACCACGAAATTCTTTTAGGAAAGCGGCGATTTCAGTGATGATCAATTGCTGGGGCACAGCGAGAGGCACCGAGTTTTTCTCATCAAGCGCAGTTTCCTCGGTTTGCACGAGAAGTGCGATCTGGCGTTTTTCGAAATCGTCGATCAGTGTGCTGCGTTCGGTTGCGTCCGAGACGAGCGAGGTGATTCCCTGGGTCCGAAGGCTGAGCTCGGTTGATGAGCGATCGAGAATTTCGGAGAGGGCGGTGAGTTGTTTCTCCACCTCCGCTTGCAGCTCGATGAGAGGCTTCCGCTCTCCAGCTTTAGCTAGGGAAACTGCCTCTGTCATGGCGTTTTCGGCCTTGGTGCGAATTTCGATGACGGGTGGTAGCTCCGGTAGGATATTGTCAAACAGGCGCAGCCGTGGTGCGGGGATTGGTGTCAGGAGAGATGGGACGAGTATGGCTTGGAGCTCGGCTTGGGTTTTCGCGAGTTCGGCGCGGCTCGCCTCGAAATCTTCGGCACTCATGGACTCGTAATTTTTACGAAGCTTCTGTTGAGAAGTGATGAGGGAATCAAGGCTGGAGCGGAAATCCATGATCACGGAATATTCCACTCCGGCGCGCATGCTGAATTCTGCGGCAATCAGTGGAGCGATGATTCCGGTGTGCAAGGCTGCGGCTTCCCCATTCTTCGAGTCACTGATCAGGGCTGCCGCTTTTCGCATGTTGTCCTCGGCACCGCTGGCGCGCAGCTCCTTGATGCGGCGGGTCAGGCCCAGCACTGAGATGTGAAGCTCGTCGTAGCGCATTCCTTTTTGGAGGGCTACCAGAAGCTCATCGGTCCAGACCGCGAGTTCCTCCTGGCGTTTGGAAAGTGCAGACGCCGTTTCTTCCCCTTCCGATCGCAGGGCTAGGAGGCGGAGGGTGGCTTGCTCCTGTGCGAGCATGTGTGACTCGCGGGCGAAAACCTCGCGGGCGGATCTGACGTCACGCGGGAGGACCAGGGCGGCGAGTTCACGCGCAGCTTGATTGACGAAACCGATGGCAAGCGTCGGGTCGGGCTTCTTGCCATTCCCGTTTGAAGCGACGCCGGTCTGCTCCCGCAGCAGGGAGGCTGCCATGGCGACCTGTTCCTCGGCGATGGTTACCAGGCTGGTGCGGACGTGATTCAAAGTCTCGCCTTCGATCGCGTCGGTAACATGGTTTGCTGCCAGATCATCGAGCAGCACCTGCACTTCGCGCGCGGTTTCATTGATTTGCTCACGCAACATTTCCTGACGGATGGCCTCGAGTTGGCAGGTTTGTAAGAAACTCTCGTCCTGCGGATCAAGCTGGCGGACCAGTTCGTGGGCACTGCGTTCCTGCCGGTAAGTGGTGCGAACACGGGATAGTAGGCGGTCTTTTTTGCGCTCGATCTCTGCCAGGTATTCCTCGCGGGAAAGGAAGGTGATTCGCCGTGTTTCCGAGCGTGCCTTCTGAGCGCCATCCGGGCCGGGATATTTGTCGCTCACTTCAACCAGGAAAGAGACGGTATCGCCGACTTGCAGTTCAGGAAGCGCCTTGCGGTAATCCCAGTCGAGGATTTGCTCGCCGGTGCCATTGCGGGCCGGAGTCTCGAGGGTGACGGTTTGTTCCGGACGCATGTTTACGCCGTAGGTGATGGAGGTGGAACCGATGCCATGATCATCGCGGGCACGGATACCGAGATCCAGCTGCCGCCCGATGAGAGCATTGAGGTTTGTTTCCGGTGAGGAAAGTTCCACTTGTGGCGCTTGGTCGGAAGCGACCTGCAAGTAGTAGCGTGGACTGGTGAAATCGAATCCATGTTCGGTTTCCACCCAAGAGAAGCTATAGCCCCGGGAGGCTGCCACCAGCTCATCGATGACGAGCTGACGGCCGCCATTGGTCACTTCGAGTTGTCTCGGTTCTTCGCCGTCACGGTTGAGCAAGGCATCGCGGATGGGGCGGTCGAGGGTGAGCTGCCATTTCACCTGAGTTTCTTCGGGAACGGTCATGGTGAGTGCCTCAAGGGTTTCGTCCTCACGTTCGAGATATGCGGGAAACTGGAGGCCGACCTCTACCTTCTCGATCCGCGGGGCCTTTATTACCCTGACCTTATGCCACTTACTCCGAGCATCACCGGCCTCGATCCGGTAGCTGAAGTCGCGTGAGGCGGAGGCGATGGCATACTCACAGTTGCCCCCGGTGATCGGAAGGTCAATTTCACGCGGGTCCCCATCGCCGGTGCGTAGCAAGAGTTCGGCCGTTTCTGGAACGATCCCCGACACGCCGATCAGGATCCGGGCGCTCTCGCCTTCCTTGATCACGAGGTCGCCTTTTCCGAGGTCGAGATGGGTTTTAGTCGGGTAGGCGATTGCCACCCAGGGAGTGAAAATCCGGGTCAGGCCGGCGACGAGGAATGGCCCGTTGTATATTGCGAAGGCGATTACCAGTCCGGCGAAAACCATGGCAATGCGGACCGGGATACGAAGGCCCCGGAAGTTCACGATCTTGCGAGGCTCCAGTCCCTGCACGGCGTCTTCAGCCTGGCGGCGAGTGGCGTTCCAGAGCGATTCCGATGTTCCCGCTGGCGGGCAGGATTGTCCGAATTGCACGGCGGTGACGAGGAGGCTTGCGAGTCCACCTTGTTGCTTCTCGATCTCCAGTGCAGCCCGTGTTGGATCGAAACGTCGCAGGTGGCGCCAGCCATTTCGCCATGCCTGATAGAATGAAACGCCCAGAAGAATGATTAACCCTACCGCGCGCGCGGAGGAGGGCAGGTAGGCGAACCGGTCGATGGCCATCCCGATGAAAAAAAGCGGGATGCCCCACCTGCACAACGCGAGCAGGCCGGCGCTCAAATGCTTGCGCTGCGTGCGGCGCCAGACCGCTTTCACGCATGATTCGAGGGTGTGTTTTTTGGTGTCTTCGGTCATGGCAAATCGTGTTTTCTTCTCAATATCCATTCCGCTCCGAGCAGGCCGATGAGGGCCAGGGCGACGAGCCAGCTATCCCACAACGGCCGCTCGGAGCGGACCGTATTGGTCACCGGATCACGCTTCAGCAGCGATGCAAGTTCGGGAAGTTTCCCGATGCCGAGACTGACGCCACCTGTCAGGTCTGCGATGCGTTGTAAATGCGCAAGCCGCGTGTCGGTGTCGATCAGCTCCTGGCGGACGTCGGTCACCTGAAATTCCGTTGTGTTAGAGACTTTAAGATCCTCTTCATTCGCCTCGATCCGGTAGCGCCCGGATCCCGGTGCTGAAAAGTAGCCCTCATAGAGTCCGGGTTGCGAGCTGTCCGGTTGCAGGCTAACGCGCTCCTTAGCGCCCGCACCATCGATTCCGCTCACGACGACTTCGTATCCGGATTGCACCACAGGCTCGAAGTTTTCGTCTAGAACATGGGCGTAGATGCGGCTCTCGTTGCCGACTGAATAGATGGACCGGTCGGTCTCCAGACGGATAGATTTGTGCTCACCCATGAGGCGGGAAAGGGTGAGGAACTGGATGCACTGTGACCAGACACGCCAGTGGTATTTGTCGCCGGTCTTGAACCGGAGGCGCCATAGGCGGTCGGTCGCGATGGAAAGGCATTTGCCGGTTCCATACCGTTGCCAAGCGACCAGTGGATAGCGCTCGGCGCCTGAAGTGCTATCGGAAAGCGTGGCCAACACGGTGGCTCCCTGCTTTGCGCCGAGCAAGGGCGGGAGGTGGTCGAGAGGTGCTGCTAGGCTCCAGGTTTGATCGTTCATCGCCTTATCGCTTTCCAGCGTCATGACCATGCTGTTGCTCCCTTCAGGAGTGAGAACCGGATGGACCGACTCGGAAAGTTCCTCCCATTTCCCCTCGGGGTCGAAGCGGATCGGAAGCATCGTCGCCACCGGTGTGTCGGCATAGGATGCAGGGGAATAGAGTGGGCCGCAAAGCATAAGCAGCGAGCCGCCGCGGTCGCGGACGAGTTCTTCGAGCAGGATCAATTCCTCGGGACTGAAAAATGCGGAATCAACATCGCCTAAGATCACGAGGTCATATTTGAAGGCTTCCTCCCGTTTACTGGGAAATCGCTCGATGTGATCGGGTGAGTTGCGAGCTATTTCAGGGCCGGCGGTGGAGTTGATGAATGTGGCGTTGATGCGTGGATCGCGCTTGAGGATGGCGCTTAGGTAGCGATATTCCCAGCGGTGGTTACCCTCGATGTAGAGGACGTTGATCTTCTCATTGACCACGCGAATGCTCCGCTCAACCTGGTTGTTGACGAGGGAAACTTCGTCATCGAACGGTTCGATACCGATCGAAATTTTCGCTGCGCCTTTTTCATAGAGATCAACGCGGAAATCGATGTCTTCGAACTGCAATCCACCCTCCAGGCGAACGGTGCGCTGTGAGACGGAGCGGCCGTTCAACAGGATGGACATGCGCGCGGTGCGGCGCTCATAGCCCTTCGACTGCAGTTGCACACGAACCGGCACGCGGTCGCCTGAAAACGCCACTTCCTGCATGACGATGTTACGGATCGCGACGTCATCGGGATCGGGCAGGCCGAGTGGAACGGTGAAAACGGGAATGCCGCGGGCTCCGAGATCTTGGAAGACCGCTTCGGAACGTTGGGAGGTGGCGTTGTCGATGCCGTCTGAAAGTATGATGATGCCCGCCGGGGGGATGCCACCGGAGTTGGCAACCGCTTCGAGAGACGCGGCGATCGAGGTGCCGCCCTCCGTGGCCTCCAGTCCGGAAAGATCTTTTTCGGTCAGCAGTTCATCATCGCTGATCAGGCGCGGGCTGCGGCCGAAGGTGTGGTAGCTGAGGTCCAGGTCTTCTCCAAGTTTCTCGAAAATAGGACGGCCAGACTTGGTGAGCACTGCCTTGGCGAGGTCTAGGCGGGAGGCATCTGCGATTGCCTGCCGTTGTCCGGAGCCCAGCCCCATCGCAGTGTTTTCAACCTCAGCGTTTTCTTCCAACGGGATCATGCCCAAGGCTGCCGCAGCATCGACCAGATCTTCCGACCGCTTGCGCTGGTCTTTCATCGACATGCTCTCAGAGACATCGAGAAGCACCGGCAGACCGCGCAACCGTGTGAGGGTTTCCGTTACCACAGCAGTCGGCTCTAACAGAGTGGCGACGACCAAGGCGAGGACGATCACGCGGGCGACCGCGAGAGAGATCCGCAGCCACATGGGTAGTCCCCATGGGCGGCGGTAAAGGTAAAAGCTCAGAAGGACGATCGCAGCGAGAATCCCGATGAGGACAACAGTGGGTAGCGGGCGGGCCAAGAAGACCTGCTCGATATTGGCGATAAGAAGGATCGAATCAGACATTTTGTGCTCCGGTGGGAGTTTCCGGCATGGCGTCCGGTTGGTTTTCAGAAGTGGGTTTGCGTCCGCGGAGGCGATCCGCAAGGAGGCTCTCGACGAGAAGGAGGATGAGTCCCGCGATCATGAACTGCCGCCATGATGAGCGGCCGGTGCGGGAGGTCTCGATCGCCGCTGCGAGGTCCGCTTCGGAGGTGGCGACAGTGACTTTGGTTCCCTGGAGGTTTTTATCCAACTCAGCGGTGGTGAGGGAAGTGACATTCGATTCACTTGGATCGACATTGACCGCCACCGGTATTCCGGGAGCCTGGACGCTGACCCGCGCCTCATAGAAACCGGCTTCCCGAGCGTTTTCAAGAAGTGCCACGAACTGACTGCGGTGATCGCGGACCGGGACGGTGATCGTTTTTCCCGAAGGAGCATCAAAGACCGCGTCGCTAGCATCCGGCTGTTCGAC
>Ga0209390_10006354_pt1 | contig 15939 bp, 8 predicted proteins | sample BON01_FD_187212 | JGI IMG/M metagenome (GOLD analysis project Ga0209390, IMG submission 187212) | Freshwater microbial communities from Lake Bonney liftoff mats and glacier meltwater in Antarctica - BON-01 (SPAdes) (version 2) | ecosystem: Environmental > Aquatic > Freshwater > Ice > Glacier... | reverse complement strand
TAACAGTTTTCCCAAAGTAGGAACTAAGAACTCATAGTACAACGAGTACACACCTCTTCACTCCAGCCTCTGCTAAAACAGCACGCGTCAGAGAGTCACACAAATAGAAACACTACAATTTAATTCTCTAAGTTAGATTACTTTCACTTTTAGTTTTGACTCTGTCTAGCTATTTTCGAACCAAAAGAGACACGGTCATAACAAGATATAAAAAACAGCCATACTTTTTAGCAGTCGTTGGTTTGACATAAAAGTGGAAACGAATCGAATCCAGGTTTTGAGCTCAAGATGTTCGTTTTATAGTCGGCTCTGTTTGCGTTGTTTGCGGACGTCGGTCTCAAACTAAGACATTGTGCTTTCGTTGTGGATACAAGTGCATTCATAGCGGCGTCAAATTCTTCAATTCGATACGCCACGTTTTTCATATCCCAAGATAGCTCAGATTTCAATACGTTAGCAGCTTCATCGGCTGATCCTTTGTCAGAGTCACTACCAGTATGGTAGATAACAGAGCCGTAAAATGAATCGTATGCTTTCCAACCGCAGTATTTTGAACATCTAGAGGAGATCAACGACTTGACCGTGATCATGGAAAGCCTGTTGCTCACCAACAACTGTTGCATTTTCTGGGCATTGGTTTTGAAAATAGCAACATAAACACCAAACTGGACATTTTCCAACAGCTGGTCACAAGAATAAGAGTTGGAAAGATAAGCACTTAAATAAATGCTGTCTTGAGCCATTGAAACCCATTCCATCGCTCCCATCAAATACGTATTGAATGCATATTGCGACTCTTTGATATTCGTTGCTGTTGTAGGAATTGAAGCACCTTTTATATCACTCGGAATAATCTTGGCAAGTTCCACGTAATGATTATCAGCTTTCGACTTCAGCGAATCGGCAATATCGTCCATGTCTTCAATGAATTTGGCGTTTTGATCAGCCTGAGCCAAGTTTAGTGTAAACAAGTTGTACTTCTGCACTGCAGTATCTCGCAATACAATTTCACGATTTGCTTTCATTGCCTTTTGTGCATTGGTCACATCTTGCTCCAAATTCCCATCTGCAATAAGGACAGCCACTGCGCTCATGATCTTTGTTTCTAATTTGTCCAGTTTCTCTTCTACTGTCTCTTCCAGAAGTGCAAATGCAACACTTAATCCAACATTTAAACAAGTGAGTCCCATCGTTGCTGCCTTGAGTAATTTTGCACCAGTCTTTGGAAAGGATGTCATCAATTTGTTCACAAGTTTGCCTGATTTGTCGATATTCCAATTTCCATATTGTAACTTGTTAGATACAGTTGTTACACCGGTGCTAAGTAACGAACCTGCCATGGAAATTGCCATCTCTTTAATAGGATTGTCATTGACGTCGATAGAACTTTTAGAAATATCAGGAGACTCATATGCGCTTACTTCGCGAAGGTAAAAGTCTTGATCCTTCTTGTAAGCAGCACTTTTTACACGTGCTAAGGAACATTTCTGGTATTTGCAGAATATAAAGCAACCATCGCTGTACGAGCCCCCTGATTGCGACCAGCCGCTAGGACAACCACTTGAACAGCAAGATGTAGTGTGGCTGTCAGTGTAATCACTCGCAGTAAAAGCAAGCCCGCCGTGAGCTCCAGATTTGAATCCTTGAGTTTGACCACTTAATTCCGTAGACAATTGAACAGTCCCACGCCAATCGCATGTACCAGAGACCGAAACAGGAGTAGCATCAGTACTCTTCACAAGTTTCCCCACCCAGTCTCGGCCCTTTGAATAATCATAATAGGATGATTGTAGGTATCTGCCAGTCTGTCGATTGATTAAGTTGTACTTTCCGTTGCTCCTCCTTTGAAACCTCCATTGATTTTTTGATTTAGATGCATCTGTGTTCCACCATATAAATTGACCCGGTGTTTGTTGCTGCCAATACCAAGTAGAACCAGGGGTAAATACTTCTCTCTCTTGTCCGATTAATCTACTACTGAGCATAAGCGTTGGATTATCAGCTAATACAATATTGTAATATGTATCTTCCTTGATATTCATGGCTTGGCCAGGTAAACAAGCTGCCCCTGCCTTCACGCAAACCCGAACCTTTTGATATACATAAGGAGTGGCGGCACTAGTGCAACTCGGTTTAACAGATACCCCCGAATGTCTTAAAGCACATGAAAGAACGTCATTGCACGCGCATAGATACCTGGATGTCCCCGAACTGGACTCACTAGTAGCTACCCCACATCGTCCACCGTTGGGCCCCACAAGGGATGCTGCCTCTTCGTAGCCACTTGGACATCTTGCTGGCATCTGAAACACCCACCAGCTTTGACCCGGGAAGCTTCGTGAATAGCAATGCCCACTCCAGTAAGAGAGGAAATTGTAAATCGTCTCTCCATTCGTTCTGGAATAGCAGTAACCCGAACTAGGTCCACCATTTTCGCCACAGTAAGTGATCTTGGTACTGATTCCAAGTTCCAATAGCGTCGTGACACTATTGTTTTCTAGTTGATCATCGCTAAGCACTTCAAAGGCGTTATTGGGGTCCGGTTCGAACGCATCGACGCCTTCAGTTCCATTCTTAGCATGATTCGCAGAGAGCTCATTAGCAATTAATCTGCCAATGTTGACCAGTTCTTCTTCATTGTTGTTCGATTGATCCGCGCGATTGCGTGACTCTTCGTCAGATGGATCGACCTCGAGGATTGATTCAACTTGATTATTTAAACGCAAGGCAACAGACTGGTGCAAGGAAGTTCCATCGAGACTTTTTGAAAGAAACAAGACCACAAATATCAGCTTCATTGGATACGAGTTTGTATCGAATGATCAATGTTTTAATACATCCATTGATTTTCAGATTGAAAACCCCATCTACCGTAAAAAACCCATTTTAGGGTTTTCGGGCTATTAATTACAGTATGTGCTACGACTTTACTTTATTTTTATTACCGTCATTACCGCACTTGTGTTGAATTGAATTCCTTTTTCAAATTCATTCACTTCATCAATTCTATCACACAGAGTGATTCAATATTTTTTACTGGCTCAGTTTCAAAACGATTTAACTTAAAAAGTTACTAGCTACAACTGATACAAATAAAAGTAGCAAGTAGAAAGTAGCCACTACCCTTGCTGGGTGATTGATAAGTATACATTTTCACAACTTGACGAATATATTTTTGTTGTTTTTAAAATAAAAAGTCGAAATTCACCGTCGGAATGAACTGTCGTGGGGGGCTGCCACACTTTGACCAGACAGATGGGGGGCTATCCTTGATAACTAAAAAATAAAGGTTACATCAGGAGAAATAGAATGTGAATTCAATTCAGTGATTCCACATAATGTTCTTGCCTCTGATTACTTCACGGATTGCCATTAGGCTCTTTTCTTTCAACAAGATACTCTTGTTTATTAAGAAATTAGATGGCTTTTATCCACTACTTGTAGTGCAAGCTTTAAAAAAATTCATTTTTATTGTGTTTGAAAATTGAGCAGTACCATTGTAGTTCAGGTCTTTTGGACTCGATGACATGTCTATTGTTAGTAACAGTGAATTACTGTCATTATGGGAGATTTTTTGTTATTTACACTTGGAAGAATGTCTGTGGAGGAGCAACCCTTACTGGTCATTTGAAACCATTATCGACATCCTACAGTGCTTAACTGGCGTCATTCCTTCGTACTGCTACCACTACGTGATATCATCAGGCCTACAGAAACTTGAAGGTCTATGTCAAACTTTCGAACAAGACTTTTCATGGTAAAAATATCGTGTGACAGGCCGAAGATTTACCGCGGACGAAACAGATTCGCAACCCACAGTGACTGTTACAAATATGATTGTAACATGTTATTCACGCGTCTATGAGAACTTTATTGTTGTTTAGACATCAATAACATCATTGCTTTAGGACCGGTTTAGGACTTTAGGTACAAAAAACGTGAAAATGACTGAATCGTGATTGTGGAACCTCCTTGCTTGGTGCTGTCGATTGTATGCTGATGGGATACTTGAAGAGGACAAAGGTTACAGAATTAACACAGTCAGGTGTTTACAAACTCCCCGGAACATGTTCTGTGCTAAATTTACAAACCCCGGGTGTTCCCACTAAGAAGTCAATAAATATGTTGAATTGAGTTGTCGATATTGAACATTTTATCATTGTCTCCACCTAGACTTGTTCATAGATTTGGCTAGAATAGAATCCGGATTTCCAATAGATCGCATGCAATTTTTCCGGGCGTCTTTCACAAGCTATGGTGTGTTCGACTCAGCATTTATGCCTTTGACACCCCATTTGAAAAGGGCAACTTCAAATCTACAGCTTCTATCCACTATTTTCTCTTCGTTTTACGCACACTGAAAAAAGTGTGATCGTTATATATTAATCTTTTCCCACGATATAAATATAGTACGAGGTGATATTTTAATACTTCTAAACTCATAAAAATTCGGTGGAAACGGAATCTTGATACATTTTTCGCTGCTGGAATTCTTGTTAGAATCAGTATGGTTTTTAGTTTTCGAAAACGTTTTCCTTTAGCTTTCCTTTAGTTTCATTAATTAAACTTGATACCAATTCTAGAGAATAAGTTTGAATATATACAAAGCATCAATCAATAATCGCAAATATCGATTCTCTTGAGAGGTAATTCAAGTTAATCATGTCAAATCTGCACATCTCTGAGATCGGATTTAAGCATGGATTCCCAAATGAACTTTATGTTACTGGTGGGCTTGACACCAAAACACGCGATTCCATTTGATGCGCCAGGAGCAATACGACCTGAACAAGAGCTTTTCTGTGCTTCGGATTTTAAACATACTGCTCAAAAGCTTGAAAGTAGTTTCATTGTACAACCTGCATGGCAAATTTGGTTTCCAGGAATTTCTTTCTATTTCGTTTTCCTGGTGTAGTGTTCTGATTTATTATTCAAGAGATGAATATGGACGTGAGCACCGTTTTCGTTCGTTTTCTTTCTACTCCTTACTATAGTAGTCGCGAATAGTGTCTACGTACTTCCGAAATCGTGATGAATTCGAATTGTGGCCAGACGCCAAGATAATAATATAAAAAGCTTGGACGGGAGGTCGAACTCCATTTACAACCCATGCAGCAAGGATATGGACAAGGTTATGATATGCAGCAAGGTTATGCCGCCCAGGAAGGCTACTACAATCAGCAAGGCTACAAGAATGACATGGATCCTTTCAACAACCAGATGGGAGGATACAATAACAATCAAATGGGAGGATACAATAGCGATCAGATGGGAGGATACAATAGCAATCAAATGGGAGGATATAATGACAGTTCAATGATGTATGGGAACGATGCTGGTCCGTTTGTCAACAATTTAGCGTTTGAGAACAATAACACGGCTCCTCCTCCACCACCGCCTCCACCGCCACCACCAGGTGCAGGTATGATTTCACGAAGGCAGAATTTTAATTCAGAACCTCGAGGGGGATATGAATCAAGTGGTGTCCCGTCGAAAGGCACTCAATCAGAACCATCACAAGATAGGACTAGGAACATGGAGCCTAAACGAGACTCCCTAAAAGAGAGCGTCGTAAACGCATTGAGAAATCTCAAAAAAATACCTGGACCGATGAAGAAGCCGCCGGCGAAAGTTAACAACTTGAACAACAATGGTCCAATGAAAGTGACCCGTAACTCTAGGAAGAAACCTGTTGCAAATGGAAACAATTTGAACAAGAACGGTCCAATGAGAGTGCTCCGTAACTCTCTAAGCAAGCTGGGGCTCAAAAAACCTACTGCGCCCCCTACTGCGCCTCTACCACGCTACACCGGCATGCAAAAGGGCCCGCCACCTATTCCTCCACCTAAAGTGGCTTCTAGCAGAAATCCGAAATATCGCAAATCTATTAAACCCAATAATAAACCACGCAATCAAGGAGAAGTTGATGCGAGGCACATGCAACAATACTTTGACGAAGTTAAACAAACTCTGGCGCAATCCCAGGCGAGAGTGGAACAATTGGAGAGGGAAGTACTGCTTGCTAGGTCAGGCAGATGAGTTAGATATTTCAAATTAAGTAATCGCCCATGTTATTACCAGGTGAATATAAAAAGTAAGCAGTTGTACATCAATTTGAATCAGAATCGTAAGAAACCAACATATTTATCTTCTTCTTCTTTTTCGTTTTGAGTAGCCCATGGGGATTCTTTCGTTTTTTACACACTATGGTAAAAGCAGGGTTGTTTGATTCTCCCTTAGACTCTTGTATAACACTTGGAGACTCTTTTATAACACTTGGAGGTGGTTCATCTTCGTCGATTCGTTTTACACTATTTTGTTTTCCTTTGAAGGCTGCTTGTGCCAATACTTCTTCTGCCATTTCATCTTCCAGTTCTTTCGGTTCAAAAAGATTGTTTACATTCACCTGCTCCCTTCGTCTATTGTTTTGTCGCATCTCCTCGAGACGATCCAGCATTTCCATTTCGCGTCGGGAATCGAGAGTTCTGTTCTCCAATAATTTCATAGAGTCCTGTTCAGCTTCTGGGCCATTCTCGACCACAGTCTTATTGGTGTCACTGTTCTCCTCCCGAGTTGCATCAAAATTCCTACTTGCCCCTGTCTCCATTTCATAATCTCGGTTCTTCGGATCTGTTAGGAAGGTGATAATCGATTTACATTCTTCGCATTTTAATCTAAACCTAAACCTCCGAATAGACAGGTAGTCTAACCCCTTGGCATATTCTTTCTTCCCGTTGAACTTCTTGCCGGCCCTCATTATGTTACCGCATGTGAGACAGGTGAGATTGAATGGAATCATCATACGCACATCCGACGGCGCATCGAAATCCATCTTCCGTCGAGGAATCCTTGATGGGTCCAGATCCGGAGGCAGATACTTATTGAGAACCTTACGCTCACCCATCTTCCAACTAAACTAGAGAATTGAACAATTCTCAGATGTTTCGAAAAAAGAGCAGTGGGCTATTATTTTCATGAGATGTGGAAGCGACTAATACAAAGAACTATTGTCAAATACGGCACAAAGTTGAAAGATTCGAAACTGCATGAGATGAAAGATGATTTCAACAAACGGGATATTCTGAACTCGTCTCGAAAAGGAATTGAAGGACGACTTCATAAATTAGATACATCTGAAGCTATGAAAAGATCGAAAGAAAAGATAGCCGATGTGCAGAAGCAAAGTTCTTCGGTTTTGTTTCGATCTTATGAAAACCTGGGTGTTAAATATACCAGTATATTGAATTCAGCGAAAGAGGCCGCCAAGAAGACGGATGGATTGCAAGCACGTGCAGATATTGAAAAAACAAAATCCGAAATATATGATCTATCTCAAAAAGGCATGAGAAAAGTTAGCGAATATCGCAATATATTGCAAACAAATACCTGCATTGAAAAAGCAAAATCTGGAATGTATGATCTGTCTCATAAGGGGATCAAGAAAGTTGGTGAAGGTGGCAATAGAGTGAAGCGCGTGGCGATTAGTTCTGCTGCTGCCAATCTTCAGTTGGTTAAGGAAACAGCATCTTTGAAGTCCGGTAAGATGTTTGATACAGTGAATGAAAGGAAACGAAATTTGTCAAAGTTTCTATTGGAGTCTAAAGAAAAGCTGGACGTCACAAAGAAAGTAAAAAAATTGCGCAACTATTTGATAAGTTTAGTTGTTCTTTTGTGCTTCGCCTATGGTTTTGGAAAAGCCGCACCATATGCTATTGGTGATTATTTCACGGTAAGTAATTTCAACGTTTTCAAAATAGTGATTTAATTCCAGTCATTAGAAGCGGAAACAAAGTGATGTGAAAGTGGAAGAAAACTAGCTAATTAATTAAATATAGCTAATTAATTATATTACCTGGACTTGTGAAAGAATGCAAGTGGTAATAAAATAAAGATAAAAAATGGGGGATTTTATTTTTTATGAAAGAATTTTCTTACATGCACTCTTCTGGATTACGAGCGTAAGTATCCGGGTTTCAGAGTTCATAACATACTGATGGCATTGACAGATCCACGCATGACGCAGTTCTAGATCATCTGCTTTGTCAAGGCATGATAGAGACAGCTCGCGTATTTCAAAAAGAAACTGGAGCTGTTACTGGTGAGTGTTTTCAATATTTTCTATATATAAACCTGAATTATTCCAAAGACTTCGACGAAAAACTGGTTAATTCAAGAGTGGATATATTGCGCATATACCAGAATGGAGATATCTCGACAGTTATTAATACTTTGGAGTCGTGCTATCCCGATGCTCTCTCCAACTGCGATGAACTCCTGTACGAGCTTCGACAAGAGCAGTTAATAGATATGATTGCCGGTGGCGATATAGCGGGTTCGGTGTCCTTCGCAAGAGATCATTTATCTCCTTTGGCACAGGGAAACTCCTCGATCCGGAAGAAAGTTGAACAAGTGATGTCGCTTCTTTTGTTCGACAATCCCAATGATTCACCATTGAGTGATATGTTGACAGGAATTCAAAACAGGAAGAGGACTGCCAGGCTGCTTAACGACCGGATATTGTTGATTCAGCAAGGATCTACGAATTCTAAATTGATAACCATATTCAATCAAGCAGAGGCGTACCAAGACAAGGTCTTGCTTGACCATCCTTTAAAATCGCTTAAAGTTCTCAACTTTCAAAATTAAGATTCGTACTCAGCTGATGGTTTCACTTTCTGTCTCGCGTATTTATTTAAAGGTATGTTCCCGGTAAACAATTGGTGGTTCTGAACGGAGTCTTCTTGAAAACCCAGTCTTTCTAATGGATCTTTTTGCACCAACCCCCGGATGAACGACACCAATTCTGGTTTCCATTCAGTCCCTTCAAGTCCAAATATAAGAATGCCATTGAAATCGAATCGCAAAGCATCTTGTATATTGATGTAGCTGCTAGCAGCGCTAGATTCGTATATAGGATTGCACCCCGAAAGCAATTCAATTAAGCAAATACCGACACTCCAATAGTCTCCCAATACACCTACAGGTTCTGAAACTGGTGGATGATATGCATCGTTGATGTCGTATGTTTTAGAGTCTGTATCACTGGAAGGAATTGCTGCTGACAAGTCGGTGAGTAACAGATGGCCTTTTCTCGACATGAATATATTGCGCGTGGACAAGTTGAATATCACATGGTCAGATTTATGAACCGCCTCCACAGCGAGGCAAAGTTCTGCCGCAAAACGGATCTTGTCTCTTTCAACCCACTGCCGTTTCAATGGTGAAAACTGAGCGGTCTCTGCATTGATTGGAAACTTGTCGTCGAATACCTGGGTGTGTATTAGGAACAGATGATTATCTATTATAAAAAACAAACGTACCATAATTGTAGTGCCTCCTTGGGTAAACCATGTAACCAGCTTTATTATAAAAGGACACTGAGATGTTTTTTCATGAACCTTCAGTTCTGAATGTTCATCTAACGGGGTTTTAACCTTCTTCAACAGATATGCACCACCATTCTGGGTAACCCTATCAATTTTCCCTGCCAGCAATTGGATTTTAGCCAATTTAGACTTTATGAAATGTGATTCCAACTTAATAATTTCAGGATAATCATCAATTTCGCCTGCTGTTGATTGTCTACTTAATTCGTCTTGGTAGCTTTGAAGTTCCTTTGGTTCATCTTCGCTGGTGACAGATAGCTTTCCTGAAGAGCCCAGCACGTTCAGCTTAAACGAGGATACTCTGGTCTTCATATCCCCGAAAGCTATTATTGAATCTGTCTGAGCCAACTGCATCGGTCCCGGCAGTATTGACTTTTTACGCATTTGCTTGGAAGCAGCTTTCAACTCCTTCATTTCTTTCTTCTGTTTAAAACTGCTCATGGCTTGACGTTGGTCGGTCGTTTCTGGGAGCTGATAAGAGTGAGAGTCCGTTTCTCTTTGTTGATTCGTGCTCGAGATGTGACTCCCCATCGATCTCCCAACAAGTAATCGTAATACTGGACAAACCTAAAAACTCTAGTCGTATCTTACCATTTAATATACGATTCCTTAACGGATCTTTCTCGATCCAAGAAATGTAAATCGATTCTGTTCTATATGGTACAGGTTGTAACCATCGAAGTTGATCAAACGCAAAATTCTTACTAAAAAACAAGAGTATCCAGTTGAAAGAAAAGGGACGGATGGCAATCCGGAAGGTGATCAGAAGCAGCAACAGTTTGAGAAAATACAATAACTGAAAAACGTTTCTCTTCGTTTTTTAAAGAATAAAATCGGTATTTCCCTACCATGGTATGAGTAATTATGTTTTCTTTCTTCTCCTTGAAACTGCCAGCGGAGTTAACGATAGAGAGGATTTAGGCTTGTTAGTAACTTCTTCAAGACTTTGATCTTCAGGCCTTTTGGAAATTAAAATCACTTGGTCTGCTTGTGGCGGCTGATCAATATATCTATTCAAAGGCTCAGCACAAAATTGGAACTCGCCAAATACCTTGTCAAAAACCTCAATGAGATCTTCATCAAGTTTAGAAAAATCAGCATCTTTACTATTCAATAGTTCCCAAATCTTCAGCCTCGTCTGGTTGCACAAGGATTGCGTTTCAGCATCTAGATGTTTTCTGGTGGTTGAATTTAAGCAGGCAAGCGCAGAATCAATCCACTTTTCTCCTGGAGGGAAAAGTGTCACATAATTGGCAGCTGCTGAGTGAATAACTTTCTTATCATTGGCTGCCAGCAGCGTGATGGTACCTGCAACACCGTATACATTAACCCTCTCCATTGGTACAACAGTACCTTCAATTGAATGCCCAGATAGAAAGACATTTCGAACGGAACGCTGTCTACAGAAGACGTTTCTCTCTCCGATATTTGAGTCTTTCAACGAAAGAGGAACATTCTTAAAACACGGACCAAACCTTGAGCACAGATTACCCGGTATCGAAAACGATGCAACGTTTTCTTTCACTGTATAGCCTTGTTTGTTTTTATGCTCTTGTTGTATGTATTTGACTTCAGTGCGGGGGCGGTTTCCCGAGGCATGTGCCACTAATGCTCTAAACCCAAAAGGAATGCAAGGAACTGTCTCGCCACCTTTATGATTCCTCACGAATACAGGTTTCAAGCTAGTTGGAAATCTGTGACTTGACTCAAGTTCCAATTTAACATCTTCTCCGAATAAAGTTGAAACCCATTCCCGAGTTCTTTCCATGTTTGAAGTAGCATACAGTTCAAGTAGGCCACGTTCTCCATCCTTCTCGCTCAAGTTAATAGTGACCTCGCCACCCGGAAAGATGTATTCGTGACGCATATCAGGTTCCGGAAACTGAAGCACCACATAATGCTCCGTTTGAACAATGATTTTCAGTTTATTTTCGAAACACTGCATCAAATTGTCCATGAACCATTGACAGGCTGGAATGACAAGTAGATCTAGAAAGTCGCCGAGAACAGGTGGCTCGATGGGTTCACGCCGCATAAAGTCATGGTCTAAATCATCATATGAGAAATTACCATCATATGAGAAATTGTTACTATCACTGCTAACTTCTTCAGATGGTTTTTTTCGATGTATTCTCCATTTAAGGCGAATTGCCCAAAACGAGTTCTTCTTCGAATTTTTTTTTTTGCTGGGTTGCTTCAGAAAACTTGACAGCGTTATTTGAGACGGATCGTCAATTTGAGATTCTGAATGCATCTGGGAACTATCTTCAAGTTCGGAAGGGGTAATCAACAAATCCCGAAAGTTGAAGAGTTCAAGTGCAGATATTAAATCTTTCGAAGTTTCTGGAAACTCCAAGAAAAAGCCTTCTTCAAAGATGTCAAAATTAAACACCCAACGATTCGAAAGAGTACTTGTGGGAATAAACCATTCAGTTCCGTGTGGAAAAAGAAGCGCGATTTCAGCATCATTGACATACGAAGGAACGTTGATGACAGTGTAACTTGCTTCAGGTTCGCGTATATTAGCATACCACTTGAAGCCAACGTATCCTTCCTTTTCAGCACCAATTCGAGCAACCCTGTTGCAAACATCATTCGAATTACTGTATTGGAGTAAGTGACCAGGAGTACTCATCAGCAATATGAATTTTAGTCGGTTCACTAATTCGGGTTCCATTAGCAGCGTTTCTGCTGCGGGTAATGCAACGTCAACTTTTTTATACTTGCGCGTATTACACACGGACTCAATCAAATGTCTGTGTGCCATCGCCATTCGCTGCATTCTTGTATACGCAATACCATAACTCATGCAAAAACTTCTCTGAAGATTGTTTGGAGTCTTTGTATACACTGCCAACAGGCGGAGTAGTGCTAGCGGCTCGGAGTAAAGTCCACCGTCAAAGTATGCCTTGGAGCTGAACGATGTAAGCATCACACGGTGATACTCGGCTGGGTCTTTCAGTACTAAGGAAGATGCTACGCGAAACGGTGATTGCTCAACGGAACCGATGGCACTCAATGCAATGGCCTCAGGCAAACAGCCAAAAATCACTCCACGGGCGATTGTAAGGCAAAGTTTGATGTCTACGGACAATGAGGCAGAAAATTCCCCAAGTTTAGTGAGTACGCATGTCTTATCATCTGGACCATCCAGGATCCCCAGTGCGTGCAAATTCAAAATGGCTTGGTGACCTGTTGAGCTCTTAGGCGGATCCAGGAGTTCCAGTAACATTGGCACCACAGGACCCTTGAACATGCTCTTTAACAGCATCACCACAGAATCCATAGGCGCCATATGTATTTCCGCAACGTCGAAGGCAGGAAGCAGCGCCCATAAATCTTTGGTGTACAACCGGTACACCGTCCCGGGTCGAGTTCTCGCTGTTCTACCAGCTCTTTGTATTCCACTGGCCTGACTCACCCACTGATTAGCTAGGTTGGATGCTTGAGTTTCTAAATCGTATTCTACCACCCTTTTCATACCGAGGCAAATCACATGGTCTACTTGTGGCAACGTGACCGAAGATTCAGCAGAATTGGTCGCAATAATAACTTTCACATGATTAGGTTTAGCAGGAGTCCATGCTTCCATTTGCTCTTCATGGGGAATCGACGAGTGGATGGCAACGCACTCTAGATTCTTAGATTCTCTGTCGAAATGGTCAAACAATGCGAATATATCGGTGATGCCACTGACAAAAATCAAAATGGCTGATTCTGGAAATGTCTTCGCCAAGTTTTGTGTCAGTCCGACAGCAACCTTATACAAGTTGGTCAAGTATGTCTTGGGCATATTCATTGACATGGAGATGCGGCCGTTAAGAGTCACCTCATTCAGAGCACATAAATTGAGCTTCAAGGCCTGGTGGCAATGAGACGGCACGGATTGCTTCATCTCTTCCGAGTCAAGATAAAGCTCTGTCAAACGGAATCTCTTCGATCCAACAAACAAGGGATCATTCGGGACCTTAAAATAGTCCTTAAACAGAGCCGCTTGAATAGTTGCACTCATGAGAACAATCTTGATGGTGGAGTTCTCCTCCAGTAACTTCTTGATGAGGAAGCAAACAATGTCCATGTCAACCGACCTTTCATGTATTTCGTCGATGATCAAGTGGGAAAAGCTGTTGAAATATCCCGGATCACCTGCCAGTTTACGAGTGAGGTACCCAGTAGTCACATACCATAAGCGAGTGGTGTTATTGAGCTCCTCGCGAACACCTCCGCCCAATCGAAGACCGATTTGGTCTTGTAATGCAGGGCCCACAACGTCTCTCACTCTGTTGAACAATGAGCGGGCGGCTATACGTCGTGGTTGCGACACCATAATTTTATTGCGTGAGGATCCCTCCATGAGAAATACAGGAATGCGTGACGATTTCCCGGATCCGGTTTCGCCGTGAACAATCACAATTCTATTGGAGGCGATATTCAATAGAATTTCATCCTTGCATAGATCCACAGGTAGCGATTCTGAACTAGTAGATCCAATGCATGGTTCTGTGGTGATTGGTTTCATTTCAGTACTCTTCATATCTTTTTCTTTTCGAACCCGAAGATGAACTCCCTGAAAAAAGGTTGCCAGACAAAAGTAATGACTTGGGAGTATAGACATACCTGAATGGAATCTCATTCTGTTAAGGAACCACAAACAGATGACCTGATAGGAATATGCTAGCAAATAGATGTTCGAATAACCTTCAGGGAGCTGCGACAACAAATGTGACGAACTTTCTTTCGTCATGCATAATGCTGAAAGCTTAATAGGAGAGTTCATGTCCCAGAATTTCAACTGGAAAGAGCCAACGGCCTCGTCAATTGCTTGTCCCAAGTTTTTTTCCGAACACTTCCCATCCAATTTGTCGTATACTTGCAAGGACACGACGATTGCTTCGCTAGTGACTCTGCTAAGTATCGACGAAAATTTATCCGAAGGTCTCGATCGAGTTGGTCGGGGTAGCAAAATAGTTTCTTCGGTTTCATCAACAGGACGATAAGCGCCAACCTTCTCTTGTTGTTGTAACAATGCACAAACAGAATCTATGCAGTTGCCTTGAGGCTTATTTGCGTAAAACTCAACAGAATACTCCTCAATTCCATTTTGAAAATCAGAGGGCCTCTTTTTAAATTCTTTCACCAACTCATCCAAGTGAGGACGTCTCTTTTTAGAAGTTTTAGTGTAGTCATTGCCTAAAAACAGCGCAAGGGCTGTCATTCTATCAGGAGAAATACCTACAGCTGTGGCCACGCTAGCTCTGGAATACACCCTCGCTTCAGTGATCCGGAATTCGTTGAAAGGAACGTAATTGATGTTATCCACGAAGAAAAAATCTGAGTCGTTACCCAATAACAAGCTGCTAGGATCTACAGCTAGCTGGGCCAGTATCTCATCAGCTTCACCTTTCAGCGCATGCAAAAGTCGAATTTTTGAAAACGTTAAACTCGAAATGAGTTTTGTGATTCTGGCATAAAATTCATTAAACATCATGATGGGCACAGGAAACATTTCCTGATCAGCTGCTCCTATTTCATTGCTTAGAAACTTTTTAACATTTTCACATTTCTTTATGTCTGCATTCAACCGTTCCTGTTTGACCGCGTTTTTGGACTCAATTACAATTCCACTATCGGCGACCACGATTATGTGAAACCCAGCCTCCAGCCACAGATTCAGAATACTAACAATAGCGTCTCCAAAGGCATGATAATCTCCTCCTAGCTCTCTTCGTGCGTCCGTGCCCTACAAAAAGGTCTCATTAGACGTGACTACAGAGAATGACACGGAAACGTACCAATTCACTCAGAACATAGAAAGCCAATCCGCTACCATCCACTACAAGCGTAGTCCCTGTCTCTACTGTTGTCACCGGTGGCAACTTCTTACTCTTTGACCCAAGATATGAGGTGAATCCACGTACTCCCATCTTTCCAAGTGCTGCAAATTGAGTAGATCAATAATACGTTCAAATCTATGTTGAAATCTTCTTACTATTCTTTACTATAGTAGGTAGTTTCAACTCGTTTTTTGAAAATTAAGTGGTTGGCACTTGCTTGGTATGCTTTAACTTGACATGAGTGATTCATCGATTAGAGAGAGTTACAATTCAGCATCCGAGAAGCAAAGTAGAGAATATTACAATGGAAGAAAAAGCTACAGAAATAGAGGATATAACGATTCAGATTCTTCGAGATCGGTATGTAAAGTTAAGAAGCGGGTTCGTGAGGGGATAATATCCAACAGAAAGGGCATCCAAGAAAGTGGTTTCCACCGAAAGAAAGAGTATTTCTCATCTGACGAAGAAATCCGGCGAAGTAAGAAGCATAAAAAACCTTCCAAGAGGGAATATGATGATTCATCGTCACTTTCTTCTATGGAGCATCAGATTGAAGTGAAAAGTAAGAAGAAGCATAAAAAACCTTCCAAGAGGGAATATGATGATTCATCGTCACTTTCTTCTATGGAGCATCAGATTGAAGTGAAAAGTAAGAAGAAGCATAAAAAACCTTCCAAGAGGAAATATGATGATTCATCGTCACTTTCTTCTATGGAGCA
>Ga0209390_10006351_pt1 | contig 15945 bp, 10 predicted proteins | sample BON01_FD_187212 | JGI IMG/M metagenome (GOLD analysis project Ga0209390, IMG submission 187212) | Freshwater microbial communities from Lake Bonney liftoff mats and glacier meltwater in Antarctica - BON-01 (SPAdes) (version 2) | ecosystem: Environmental > Aquatic > Freshwater > Ice > Glacier... | reverse complement strand
ATATATATATATTTATATATATATATATATATATATATATATATATATATATATATATAATATATATATACATATGTGTGTGTATATATATATATATGTGTGTGTGTGTGTGTATGTGTATGCATATATACATGTATATACATGTGTGTGTGTGTGTGTGTGTGTGTGTGTGTGTGTGTGTGTGTGTGTGTGTGTGTGTGTGCGTGTGTGTGTGCGTGCGTGCGTGCGTGCGTGTGTGTGTGTGTAGAGAGAGCGCGATTGGGTGGGTGGGCGTGCCTACCGAACCGCCTTGATCAGGACGGCGGGATTCGTGTGCGATCGGCTACTGCAGTTACGTGGGTACTCGCCTTGTCAGATGCGTGTGTATGATATATACAAAAAATGGCCGGGAGAGCCGCCGTCCATTCGCACCGCGGGGATCGTACGCGAGAGGCTAAGACAGGTGAGGCGCGGGTAACATATATATAATGTGTATGTAGATATAGAAATAGAAATGGATACGCACATCCACACATACATCCACACATATAGATAGATAGATATATACATACATATATACACATATATACATATGCATATACATACATATACATATATATATATACGTATGCTGGCATGTATTTATGGTGTGTGCGTGCGTGCCGTGCGTGTGTGTGTGCGTGTGTCTGTCTGTGTGCGCGCGCGGCTGTGTGTGTATTGACGTGTGTGCGTGTGCGGGCGGGCGGGCGGGCGTGTGTCTGCGTGTGTGTGCGTGTGTGCGTGTGTGCGTGTGCGTGCGTGCGTGTGTGCGTGTGTGCGTGCGTGTGTGTATGTGTGCGTGTGTGTGCTAACCTACGAGTTGCCGTGCACCGAGCCAGGTTCAACACGAGTTGACAAAACCACAACCCTCCTTCTGTGGCGGCTAAGGAGATCAACGTCCTCCTCTTCAACAAACCTTGCTTGCTAGTGTGTTGACCGGCGACGTGTGGTGCAGGTTCTGTAGAGGACAAAAAACCACCGTGCCAGTTGTCCTCTAAGCGCTTAGAGGACAACTGGCATAGTGGTCTTTTGTCCTCTACAAAACAGCCACTATCTGGGGTTCCACTCCCGGTAGGCCGTATCTCTGCTGCAATCGGGTGAGCACCTTCCAGAAAGCCGATATTCTGTAGAGGACAACTGGCATAGTGGTCTTTTGTCCTCTGCAGGTTCGGCAAGAGTTGACGATGCAGCAGCCCTCCTTCTCGCTCGCAGCCAAAGAGGTCAAATTCGACCTCCTCTAAAACAAACCTTCCTTCCTTGTGTGTGTGTTGACCGGAGACGTGCGGTGCACCACTTGCCGCCTACCGGGAGTCGAACCCCAGACAGTCGCTGTTTTGTAGAGGAAACGTGGCGTACTGTACCCGTTCTGCCACTCTTCCCCTAAGCGGCCCCTTTCCTCTACAGGTTCGGCAAGAACTGACGATGCAGCAGCCCTCCTTCTCTCTCGCGGCCAAAGAGGTGGCCGTCGACTTGCTCGAGCAGTGCACGCGCTTCCACGTGATGGTCGAGCACCGCTGCTGCGAGCTAGGTCTCCGAAACCTGTGAGTTTCTATGTATAGGACCTGCAACGGATGTGAAGAGAAGCACTCCAACTCAACAGCCCACCATCCCGTGGTCAAGCCTCCTGCGGCAGCGTCCACGGCAGTATAGCACACTCCAACTGACACAACAGGGTTGGGAAATTACCAGGAACTATCTTGTAGTCTATCGCCTGTCTATCATTAGTAAGCGACCCTGTATAAAGAACCGCGTCCGAGTTCTGACTAGACGCCCGGTTATAACCCGACGGCCCTATCTGTAGTGTCTACCCCTATTTATGGAAGCGCTTCCATATGATGGTCGAGCACCGCTGCTGCGAGCTCGGTGTACGCAACCTGTGAGTTCCTCTTATAGAAGGACCCGAGCCTATTTCAAGAATGGACTCCGTCAGACAAGTAGCTGCATCCATGGTCACAGCAGGCGCGACAGCCAACACCACAAAAGGGAACAGTCGCACATCCAGAGAATCAGGTGGTGGGGTTCACATTCAGACGGGGAAGATCGGGTTATTCTATTCATAGGACTACACACAGGACCTGGCCCTATCTGTAGTACCTACCCCGATTTGTGGAAGCGCTTCCACGTGATGGTCGAGCACCGCTGCTGCGAACTCGGTCTAGGAAACCTGTGAGTTTCCATTTATAGGACCTGTCTATCATTAGGTAGTAGTAGTAGTAGTAGTAGTAGTAGTAGTAATAGTAGTAGTAGTAGTAGTTGTAGTATTGTAGTGGTAGTGGTAGTAGTAGTAGTAGTAGTAGTAGTAGTAGTAGTAGTAGTAGTAGTAGTAGTAGTTGTTGTAGTTGTAGTTGTAGTAGTAGTTGTAGTGCACGCGCTTCCACGTGATGGTCGAGCACCGCTGCTGCGAACTCGGTCTACGCAACCTGTGAGTTCCTCTTATAGAAGGACCCGAGCCTATTTCAAGAATGGACTCCGTCAGACAAGTAGCTGCATCCATGGTCACAGCAGGCGCGAGAGCTAACACCACACAGGGGAACAGTCGCACATCCAGAGAATCAGGTGGTGGGGTTCACATTCAGACGGGCAAGATCGGGTTATTCTATGCATAGGACTATACACAGGACCTGGCCCTATCTGTAGTACCTACCTCTATTTATGCACGCGCTTCCACGTGATGGTCGAGCACCGCTGCTGCGAGCTAGGTCTCCGAAACCTGTGAGTTTCTATGAGCAGGCCCTAGTTTTCCTTTCTAATAGAGAAATTGTCGACGCGAGCAGAGGGCGGACATTTCATTGCAAAATGGCGAATAACCGTTTAATAACCGTTTTTTTCTCTAATTGGGTTGGCCTTATTTATTTAGCCGTTTAGCCGCCTTCAATTATAACGGCCTTTGTACGCCCTCCCTCCACGTTAGCCGTTCAGTTTTTTTACAGTGAAACTAGGGCCTGCTCATAGGAGCTGTCTATCATTAGCAAGCGACCCTGTATAAAGAACCGCGTCCGAGTTCTGATTCGACACCGTCGAGTTCTGATAAGACGCCGTCGACTTTTCTCGAACACTGCCGCTACGAACTCGCTCTCCGCAATCTGTGAGTTCCACTTATAGAAGGACCCGGGCCTATTCATAACCTGTGCGAGTCGATAGATGGTTGCTATATGTCGCCCCTTTCCACGTGTATTTTCTCCGTGTGCCTAGCAGGCTCCTCTATGGGGTAGCCTAGTTACTTGTGTAGAGTATTGTTTGCGCGCGCGCCAGTCTTAGGGCTTTGTTTCTTTGTTTCTGTGAATGTGAACCCCAACACCTGATTCCCTGGATGCGCGACTGTTCCCCTTTGTGGTGTTAGCTGTCACGCCTGCCGTGACCATGGATGCAGCTTACGGGTTAACCCCCAAAGCGGATTACCTTTCCTGTTCCGTATCGTTTCTGTTCTATTGTTGTCCTCAGCCCGCCGGACGACGCCGAGATCGATTCGAGGATGCATATGCAGATGTAGAATTAATTTGTTCTTCTTGTGTTCCTACAGAGATAGCTTCAGTTATCGAGAGTGAACTGCCAGGACCGTTAGAAAGTTGAGCGTGCTAAGGCATACCGGAGGGAGAGCCGATTGTAAAACACTACGTGGTCCCGTTCAAGGATCCCGCGCTCGTTATTACGCTCGTGGCTCGGATTCACTCCGTTGAAGCCGCCTAGCGCACACACTGCAAACGCTGCGTACTTCGTTTCCCATGTTTTTATTCTGTTTTGTTTTTGTCTTCAGTCCGCCGGACGACGCCAAGTTCGACTCACGGATGAACATGCAGATGTACACGCAGGCGCTGTCGGGTCTGCAGCAGCTCTACGAGGAGCTACGGCACCAGGGAGTCCAGGTACGCCACACCAAATCCCAACTTCGGGTTGACCCGAGGTAAACCTAATCCCAACGTTCGTTCTAACCCCATGGTGACCTAACTTACCCTGCACTCCAATCCTAACCGTGATAAGAACGTTAAAGCAGGCGCGCTCAGGGCTGCAGCAGCTCTACGAAGAATTAAGACGCAATGAGCGAAGAATTAGAACTCAATGAGTGCTGATACGATAGTCGCGTTGGCAGCCTCAGCGCACTACAGCATGCACGGCGTAAAGGATTCTCCTGTAGGCTGTAGGTGGCTGGAGCTACTTGGCTAGAAAGGTGTGGCGCAGCTGCAGGGCTAGGTGGAAGATGCGCGCCGCGCAGGACAGTGACGGCAGGAAATGGCGCGGAGGGCTGCCGCGGTCGCGTTCCGAAACAGCCGCATCAGCACCAGTCCGAACCCAATCCGAACTGGCGTTTTTAACCGCAAGGTGGCCCAACTTACCCGTTTACTTAATCCTAAGCGTAATACTAGCTTTAAAGCAGGCGCTGTAGGGGCTGCAGCCCTGCAGCACATAATTACGACCCAGGGCGTGCTGGTACGTTGAACACAATTACACTCGCGCTCTAACCCCAAGCTGACCAATCTTACCCGTTAACCCAATCCTAAGCGTAATACTAACTTTAAAGCAGCTGCTCTCAAGACTGCAGCAGCTCTATGAAGAATTAAGACCCAGTGAATGCTCGGGTTAACCCTTAAACCTCTGCGTCGGTGCCGCAACACATGGTTCTGCAACCGCGAGTGCCAGGTCGTCTCTCGCAAACAGCTGGGCCACAGAGGCGCCAACTGCTGCCCCGCCGACGGAGTCAAGGTTCACCCGAAAAAGACCCAGTGAATGCTGGCACGTTGCAGTCAATTCTACTGTCGTTCGAACCCCAAGGTGACCCCAACTTACCCTTTCACCAACCCGGATGACAATAGTAGCTTTGAAGCAGCCGCTTTCGGGGCTGCAGCAACTTAATGAACAGCTACAGCACCAGGGAGCTAAACCGCTATACCCAATTCTGTAGAGGAACGGTGCTGTACTGTACCAGTTTCGCCACATTTCCTCTAAGCGCTTAAAGGAAAAGTGGCACAACTGGTACAGTACGGCACTTGTCCTCTACAAATTCGAACTCTCGTTAGAAGTCGGGTGAACCCGAATTCCAGGCCTACACATCGTCTCCCCCACCGACCCCGACGTCTTCTAGTGCCGCACGTCCTTGTTTCACAGCTCCCACCCATCTCTGACCCCCACGCCTTGTGAATCATTTGAGGTTTTCGAGCGATCCCGGTCGAAAAGTTCGCCACTTGAGAAAACCCGGTCAAAACTAGCAAGCCCGGTCGAGCTTCGCTGGGGTTTAGCTAGGGTTTCGACCGGGGTTGCTAGTTTTGACGGGGATGTGCTGATTGGGATTTTTTAGACCGGGTTTACTCTAACCGGGCAAATCATTTTCTTGTAGTGTGTGAGCGAGGCCGAGTTCCAGGTCTACTACATCGTCTCCTCCGCCGACCCCGATGTCCTCTAGTACAACACCTCCTTGTTTCACAGCTCCCACCCATCTCTGACCCTCATGCCTAGCACGGCGATGCCGCGTACGCGGACTGCGGTGAGGAGCGCGATTATTAATCGCGCCCCTCACGCACTCTCCCCTTCCAGAGCCGCCTGGCTCGCCACTACCCGTAGGTGTTGTATCGCACAAAGCGCACCGTGTCCACGCCCTTTTATTCTGTTTCTGTGAATCATGTTCTTGTAGTGTGTGAACGAGGCCGAGTTCCAGGCCTACTACATCGTCTCCTCCGCCGACCCTGACGTCCTCTAGTACAACACCTCCTTGCTTCACAGCTTCCGCCCATCTCTGACCCCCATGCCTAGGGAGCTCCCCTCAGGCTCCCAAAGCCACGTTCGGATCAGTTCCCTGTGCGTGTGTGCTCGTGTCCCCTTTGTATTATAAACCGTCTGTGAATCATCTTCTTGTAGTGTGTGAACGAGGCCGAATTCCAAGCCTACTACATCGTCTCCTCCGCCGATCCTGACGTCCTCTTCGGCCGACTCGCGAACCTTCCGTCGGCGGTCCTAGCGGCGCCACAGATGCAAATCGCGCTACGGGTCGTCGCCGCCATCCAGGTGCGAATCCATTTATGTAACTTCGTTCGTAACCATATATATACCTATATATACCTATATATATATAATTATATATATGCAGATGCAAATTGCACTACGGGTCGTCGCCGCCATCCAGGTGTGAACCTATTTATATGACTGCGGGTTATAACCTTTAACGCTTTAACCCGAGATGTAGTATCCTATTTGCAGCGTAGAGAGCCGTACCTTGGACTCGGTTCAAGCGATATATATATATATCTACACACGGTTAACCCTAACCCTTAACCCTTAACCCGTCGGCTGTCCTGGCGGCGCCACAGATGCAAATTGCACTACGGGTCGTCGCCGCCATCCAGGTGCGAATCTATTTGTAGGACTGCGTTATCCTACTCATATATATACATATATATATACCTATACAAATAGAGATAAATATATACATATATGTCCTGGCGGCGCCACAGATGCAAATTGCACTACGGGTCGTCGCCGCCATCCAGGTGCGAATCTATTTGTAGGACTGCGGTGTCGTACCTATATGTATACCTATATATACCTAATATATATGTATATACATATGTCGGTATGGTTATAGTTATAGTTATAATTATAATTATCTATATATGAATACATCTATTTATATATAGGGAGTTATATATACAGTTATATATATAGATATTGATAAATAAATATAGATCTAGTAGTTGGTAAAGCTTCCGTCGCCGGACCTTTTAGATTTGTGGTGCTGTCCCCCAGGCTTTCACCCACGAGGTCATGGGTTCGACTCCCGGTTCAGCCACATTCGCCTGTCTGCGTTGTGCCATGGCCGGCGCCTAAGGCGGCAACTAGGGTCGCGGCATCGACTCCCCCCCCCAAACATCTAGATACATTCCAGGGAGCTCCCCTTAGGCTCCCAAAGCCACTCTCGGATCAGTTCCCTGTGCGTGTGTGCTCGTGTCCCCTTTGTATTATAATCCGTCTGTGACCATTTCCAGGGTGGTGATTTCGGCGCCTTCTTCCGCGAGCTCAAGACGGCGTCCTACCTCACGTCCTGCCTGATGCACAAACATTTCGAGGCGGTTCGTTATCGAGCAATCGTCGCCATCAACCGTGCCTTTGCCCCGCGACCGGAGTCCAAGGTGCGGCCCCCTTCTACGTGACTAATACCTTTCTTCCAAGCAGCTCAATCACACATATATATATATGTATCTATCTATGCACAAACATTTCGAGGCGGTTCGCTACAGAGCCATCGTCGCCATCAACCGCATCTTTGCCCCGCGACCAGAGTCCAAGGTGCGGCTCCCTACGTGACCAATATCTTTGTTTCAATCGCCCAATCACTTATATATGTATATATGTATTATATCTTCGAGGCGCTTCGCTATCGCGCCATCGTCGCCACCATTCACACCTTCGCTTTGCGACCGGAGTCCAAGGTGCGGCTCCGTACGTGACTAATACCCTTCATTTCAATCGCCCAATCACACATATATCTATCATTTATCTATATGTATCTATCTATGCACACACATTTCGAGGCTCTTTGCTACCACGCCATCGTCACCACCAACCACACCTTCGCCCCGCGACTGGAGTCCAAGGTACGGCTCCCTACGTGACTAATACCTTTCTTTCAGACAGCCCATGACACACATATATATGTATCTATGTACATCTTCAAGGCGCTTTGCTACCGAGCGATCGTCACCACCAATCACATCTTCGCCCCGCGACCGGAGTCCAAGGTGCGGCTCCCTACGCGACTAACATCTTCATTTCAATCGTCCACTCACAGAATCAAAGAAACAACGCCCTAACACTGGCGCACGCGCACACAATACTCTGCACAAGTAACTAGGCTACCCCATCGAGGCGCCTGCTAGGCAGAGTGCGTGCGAAGCGCGCCCTTAGGCACGCCACGCACCGCTAGCCGCATACGCGGCTCAATTACATATATGTGTAAATGTGTGTATCTATGTATATGTATCTTCGAGGCGGTTCGCCATCGAGCGATCGTCGCCATCAACCGCGCCTTTGCCCCGCGACCAGAGTCCAAGGTACGACTCCCTACGCGACTAATATCTTCAATTCCATCGCCCACTCACAGAAACAAAGAAACAAAGCCCTAACACTGGCGCACGCGCAAACAATACTCTACACAAGTAACTAGGCTATCCCACAGGGGAGCCTGCTAGGAAGGGTGCGTGCGAAGCGCGCCCTTAGGCACGCCACGCACCGCTAGCCGCATACGCGGCTCAATCACATATATATATATGTATATGTATCTATCTATGTATATGTATCTTTGAGGCGGTTCGCTATCGCGCCATCGTCGCCATCAACCGCGCCTTTGCCCCGCGACCCGAGTCCAAGGTACGGCTCCCTACGTAACTAATATCTTCATAGAAATCGCCCGATCACATATACATGTATATGTGTATGTATGTATCTATGTATATGTATCTTCGAGTCGCTTCGTTACTGAGCGGTCGTCGCCACCATTCACACCTTCGATCCGCGACCAGAGTCCAAAGTGCGGCTCCCTACGTGACCAATATCTTTCTTTCAAGCAGCCCATCACACACATATACATGTATATGTATCTATATATATGTATCTTCGAGGCGGTTCGTTACCGTGCCATCGTCGCCACCAACCGCGCCTTTGCCCCATGACCGGAGTCCAAGGTACGGCTCCCTTCTTCCTCACCATATCTGTCTTTCAAGCAGCCCACCACACACATATCTATGTCTATGAACATCTTCGAGGCGGTTCGTTACCGTGCCATCGTCACCACCAACCGCGCCTTTGCCCCACGACCGGAGTCCAAGGTGCGGCGCCCTACGTGACCAATATATTTCTTTCAAGCAACCCATGACACACATATATATGCTTCTATGTACATCTTCGAGACGCTTTGCTACCGCGCCATCGTCGCCACCATTCACACCTTCGATCCGCGAATAGAGTCAAAGGTGCGGCTCCCTACGTGACTCATATCTTTCTTTCAAGCAGCCCATGACACATATATATATATAGGCATATATCTATGTATATGTATCTGTATCTTCGGGGCGCTTTGCTACCGAGGGATCGTCGCCACCATTCACACATTCGCTCCGCGACCGGAGTCCAAGGTGCGGCTCCCTACGTGACTAATATCTCAATAATATCTCAATTCAATCGAGGGGGGGGGGGTGCGTCAAACGAGACACAAACAAAGCGTGGGCTAGAGAAGGGCGTGCACGAGTTTAACAGGGGGTTGTTTATTTATTCAAGGATTCATTTCGTCACCTCGGTGTGAACAGAGAGCGCGAGCGCACACCTAGATATCAATCGCCCAATCACATGTATATACATATGTATCTATCTATGTATATGTATCTTCGAGGCGGTCCGCTATCGCGCCATCATCGCCACCAACAGCGCCTTTGCCCCGCGACCAAAGTCCAAGGTGCGGCCCCCTTCTTCGTGACTAATACCTTTATTTCAATCGCCCAATCACACACATATATATATATATGCATGTATCTATGTACATCTATCTTCAAGGCGGTTCGCTATCACACAATCGTCGCCATCAACCGCGCCGTCGCCCCGCGACCGGAGTCCAAGGTGCGGCTCCCTACGTGACTAATACCTTTATTATAATCGCCCAATCACATATATATGTTTGTATCTATGTATATGTATCTTCGAGGCGTTTCGTTACAGAGCCATCGTCGCCACCATGCACACCTTCGCTTTGCGACCGGAGTCCAAGGTGCGGCCCCCTACGTGACCAATCTCTTTCTTTCAAGCAACCCATGACACACATATATATGTATCTATGTACATCTTCGAGGCGGTTCGCTATCGCGCCATCGTCGCCGCCAACCGCGCCTTTGCCCCGCGACCGGAGTCCAAGTTGCGGCTCCCTACGTGCCTAATATTTTCATAGAAATCGCCCGATCACATATACATGTATATGTATGTATCTATATACATGCATCTTCGAGGCGCTTCGCTATCGCGCCATCGTCGCCACGAATCACACCTTCGATCCGCGACCAGAGTTCAAGGTGCGGCTCCCTACGTGACCAATATCTTTCTTACAAGCAGCCCATGGCACACACATATATGTATCTATGTATGTACATCTTCGAGGCGGTTCGCTACCACCCCATCGTCGCCATCAACCGCGCCTTTGCCCCGCGACCCGGGTCCAAGGTGCGGCTCCCTACGTGACGAATATATCGTTCAAGCAGCCCATCACACACATATATATATATATCTATGTACATCTTCAAGGCGCTTCGCTACCAAGGGATCGTCGCCACCAACTGCACCTTCGCCCCGCGACCAGAGTCCAAGGTGCGGCTCCCTACGTGACGTATATCTTCAAATCAATCGCCCAATCACACATATATATACATATATGTATCTATCAATGTATGTCCATCTTCGAGGCGGTCCGCTACCGAGCGATCGTCGCCACCAACCCCACCTTTGCCCCACGACCGGAGTCCAAGGTACGGCGCTCTACTGTATTATCTCCCCGCAAGCAGAAGGCGTGCTCCTGCACGTCTTCGACAACCGGAGCCGCGTATGCGGCTAGTGCGTGGCGTGCCTAAGGGCGCGTTCCGCACGCACTATGCCTAGCAGACTCCCCTATGGGGTAGCCTAGTTACTTGTGTAGTGTATTGTTTGCGCGTGCGCCAGTGTTAGGGGTTTGTTTCTTTGTTTCCGTGATTAGTGTCTTACTTTTCTTCGTTTCGCACGCAGGTTGAGCTACCACTCTCCGATTTGACGCGGATGCTCTGCCTCGAAGACGAGGCCGAGGCCGCGGCCATCTGCGACTTTTACGGCCTCAACCTCTCCGCCTCTGGAACCTCCGTTTTCCTCACGGGAACCTCGCACATCTATCCGAAGACGGACGCCGATGGGACGCCAGTCGTGCCGCCCCTGGTACGCTTAAGGATGTATGGGGTAGCCTAGTTACTTGTGTAGTGTATTGTTTGCGCGTGCGCCAGTGTTAGGGCTGTGTTTCTTTGTTTCTGTGACCACACGAATCTACTTATCGAATACCAATATTAAGGCGGCTTTTATAGGGAACCTCGCACATCTATCCAAAGATGGACACCGATGGGGCCCCCTTCGTGCCGCCCCTGGTACGCTTAAGGACATGACCACACGAATCTAGAGGTTTTCCAGCGATCCCGGCCGAAAAGTTCGCCACTTGAGCAAACCCGGTCAAAACTAGCAAACCCGGTCGAGCTTACCGGTTTCGACCGGGGATAGCTGGGGTTTCGACCGGGGTTGCTAGTTTCGACCAGGTTTACTCATGAGGCGATTTTTTTATCCGAGATTGCTCTAAGCGGGCAAGAATCTACGTATCGAATACGAATATTCGGGTTAACCCTCGGCCCGCTGCCTTTTCTCCTGGCTTCCCACACGGATGTCTCCACCGCGCGGCGCGCTTGTCGTGGGTCGTGTTAGCCCCTGGGTTATAACCCGAGCAATGTCAGCATTTGAATCAATTGTCAGTACTTAGGCGCCTTTCGTCGACGCCGACGCCAGACTGTTTAGCTTGGCCTAGGATAGCCAGCCGTAGTCCAGCCGCCGACGCCGATGCCGGACCTCTGAGCCTAGGATAGCCCGCCGCCGACGATTAGTCTAGGTGTCTATAGTTTATATGATTCACCTTTGAGCGTTGTTAAGTGTTTGTGGGAGGTGTTTGTTTGGGGGTTTGGGGTGTTGTTCTTGTCGCGTGCGTGTGTGTGTCGGTGTCGGGGGTGTTGTTCTCTGTCGGTGTGTGTGTGTGTGTGTGTGTGTGACCTGTTGATCTTTTAGAAGAACTAAAGCCCGCTGATCATTTTTGTCCAGACTGACCAATGTACTCCGCCCTGTGTGTGCCCCTCCGCAGGTCTGTTCCAAATCCATCATCGAAGCCAAGCGGCGAAACGTGCCGGTCTGTTCTCTCATGATGAGTCCGCAGCACCCGCCGCGTTTGGTCGAGATGGCCGGCGCCGCCGCCGTCGCCGCCGCCGCACTGCCTTCGCCCCGCGCCCTACTCACCGCCGCGGCAAAGAAGACTCACGCCGCCAGGGTGGGGTGTAGCCTCTCGCCGGTGGCGGCGACCTCCTTCGCAGCGACCTCCTTCGCGGCGACCACGCCAGCCCCCCTTGGGCTAACCCTCCCGCCCAGACCGAGCGCGCAGGGAGGCTTGGCCGGAGCCGGGGTCACGCCCAGCTTTGGATTTGGCGGTGGCGCGCCCTCCTTCTGTCAAGCAGCTGTGCCAGGCGTTGGCGGAACGGCCGTTGGAGCCACGGCGCTAGGCCCGGCGGCCGCCACCCCACCGCCGGACTTGCGCGGCATGCTCGGCGCTGGGGCCACGGCTCGCGCTGTGCCCGCAACCGCCGCATTCGGCGCCTTTGGCGCCTTGGGTGCCGCGCCGCTCGCCGCTGGAGCCGCCGGTGGAGCCTTCGGCGCCGCCTTTGGAGCAGCTTCGCCAGTCACGTCGCCCTTTGGACTTGCCGCCGCCGCAACACCGCCCGCCGCCGGTGCCACCGCCACGGCACCGCCCGCCGCGGCCGCCTTCGCATTTGGCGCATCCGCTCCCGCCGCCGCGCCGCTGCCGTCAAACCTCTTTGGCCTCGACGCGGCCGCCCCGTCCTTCACACCCTCCTCCTTCACACCCGCGCCGCCCTCGGGCGCGGACCTGTTCGGAATCGCGCCCGCGGCTCCCGCCGCGCCGCCGCCCGCATGGGCCGCCACACCAGCCACGGGGATGGCGGCGGCGGCACCACTCGCTGCCTCCGTCGCCACACTGCCTCCGCCGTCACTCCTGCCGATTTGCCCTACCCCTACCGCGAGCGCAGCGACGTCGCCACCCCAAGGCGCCTTCCCCGCACCCACGCCCGACGCAGCCGTCTGCACCGTCACACCAGCCGGCCCCTCCTTCACCTTTGGCACCGCCCCCCCCCCCCCCCCCCCCCCCCCCCCCCGCCGCGCCTCCCGCCACGTTTGCCTTGCCCGGCTCTCCCAAAGAGATCCCGCTGGTTCCCGTCGGCCCGCCCGTCTGGGAGATGCGCCTCGACGAAGCCGAGAGCTTGGTCGACGCGGCCCTCGCGCGCGGCCGCGACCGCGGCGCGAAGCTGATTCGCGCCGAGATGGAGGCGGAGGTGGCGGCGGCGCTCGCAGGCGAGGTCGCGGCGGAGGCGGCGGCCGAGCGCTACGCCGCCTGGCTCGATGCGGACGTTGGGCGCAAGTGCACGCACCCGCCGTGGCTCGACCTCCTTGCCGCCGACCGTCGTTTGGAGGAGCGTCAGGTAATACCCATATCTATATCTATATCTATATCTGGCTGTAGATAGATAGATAGATAGATGGATACATACAGATAGATACATAGATCGACAGATGCTCATCCTAGGAGGCGGCAGAGGAGCGTCAGGTATATCCATATCTATATCTATCTATATCTGGCTGTAGATAGATAGATAGATCGATCGATGGATACATATAGCTAGATACATAGCTACGCCGCCTGGCTCGATGCGGACGTTGGGCGCAAGTGCACGCACCCGCCGTGGCTCGACCTCCTCGCCGCCGAACGTCGTTTGGAGGAGCGTCAGGTATACCCATATCTATATCTATATCTATATCTATATCTGTCCGTAGATAGATAGATAGATCGATGCATATAGATAGATACATACTGGCTCGATGCGGACGTTGGGCGCAAGTGTATGCACCCGCCGTGGCTCAGCCTGCTCGCCACCGATCGAGAGGAGCGTCTTGTAATACCCATATCTATATCTATATCTATATCTGGCTGTAGATAGATAGATAGATGGATACATATAGATAGATACATAGATGCAGAGGAGCTCCAGGTTAACCCATATCTATATCAATATCTCTATTTGTCTGTAGATGGATAGATAGATGAATCGATGGATTCATAGAAACCAAAAAAAAATCCATATCACGCAAACAATACACTACACAAGTAAATGGGCTACCCCATAAGGAGCCTGCTAGGCAGAGTGCGTGCAAAGCGCCCCCTTAGGCACGCCACGCACCGCTAGCCGCATAAATATAGATAGATAAATAGATAGACAGATGCCAATCCTACCCCCTCTTGCGGTCTCAGGCGGCCGTGGCCGAAGCGGAGAGGCCCCGCGGCGCAGGCGTATCTATCTCTATATCTGTCTGTAGATAGATAGATAGATAGATCGATGGATACATATAGATAGATACATAGATAGACAGATGCTAATCCTACATGTTGAATACGCGGGGGAAAGAATAAAATACGGTGTTCTATTCAGATTTGGCCTGTTTTATGAATGCTGTAACCCTGCATATGTACGTATCCATGGGATATCCAGGGTCTACCAGGCGGAATACGGTATACATATTCGTGTGGTTGCGCCACAGGAATACGTGAATAACTATTCATGCTAATCCTACCCCATCCTGCGTTCTCAGGCGGCCTTGGCCAAACCGGAGAGGGTTAGCCCATATCTATCTCTCTCTCTATCTGTAGATAGATCGATAGATCGATGGACACAAATAGATCGATACATAGATCGACAGATGCTAATATTACCCCCTCTTGCGGTCTCAGGCGGACTTGGCCGAAGCCTCGGAGAGGCCCCGCGGCGCAGGCGGCTCCTCCGCACCGGAGGCCGACTTCGGGCTTCCCACCCTTAGATCGATGGATGCATATAGATTGATACATAGATAGACAGATGCTAATCCTACCCTTTCTTGCGTTCTCAGGAGCTTCAGGTCATAACCCATATCTATATCTATATCTGTATGTCTGTAGATAGACCGATAGATAGATGGATACACATATATAGATACATAGATAGACAGATGCTAATCCTACCCCCTCCTGCGGTCTCAGTTTGTAGATAGATAGATAGATCGATCGATGGATACATATAGATAGCTAAATAGATAGACAGATGCTAATCCTACCCCCTCTCGCGGTCTCAGGCGTCCTTGGCCGAAATGGAGAAACCCCGCGGCGCAGCCGACTTCGGGCTTCCCACCCTGCCTGCTCCGTCCTCGTGCGGCCGCCCCACCAGAGCTGCGCGGTCTCCCCAGGGTGCCCCCACACCGACCCCCCGACCCGGCTCCGTCTCAGCCTCCTCCGCCGCCGCCCTCGCCGCCGCCGCCGCCCTCGCCCCCACCACCCTCGCCGGCGGCGAGGGCGGCGGCGGCGAGGGTGGCGGCGGCGTAGGCGGCAGCGTGGGCGGCTGCCGCCTCGCCGTTTTGAAGCTACGGCTCTGCTGCTGGGCGGCGGCCACGGTCGCCGCCAGGGAGCGACGCGTTCGTTTCTCCGCAAAGCGGGACGGCCAACGGGGAACGCACCTCGCTAGCCTCGCGGAATCCACCTCCGCAGCACGCGAAAGGGGCCACCCGTCTCTAACGCGTGGATACACGGGCGGTATTGGCCTTCTCGGTGGACCTTCCTCCGGTATTGGCCAGCAGGGTGCCCCCTCCGAGATTGGCATTTCCGGCGGGCCCCCCTCCGGTATTGGCCAGCAGGGCGCCCCCTCCCTTACCAGCGGCGTGCGGCCGGCGGCGCTGCCCGCCGCCTCGCAGTGGGCCGGCGGCGCCAAGCTGCTTGTGCAACGCGCTGGACTACGCACCACGGAAACCGCACGTGAGTCGTTCCCCTCCGCCGGCGCCGCCGTGTCGCTAACGGCCGTCCGCCGGTTGGAATACCGCACGCCGCTCGCCGCCGAAGTCCGGCCCGTACGCGCCTCGCCCGCGCGAGCCCCCCGCGGTATCTCGCTCTCTCCGGCGCCGGCGTCGCTGCCGCGGCCGGCTGGCGGGGCGGGTCCCCTTGGCTGGTGGTTGGGCTCCTCGGCGGGCATCGGCAGTCAGCGCCCGTCGCTCTCGCAGGTAAGAAATCCGACTCTCTACGTCGACATATATATGTATATA
>Ga0209390_10006350_pt1 | contig 15945 bp, 19 predicted proteins | sample BON01_FD_187212 | JGI IMG/M metagenome (GOLD analysis project Ga0209390, IMG submission 187212) | Freshwater microbial communities from Lake Bonney liftoff mats and glacier meltwater in Antarctica - BON-01 (SPAdes) (version 2) | ecosystem: Environmental > Aquatic > Freshwater > Ice > Glacier... | reverse complement strand
GGTCGGCTCAAGGACTGGCGGCGGGTGGCAACGCGCTACGACAGATGCCCGAAGGTCTTCCTCTCAGCCGTCGCACTCGCCGCAACTGTCTTGTTCTGGCTATGAAGTTTAACGAGTCTGGAGCCTAAGGCGGTTTGCGATTAATCTGAATCAGATTGATTGCAAACCAAAACATACACAGGTTTGGTCATATTGCGTTTTGCCGCAGTTTCTGAGCGAGACTATTAAAAAAAAGCCGCCATCCAGATTGGAGGCGGCTTTTAGGTTTGTATTGAAAAGACGCAAGTTTGCGTTTGCGTCTGATGGGTCCACCACAGACTAAGATGATCGGCCAAGGATCAGAAGCGGTTTTGCAATGCGATGTCGGCGATGTCGCCACGGGTTAGACCGATATCATCAAGTTCACGATCCGATAGTTTACCCAAAGCATTACGGGTGACGCGGGCATCGTTCCACGCAATAACGTCGGTCGCGATGTTGCTGAAAAAGCGAACGATGGTGTAGGTTGCGATTGCGCTGAAGGGCACTGCGCGTGTTGTTTCAAAAGCGGCCATTGCCGTATTCCTTTTATTTGCTGCTCAATTTTGCAGCGTGTTGTTTCGTTGACTGGCAGATAGGCGTGCTGCAGCTGCAAAGCAATCCGCAGAAACGGCATGGCTGAAATGCAGTTTCCGCATGGCAGTTTGCCTTAGTTTTGCCTTTTTTATAAAGGGCTGGGGAAAATGTCGGTTTTGGAAGGTGAAGCGTCGAATACTGTGCAGGTGCAGCAATTTTGGCCAGTTTGGCGTGGGGTTGTGGCGGTTTGCGTAAAGGACTTTGCGGATGTTCCCTATTCGTGCTATTCAAATTTTAATGAATAAAAGGGGCAGGCATGCGGGTTTTGGGCATTGATCCGGGGTTGCGAAACCTTGGTTGGGGGGTGATTGACGTGGCCGGATCGCGGCTGACGCATGTCGCCAATGGGATTTGCCATTCTGCCCCGGGCGAGGGTGTTGGCGATTTGGCCGCGCGGTTGCTGAGTTTGCATACGCAATTGACGCAGGTGTTGCGCGACTATGCCCCCGATGCGGCGGCGGTAGAGACAACGTTTGTGAACAAGGACGCGGTGGCGACGTTGAAGCTGGGGCAAGCGCGTGGGATTGCGCTGTTGGTGCCTGCGCAATTTGGGATCACGGTGGGGGAATATGCCCCCAATGCGGTGAAAAAGACTGTGGTGGGTGTGGGCCATGCTGCCAAGGCGCAAGTGGACCACATGGTGCGGGTGCAATTGCCCGGCGTGGTGATTGAGGGGGCGGATGCAGCGGACGCCTTGGCGATTGCTATTTGCCATGCGCATCATATGCAATCGGCGGGGCGATTGCAGGCGGCCCTGCAAGTGGCGGCCGGGAAGAGGGCGGCAGGATGATTGGCAAGATTGCGGGGCGGTTGGATTATCGTGGGTCGGACCATGTGTTGGTTGATGTGCGGGGGGTTGGGTATATTGTGCATGTATCAGACCGGACGCTGGCGGCGATGCCGCGGGTGGGCGAGGCGGTGGCGTTGTTTACCGAACTGCTGGTGCGCGAGGATTTGCTGCAGCTGTTTGGCTTTCCGACGATGTTGGAGAAGGAATGGCATAAGCTGCTGGTGACCGTGCAAGGCGTGGGGGCCAAGGCGGCGATGGCGATTTTGGGGACGTTGGGGCCGGAGGGCGTGGCGCGGGCGATTGCGTTGGGCGATGCAAAGGCCATTCAGGCGGCACCAGGTGTGGGGCCAAAGATTGCGCAGCGGGTGGTGTTGGAGTTGAAGTCTAAGGCGCCGACGGTGATGGCTATGGGCGCGAACCCGGCCAGTACGGCGGGGGCTGCCGAGGATGATGTGATTGAGCCTTTGGCAGCGCTGCCAAAGAAGGTGGCGCGGATGGATACATCGGCTGCGGCTGCGGCTGCGGCGGGGCGGGCGGCGGCGAGTGCCGAAGCCTTGTCGGCGTTGATCAATTTGGGTTACGGGCATGGTGATGCCGCGCAAGCGGTGGCGCAGGCGGCGGGCGAGGCACCCGAGGCGGGGACCGGCGTGTTGATTAAGGCGGCGCTGAAGTTGCTGGCACCGAAGGGATAAAAGATGGAACCGGACCCTACGTTGCGCCCCGAAGGCTTGCCCGAAGATGCCGACCGCGCCTTGCGGCCGCAGGTATTAGAGGACTTTGTTGGTCAAGCCGAGGCGCGGGCGAATTTGCGGGTGTTTATCGAGTCTGCGAAAATACGCGGTGAGGCGATGGACCACACGTTGTTTCATGGGCCGCCCGGTTTGGGGAAAACCACGCTTGCGCAGATTTTGGCGCGGGAGTTGGGGGTTGGGTTTCGCATGACCTCAGGCCCCGTTTTGGCCAAGGCGGGAGATTTGGCGGCGATTTTGACCAATCTTGAACCCAATGACGTGCTGTTTATTGATGAAATCCATCGGTTGAGTCCTGTGGTTGAGGAAGTGCTTTATCCAGCGATGGAGGATTTCGCGCTGGATTTGGTGATTGGCGAAGGGCCAGCCGCGCGGACGGTGCGGATTGATTTGCAGCCGTTTACTTTGGTGGGGGCGACAACGCGGTTGGGGCTGTTGACGACGCCCTTGCGTGACCGCTTTGGGATTCCGACACGGTTGGTGTTTTACACCGAGGATGAGTTGGACCTGATTGTGACGCGGGGCGCGCGGTTGATGGGGATACCGTCTGACCCGGAAGGCACGCGCGAGATTGCCAAGCGGGCGCGTGGCACGCCACGGATTGCCGGGCGTTTGTTGCGCCGGGTGGTGGATTTTGTGCTGGTGGAAGGGGATGGGCGGTTGACGCGTGAGATTGCGGACCGGGCGTTGACGCGTTTGGGCGTGGATCATCTGGGCCTCGATGGGGCGGACCGGCGGTATATGATGTTGCTGGCCGAGCATTATGGTGGTGGGCCGGTGGGTGTGGAGACGATTTCGGCGGCGCTGAGTGAGGCGCGGGACGCGCTGGAAGAAGTGATCGAGCCGTTTTTGTTGCAACAAGGGTTGGTGCAGCGCACGCCGCGCGGGCGGATGTTGGCGGCGCGCGCGTGGCGGCATTTGGGGTTGGAGGCCCCCCGGCCTGCAGGACAGACGGATATGTTTGAGGCAAAATAGCAGGCGGAGGGTTGCACCCAGCTTGCGCCAAGGGGAGGGGCTGGGACATGTGGCGGTGGGTTTTGATCGCGGCTTTGGCCTTGGCGCCTGTTCCTGCAATGGCCTGTCGTTTGGCGCTGGCGTTGGGCATGGATGTGTCGGCGTCCGTTAATACCCAAGAATATCGGTTGCAGATGGCGGGGACGGCGGCGGCGCTGACATCAGATGCGGTGCGGGCCGAGATTTTTCGGGCTGATCCTGTGGCGCTGGCGTTGTTTTTGTGGAGCGGCGCGCGGGAACGGTGGTTGATTGCCGATTGGGTGGTGATGACCGATGCGGCGGCGTTGGAGCGGTTTGCAGGCATTGTGGGCAATGCCGCGCGGCCCCCGTTTCATGGCCGCACCGCCACCGGCGAGGCGATGCGGGCGGGCGCGGAATTGATGGGCCGCGCGCCGGATTGTGTGCGGCGCGTGCTGGATCTGGCGACGGATGGGCGGGCAAATGATGGCGTGCCGCCGCGTGAGGTTGCGGTGGACGGCTTTGCCATTAACGCCCTGTCGATTGGTGGGGGGGCAGGGCCGTTGGATTTGGGAAATGGGATTGGGCAAGTTGAAGCGTTATCAGCCTATTTGCAAAGCCAGGTGATCCGGGGGCCGGGGGCGTTTGTGCAACGTGCAGACGGGTTTGGCGATTTTGAGCGGGCGATGCAGCGCAAGTTGCTGCGCGAGATGCGGGATGTGATGCTGGGGGCCGTGCGGCGTTAAGGCGAGCGGTTTTAGGTATTTTTGCCAAGATGAAATGGGCAAGGGGTGCTTGTTTGGCCGGGCGGCTTTGCGTTAGGAGGAGGGGGTGCAGAGGGAGACGCAGAGGGGATGCCAGATGGACGCAAGTGAGATTGAGGCGCTGTTTACGCGTGCGGATGGGGGGTATGTGTTTGCGCGCTGGGGGCGGCCGATTGTGCCGGTGGTTTTTGGGCTTTCAGACGAGACTTTGCCAGTGGTGAAGGGCGCGGTTGAAGCGGTCGTGGCGCTGGCGGGGCATCAGATGGCCGAGACAGATGCCGAGTTGGGCGCGAACCTGATGCTGTTTTTCCTGACCGATTGGGATGAGTTGTTGGCGGTGCCGAAACTGGGTGAGATGATCCCTGACGTGGACGCCTTGGTGGGGCGGTTGCAAGCGGCGGGTGCGAACCAGTACCGGAGTTTTCGGTTTGAGCGGAATGGCGCGATTAAGGCCGCGTTTGTGTTTGTGCGGATGGACGCCGAATTGAGCGCCTTGCCGGCCGAAGATTTGGCCTTGAACCAAGCGGTGCAGGTGATTTTGTTATGGTCAGAGCGGGCGTTTCGCGAGCGTGCGGCCTTGGCAAATTTGGGCGGTGTTGCGGTGTTGCGGCCCGAAATTGGGGCGCTGATCCGGGCAGGCTATGACCGGGTGATGCCTGTGGCGGCGACTGATGCGAGCCACGCGCTACGGTTGGCGGCGCGGATTGCGGTGGCGGGGTAGGCGTGAGGCGCGGAAATTTGCGGCGCGCCTCAAAGGTTTTGGCCTGCTGTTGGTTAAGCTACTTTAAAGGAGCCGTGGCCCAAAGTGCTTGTGGTCAAGGCGCTGTGGCCGGTGTTTTTAACTGGTGTTTTTGGTGATCTTTTTCGCCTTTGCGCCAGGGTTGCGCGGGCCATCAGGACCAAAACGCCAAGGAAGATCAGGGATAAGCCGGTCACCACGGCAGGCTGCGGGGCGGTCACGGGCTGTGATGCCAGTAGCGCAAGGTCATTCGTTGCGGCACGTTGGCCTGCGTTTTGCAAGCACAGGGCGGCGACAGCCAGGATTAGGGAAACTTTGTGCATTTTTACCTCTTAAACACTCGCTGCTCGATTAGGGTAAGATGCGGGAACAATCGGGCTGATACTGGGTGTACTGTGGCTAATACCTTGGCAAATAAAGGTAATATTGAAGCGTGAGGCGAAACAATGACCCATCAGTTTGACCTTAGGGTGTATTACGAGGACACGGACCTTGCGGGCATTGTGTATTATGCAAATTACCTGAACTTCATCGAGCGGGCGCGCAGTGAGTGGGTGCGCGGGCTGGGGGTGGATCAGGCTGCGATGAAGGCGGATGGGTTGGTTTTTGCGGTGCGGCGTGTGGTGGCCGACTATTTGCGGCCTGCGGTTTATGACGATCTTTTGCAAGTGCGGACGCAGGTTTTAGAGGCCACGGGCGCGCGGTTGCGGTTGCAGCAGGCGGTGTGGCGGGGTGCAGACCTGGTGTTTGACGCGGAGGTGACGCTGGTTTGCCTTGGGGCGGAAGGGCGGGCTGTGCGGTTTCCACGGACCTTGCGCGGGCCGTTTGTTACAGGGTGACGCGAAATTGACCGGGGAAGTGGCGGTTTTTTGCGCGTCTGCCCGATGATCTATTGGCAATTGCCTTTGAAACCAGATAGAATCACCAAATACCGAGGTCGGCAAACGGCCCATAAAAATGAGCAGGCGATATGAACACCGAAACACTTGCGGCAGCGCAGGAGCTTGACTTCTCGCTGATAGCGCTTTTTGCGCGGGCTACACTGACGGTTAAGTTGGTGATGTTGATGCTGTTTGTCATGTCCTTTTGGTCATGGGCGATTATCATTCGCAAACATATGGCCTTTCGTTTGGCGCGCAGCTCTTCTGCGGTGTTTGACCAAGCGTTTTGGTCGGGTGAGCCGCTGGACGAGCTGTTTGAGCGGATTGGGGCGGATGCGTCTGGCGCATCAGAGAAGATCTTTTCGGCGGGCATGTTGGAATGGCGGCGTAGCCACCGCGATGACGGGCGCTTGATTGCAGGCGCGCAGGCGCGGATTGATCGCAGCATGGATGTGGCGATTAACAAAGAAAGCGAGCGGTTGAACAGTGGGTTGTCGTTTCTGGCGACCACGGGATCTACTGCGCCGTTTATCGGGTTGTTCGGCACGGTTTGGGGTATCAAGCACGCGTTTGAGCAGATTGCTGTGAGCCAAAATACCAGCCTTGCCGTTGTGGCGCCCGGTATTGCCGAAGCGTTGCTGGCCACGGGGATTGGTCTGTTGGCCGCTATTCCGGCAGTGGTTTTTTACAACAAGCTTAACGCGGATAGTGAGCAGATTATTGGCGGCTATGAAGGCTTTGCCGATGAGTTTTCGACTATTCTGTCGCGCCAGTTGGACGCCTGAGCCATGGGCGGCGGCGTTGTGCAGAAATCGGGCGGAGGCGGGCGGCGCGGACGGCGGCGGGGCAAATCGGCTGCGATGTCTGAAATTAACGTGACACCTTTTGTCGATGTGATGCTGGTGTTGATGATTATCTTTATGGTGGCAGCCCCGATGTTGACCGTGGGCGTGCCGATTGAGCTGCCGAAAACGGCGGCGACGGCCTTGCCGTCGGAGCAAGAAGAACCGCTGACGATTACCATGACCGCCGAAGGCCTTTTGATGATTCAGACGCAAGAGGTGGCGGAAGGGGAATTGATCCCGAAGTTGCAGGCAGTTGCGGCAGAGCGGACCAGCGACAAGATTTTCTTGCGGGCTGATGGGGCCATTCCCTATTCGCGCGTTGCCCAAGTGATGGGCGCGCTGAATGCCGGGGGCTTTCGCAATATTGGCCTTGTGACCGATACGGACGGGCCATCCTTTGGCGCGAGCGGCGGCTAGGCTGACGTGATGGAAAAGGGCGTTCTTTATTCAGGTATCGGACATATCGGCCTGATCTTGTGGATGTTTATCGGCGGATTTTTCATTCGCCATGATGACAATACCGAGGTCGCAGTGACAACAGTGTCGTTGGTAAGCAGTGCCGAGTTTGAAGCCATTTTGGCGTCGTCACCAAGCGCACCCGCCCCTGAAGCGCCGCAAACGGATGTTTCTACGCCCGCACCGCCAACCCCAGTGATTGAGCCGCCTGCACCGACCCCGCAGGCCGAAGAGCCCGCCGTGACACCGCCGCCACCTGCGCGTCCCGAACCAGAACCATTGCCAGAAGCATCACCTGATGTGGTGGAAACAGCGCCCACCCCCGTGCCGCAAGCCCCAGATGAGCCTGCGCCGCCTGCACCTTTGGCTGTTGAAGAGCCGCCAGTTGTGGCACCGACCGTAATGCCGCGACCACGACCCAAACCCGCCGAGCGTGTGGCACCAGTGCCAACCGAAGCCCCGGCACCCGATGCGCAAACCGATGTGGTCGCAGCCCCTGCTGTAACACCCGAAGCCGCACCTGATGCCCAAGTGGTAGAAGAGGCAAAGCCCGAAATAGCGCCTGAAGAGGCCGGAACCGAGCTTGCGACTGAGGCCAATAAGGCGGAACTTTTAGCCCCGTCAGCCTCGGCCCGCCCCAAGGCGCGGCCAGCGCGTAGGGCCGAAACCGCACCGGCGGAGACACAAGACACACCTGCAACCACCGACGCCACACAGGCCGCGATTGATGCGGCGGTGGCGGCGGCATCGGGGGCCACATCCACCCCGGCACCAGCCTCGGCCCCAAGTGGGCCACCGATGACGGCTGGCGAAAAGGATGGGTTGCGGGTTGCGGTTCAGGCCTGTTGGAACGTAGGGTCGCTGTCATCTGAGGCATTGTCAGTGACAGTGACGGTTGCCGTGGAGTTGGGCCAAGACGGCAAACCCGATGCGGGGTCGATTACAATGACGGAATACGAGGGCGGATCAGACGGCGCTGCACGGCAGGCGTTTGAGGCCGCGAGACGAGCGGTTATCCGCTGTGGTGCAAATGGTTACCAACTTCCCCCTGAAAAATATGATCAGTGGCGTAGTTTAGAATTGGTGTTTAACCCGGAGAGAATGAGGATCAAATGACCTATCAGAGCCCCTTCGGCCTATTACTTGCGATTGGAATGATCTTTGGCGGGCTGATAGCCCCGCCAGCGGTTGCGCAAAATGGCCCGCTGCGCATTGAGATTACCGAAGGCGTGATTGAGCCGTTGCCCTTTGCCGTGCCAGATTTTGTACCTGAAAATGGAGCTGCGGGAGAGTTTGCGCAGAATATCGCGCGGGTGATTGCGTCGGATTTGTCGGGGACAGGGTTGTTCCGCGAAATTCCGGCCAACGCGCATATTGGGCGGGTGAGCAGTTTTGACGCGCCCGTGGCCTATGCCGATTGGAAGGCGATTAATGCCCAAGCCCTGGTGACCGGTGCGGTGAGCGCCAGTGGTGACCGGATTGTGGTAAAGTTTCGGTTGTTTGACGTGTTCTCCGGGCAGCAAATGGGCGAGGGGTTGCAATTTGCAGGCACCACGCAAAGCTGGCGGCGCATGGCGCATAAGGTGGCCGATGCCGTGTACAGCCGGATTACCGGCGAGGGCGGGTATTTTGACAGCCGCGTGGTGTTTGTATCGGAGTCCGGGCCAAAGAATGAACGGGCCAAGCGTTTGGCGGTGATGGATTACGATGGCGCGAATGTGCAGTTTTTGACGGATAGCCGGTCGATTGTGTTGGCACCGCGTTTCAGCCCTACCGGCGACCGGATTTTGTATACGTCCTATCAGACTGGGTTCCCCAAGATTTATCTGATGGATGTGGCATCGGTGCAGGCCCGCGCCTTGAGCGACCAACCCGGCACGATGACCTTTGCCCCACGCTTTGCCCCAGATGGGCGGACGGTGGTGTTTAGCCTTGAGCAAGGCGGCAATAGTGATTTGTACACGGTTGATACGAGCGGCGGCGGGTTAAGCCGTTTGACCAATGCGCCCTCAATTGAAACCGCGCCGGATTACAGCCCTGATGGCGGCCAGATTGTGTTCGAGTCGGACCGTTCCGGGACACAGCAGATTTATGTGATGTCTGCGGGTGGTGGCGAGCCGCGGCGTATTTCCAATGGGCCGGGCCGCTATTCCACCCCGGTGTGGAGCCCGCGTGGCGATTTGATTGCGTTTACCAAGCAGCACCAAGGCCGGTTCCATATCGGTGTGATGCGGGTGGACGGGTCGGAGGAGCGGTTGCTGACGGCGTCGTTCTTGGATGAAGGCCCGACATGGTCGCCCAATGGTCGGGTGATTATGTTTTCGCGCGAAACCGCTGGTGCTGCGGGGCAATCATCGCTGTATTCGGTTGATATTACCGGGCGAAACCTGCGCCCTGTTGGATCGAATGGTGCGGCATCGGACCCGTCGTGGTCGCCGCTTTTACCGTGAAGATAGAAAGATTGCTGGATTCACAGGACGGTTTAAACCTGCTAGTCTGGCGTTAAATTGAGTTTGGCTCCGCAGTCGGGCCGTTAATAAAAGGACGAATGGATGTCTTATCTTACAAAAGCGATGTTGCTGGTCGCGGTATTGGGCCTTGCCGCCTGTAACAACCCTGACCGTTTTGGTGCGGGCGGTGCTGGTGGCGCCGGCGGGGCAGGCGGGATTGACAGTACGGGGCTTGGTGGCGCGAATGACCCACAGTCGGTTGCGTATTTCCAGCAGACCTTGGGCGACCGCGTGTTCTTTGCCGTAGATCAAAGCACGCTTTCCGATGAGGCGCGCCAAACCTTGACCGGCCAAGCGCAGTGGTTGCAGACGAACAATAATTACGCGCTGATTGTTGAAGGCCATGCGGATGAGCAAGGCACACGCCAGTACAACCTTGCATTGGGCGCGCGCCGTGCGTCGGCAGCACAAAACTTCCTTGTATCACAAGGCGTTGACTCCGGCCGTATCCGCACCGTTTCCTATGGGAAGGAACGCCCGATTGAGGTGTGTTCGACCGAAGATTGCTATAGCCGCAACCGCCGTGCCGTAACGGTGTTGTCGCAGGGCGCGGGAAGCTAACCCGTGATGCGCGCGGGGTATATCCCTTGGCTTGGGGCAATCGCACTGGCGGCACTGCCGCTGGCAGGGTTTGCGCAGGACCGCGCGCAATCCTTGGCCGATATTCGGCAGGAATTGACGGTTTTGAACCAATCGGTGCAAGGGCTGCGGACTGAGCTGTCCACGACCGGCGGTGCGGCTACAGGCGGTTTTGGCGGGTCTATCCTTGACCGGGTGGATGCGATTGAGGCGGCTTTGGCGCAGGTTACGGCCAAGACCGAAAACCTGGAGTTTCGGATCAATCAAGTGGTCAGTGATGGCACGAACCGGATCGGCGATCTGGAGTTTCGCTTGACCGAGCTTGAAGGCGGCGATTTGGGCGCGGTCGGTGCGACACCGACTTTGGGCGGCACAACGGGGGCTTTGGCCCCGGTTGCGCCATCGTTGGGCGGTGGGTCGCTTGCAACCAATGAACAGACGGATTTTGACCGGGCCCGTGAGGTGCTCGGTCAAGGTGACTTTCGCGGCGCCGCGGACCTCTTTGCGGCCTTTTCCCAGACCTACACGGGCGGCCCCTTAACGGCGCAGGCGCAGTATTATCGTGGTGATGCCTTGGCCCAATTGGGCGAGACATCGGATGCGGCGCGGGCGTGGTTGGAGTCGTTTTCGGGTGATATGACGGGGCCGGTGGCGCCGCAAGCCTTGCTGAAAGTGGGCCAGGCGCTGGCCACTTTGGGGCAAGGACCAGAGGCTTGTGTGACCCTGAAGGAAGTTGGAGTGCGCTTTCCAGCAGATCCAGCCGCGTCCGAGGCGATGCTTGCCGCGTCGGGGCTGGGGTGCCAGTAGCGACAGATTGGGAGCTGCAATTTGGGCCTGATGCAGGTTTGGCCCAGATCGCGGAGGCGGAATTTTTGGACGAAAAACCCACCCGAGCCGCTGTTGCGGTTTCGGGTGGCTCTGATTCTATGGCCATGTTGCATGTGATGGCGGCTGTGGCGCGGCACCAGGGCATCGCGCTTTATGCGGTGACCGTGGACCATGGGTTGCGAGCTGAGGCTGTGGCTGAGGCCGAAGTGGTGGCACAGGCTTGCGCGGGCCTTGGCGTGGCGCATCAGGTGTTGCGCTGGAACCATGGAGCGGTGGCGGGCAATCTGATGGATGCAGCCCGGCGCGCGCGGTATGGGCTGATGGCGGATTGGGCCACTACACAGGATATTTCGCATATTTATCTGGGGCATACGGCAGATGACCAAGCCGAGACGTTTTTAATGGAATTGGCGCGGAGCGCGGGGATTGACGGGCTGGTGGGCATGCAAAGTGGCTGGCGGCAGGGGGGCGTGCAGTTTATGCGCCCGCTTTTGGCCGTGCAGCGCGCCGATTTGCGCGGCTATCTGGAGCGGCAGGGTGTTGGGTGGGTGGAAGACCCTAGCAACGAAAACGACCGCTTTTTAAGGGTGAAAACCCGGCAGGCGTTAAAGGTTTTGCAACCTTTGGGGATCACGGTGGGAACGTTGAGCCATGTCATGACCAATCTTGCGGCGGCGCGGGCTGCGGTATTGGTGGCTGTGGGTGATGCGGCGGTAAAACTGTGTTTTGAACGGGCAGGGGAGGTAGAGTTTGACCTGACAGAATGGCTGTTGAGCGCGCCAGAGGTGCGAAGGCGTTTGCTGATTGCAGCGCTGCGCTGGATTTCGGGGGCAGGCTATGTGCCGCGCGGGTCTGGTGTAGGGCGCGTGTTGCTGGCGATTGAGCGTGGATGTGATGCAACCTTTGCCGGGTGTCGGATTCGCATGTCAGCCCGCGGCTTTCGTGTGGTGCGAGAGCCAAAGGCGGTGACAGGGCTGGTTTGCGCCCGCGGCAGCCTGTGGGATGGACGCTGGTGCGTTGACGGGCCGTTTGCTGCGGGGCAAGAGGTGCGTGCGCTGGGGGCTGACGGGTTGCGCCAGTGTAAAGGCTGGAAAACCACAGGCTACAGCAAGGATTCGCTGCTGGTTTCGCCTGCGGTGTGGTATAATGGTGTGTTGATGGCTGCCCCATTGGCAGGGTTTGAGGCAGGTTTTAGCGCGCGCATTGTCGCGCCTTTCAATGAATTTGTACTATCGCATTGAACACCTGAAACTTATGGCTATCTTATGCCCAAAGCCGAGAACCCGTTTTGGTGCGGCGCGTGAAGGAGAAACTTCGTGGGAAATGCACGAAATATAGCATTCTGGGTCGTCCTATTGGTCTTGATCCTGGCATTGTTCAACCTGTTTAACGGGGGGCAAACGGCAACGTCGCAGCGGGCGGTGTCGTATTCCGACTTTATTGAGAGGGTTGATGCGGGCGAAGTCGCCAGCGTGACGCTCGACGGTGAGAAAATCACCGTGCGTGGTAAGGACGGCAAGGATTTCACCGTCATCAAACCGCAGGGTGAAGATGTAACGGACCGGCTGATCGCCAAAGACGTGGAAGTGATGGCCAAGGCGCAAGAGCAGTCGGGCTTTTTCAGCCTGCTGTCGCTGTGGTTGCCGTTCCTTGTGCTGATCGGCATTTGGATTTTCTTCATGAACCGTATGCAAGGCGGCGGTAAGGGCGGGGCGATGGGTTTTGGCAAATCCAAGGCCAAGCTGTTGACCGAAAAGAATGGTCGCGTGACGTTTGATGACGTGGCGGGCATTGATGAAGCCAAGGAAGAGCTGGAAGAGATCGTGGAATTCCTGCGTAATCCGCAGAAATATAGCCGTTTGGGTGGCAGAATTCCGAAAGGCGCGCTGCTTGTTGGCCCGCCCGGTACGGGTAAAACCCTGCTGGCGCGCGCGATTGCGGGTGAGGCGGGTGTGCCGTTCTTTACGATTTCCGGCTCGGACTTTGTGGAAATGTTCGTGGGCGTGGGCGCAAGCCGCGTGCGCGATATGTTTGAGCAAGCCAAGAAAAATGCGCCCTGCATCGTGTTTATTGATGAAATTGATGCGGTTGGCCGGGCGCGTGGCGTTGGCATGGGCGGCGGCAATGATGAGCGTGAACAGACGCTGAACCAGTTGCTGGTGGAGATGGATGGGTTTGAGGCCAACGAGGGTGTTATCATCGTGGCCGCAACCAACCGTAAGGATGTTTTGGACCCAGCGCTGCTGCGTCCGGGCCGTTTTGACCGGCAGATCCATGTGCCTAACCCTGATATTAAGGGCCGTGAGAAAATCTTGACCGTACATGCGCGTAAAGTGCCTGTTGGCCCGGATGTTGATTTGCGGATTATTGCACGCGGCTCGCCCGGATTTTCGGGTGCGGATTTGGCGAACTTGGTGAATGAGGCGGCCTTGATGGCCGCGCGTGTTGGCCGTCGGTTTGTGACCATGCATGACTTTGAACAAGCCAAAGACAAGGTCATGATGGGCGCTGAACGCCGGTCGATGGTGCTGACCGTCGAGCAAAAAGAGCATACGGCCTATCATGAGGCGGGGCATGCGATTGTTGGTATGGCATTGCCGAAATGTGACCCGGTTTATAAGGCCACGATCATTCCACGTGGTGGTGCATTGGGCATGGTGATGAGCCTGCCTGAAATGGACCAGCTGAACATGCACAAGGATCAGTGCAAGCAGCGGATCGCGATGACGATGGCCGGCAAGGCCGCCGAGATCATCAAATGGGGTGAAGAAGGTGTGTCGAACGGCCCATCGGGTGACATTATGCAGGCCAGCGGTTTGGCCCGTGCAATGGTAATGCGCTGGGGCATGTCGGATAAAATCGGCAATATAGACTATGCCGAGGCGCATCAGGGCTATCAAGGGCAGACCGGGGGCTTTTCGGTTTCGGCAGATACCAAGACCCTGATCGAAGAAGAAGTGAAGACGTTGATCGATGACGGCTATGACTTGGCGCGCAAGATTTTGCTGGAGAAGTCCGAAGAATTTGAGCGACTTGCACAAGGTTTGTTGGAGTATGAAACGCTGACTGGGGATGAGATCAAAAAGGTCGTGGCCGGTGAAAAACTGGGCGGCGATGATGATAAAGACAAACCTTCGGGGGGGCAGACCGCATCGGTGGTGGCCATTCCCAAGACTAAACCCAAAGCGCCCAAGGGTGGGATGGAACCCGAACCAACAGCCTGAGGTTTTAGGCCATGAAGAGTGCAAACGCCGCGGGGAAACCTGCGGCGTTTGCACTTTGGCAACGGGACGCGCGAAAGCGCGCCCAATTTTTGCCCCTGACGGGAAAGCATTTGCTTTGGCGGCCTGCGCGCGGGATACCTTGCGGGCAGTGACCTTGGAGCGCCTATATGACCCAAATCGATTGGAACCCGGAACGCTATGCGCGGTTTGGCGGATTGCGGTTACGCCCGGCGCTGGACTTGTTGGCGCAGGTTACAGATTTGCCAGATGGTGCGGTGATTGACCTTGGGTGCGGCAATGGGGCTGTGGGCGGAGCGTTGGCGGCACGGTTTGAGGGGCGCAGCCTTATTGGCGTTGACAGCTCTCCGGCGATGTTGGCTGAGGCGGGCAAAGGCGGGACCTATAGCCAATTGGTTGAGGCGGATATGAAAGCATGGGCGCCTGCGGAAAAGCCTGCGATGATTTTTTCCAACGCGGCGCTGCATTGGATCGCGGGACATGACAGTTTTATGCCGCGATTGGCTGCAATGCTGGCACCCGGTGGCGTGTTGGCTGTGCAAATGCCGCGGCAATGGGGAGCGCCTTCGCATCGGTTCATCCGCGATATTGCAGCGTCGCTGTTTGCTGATCGTTTTAACGCTATGCCGGAGACGCCTGTGCAAACCGCGGTGCGGTATTGGGAAGTACTGGCGCCATTGGGCGAGGTTTTGGCCTGGGAAACTGAGTATGTGCAGCGGCTGGAGCCACAGGCCGAAGGGCATCCGGTGCGCGCCTTTACCCAAGCCACGGCGATGCGCCCGGTTTTGGCACAGTTGAACGCCGAAGAGACCGAGGCGTTTTTGCACGCCTATGACGCGGCCCTTGGGGCCGCCTATCCGTTGTTGCCGGGGGGGGCTGCACTGATGCCGTTTCGACGGGTCTTTTTCACGCTGAAGGTATAAGCGGACATGCCTGCATTGAAAAAGACTGGTATTTTGGGCCGCGTGGTGTGGTTGGGTTTGGTGGCAGACAGGGGTGCTGCTTTGGCAAGCCAGCCGGTTGATGAGATTATCGCGCGGTTTGATGGCCCGCTTGGCGAAGCACATGGCGGGGTGACGCGGGGATCGTGCAGCCGTGTGGCCGACCAATATCCACGCGGCACCGAGATTAAGAATACGCGGCAGTTTTCGGTGCTTTGCGCGCAAGAACTGGCCGCGATTGCTGCGCAGATGGGCTTGGAGGCGCTAGACCCCAGCCTTTTGGGGACGACGATGGTGATTTCGGGCATGCCCGATTTCACGCATTTGCCGCCGTCAGCGCGGTTGCAAGCGCCTAGCGGGGCGACATTGGTGGTGGATATGGAAAACCGCCCGTGCAGCCTGCCTGCTCGCCCGATTGAAATGTGCCATGCAGGCAAAGGGGCTGCGTTTAAGGCGGCAGCCAAAGGGCGGCGCGGCGTTACGGCTTGGGTTGAACGCGAGGGCATCTTTCGGGTTGGCGACGAAATTACGCTGCATATTCCCGATCAGCGCGGTTGGCAGGGTTTCTAGATCAGCGACAGCACGGCGGCAGATAGCATTAGGCCAATGCCTAAAACGGTGGGGAAGATAAGGGCGAGTTGCGGTGTTGGCATTGTAAGCTCCTTTGGCAGCGATCTCTGTAGTAACGCGCAACATCGGTTATAGTTTCGTTAAGCCAGCGATATTTTTCGCCGCGCGATGCCGAAAAGTTTCCGCATTTCCCCAGATTCTCCTATCGGAAACCAGCGCTGGCGAATTTGGTGCGGGATGGGTCGGAAACGCCCTTTCTTGCCGCAAATGGACTGGATACACCGATGCCAAGGCCCGATAGGGGTGGATCACGCAGGGAGTGACGGACATCATGGCATTCAAGACCGATATTGAGATTGCACGGGAAGCGAAAAAGCGGCCGATCATGGAGATTGGCGACAAGCTGGGGATTCCGTCAGAGCATTTGCTGCCCTATGGCCATGACAAAGCGAAGGTGAGCCAAG
>Ga0209390_10006343_pt1 | contig 15959 bp, 22 predicted proteins | sample BON01_FD_187212 | JGI IMG/M metagenome (GOLD analysis project Ga0209390, IMG submission 187212) | Freshwater microbial communities from Lake Bonney liftoff mats and glacier meltwater in Antarctica - BON-01 (SPAdes) (version 2) | ecosystem: Environmental > Aquatic > Freshwater > Ice > Glacier... | reverse complement strand
CCAAAACATAGCCTCCCACGCCAGCAACAAGCGCTAAAGATGAACAAGCTGGAAAAACCCCCCACTTCCAATCCCCCCCCACCCACGCATGCTGGTGATTAAAAAACACCTGTGATACACATGCATGTAATAGAGGGATTGGACAGTACAAATAAACAAATGCGCCTACACGAATGCATATGTACACCCACACGCGCGTGTATATACATGTATGTGCATACACATACACGGACACACATATATACATATCCATACATATGAACATACACATATACACGCATACATGCACACACATATACATATGCATGCCAGTAGTAGTATTTGCACACCTGCACACAGATTAAAAATCTCAACAACAACCCCTCAACGCGTCAAGCAATATCATAGACGCAATTATGCATCCATACACATGTGCATGCATATACACATATATATGCACATACATATATGCATGCCCTGCAGCGAGTGTGTCGCAGATGTGTACGTTGATGTTGAAGAAACACCTGTTGAACGTATACACATGCACATGCACTGGTGCACAGAACACCTGTTCCAAAGTGCATGCAATACTCAATGCCAGAAAGTGCACATATATATATAATTACGCACATATGCATACGCATAAATATCCACACGAATACACATGCGCATGCATGACACTGTTCACACGCTGAAGCACTGATACTGAGACCTACAATCTATGCACAATTGTACGTAAACATACATATACACATGTATGTAAATGCATACATATACACATACATACACACATGCATATACATACACATATCCATGTCCGTACATATACACACATACACATAGAAAAAACCTCACGCGAAAATGGCGAAATTTCTGTGACGGGTAGCCTCCGTTGGCCAAGTGCGAGCGCGACCCATAGACAAACTGGATGAGGCCTGCACCAACGCGAATGATCAAATGATGCTTGTGCAACACCGCAGCGGCGACCGCGCAATGATCTAGCGTGGACTTGGACGGATTTTTGGAGCGAACAGCGTCGAGCAATGGATTGCCGGCAGGAGGGCGGCAGGAGGGCGACAGGAGGGTGGGCGGGCGGAGGAGGGCGGGCCTGCCCACGGGCGGCAGGAGGGCGGGCGGTAAACGACAGCCTGCACGATGTTCGCGCAAGACTCAAGATAAGTTCGCAGTAGCTTCCCTGACAAAGAAGTTGCTGCACCGTTGCATAGGTGCAAATGCACGAGTCCATATGCATTTTTGCGGAGAGTTGGCATGCATTCACAGGTGTTGTTGAGCACCATGCATGTGCAGATGTGTACGTTAGACCAATGTTGTGAACATCAGCGTACACATTTGCTTCACGCTCGATACAGGATGTGCATATGCGATAGATACAGAGAGATAAACATACATTATGTGCATATGCATATATATATATATATATATATATATGTGTATGTACATATATATGCGTATATATATGTATATGTATCCATTTATATATTTATGTGCATGTGTATGTATATGTATATGTATATATATGTGTATGCATGTATGCGTGTGTATGTGTGCATGTATATATGTATATGTGTATGTATATATACGAGTCCATATGCATTTTTGCGGAGAGTCGGCATGCATTCACAGGTGTTGTTGAGCACCATGCATGTGCAGGTGTGTACGTTGGACAGATGTTGTGAACATCAGCGTACACATTTGCTTCACGCTCGCTACAGGATGTGCATATGCGCTATATATATACATGTATATATGCATATATGTATGTATATATTTATATGTATGCATGTATATTTATATGTATGTATGTATGTATATACATGTATATGCGTATATGTATGGATGTATATATATGTGTATGTGTATGTGTATGTGTATGTGTATATATATAGATGTATATGTATGTGTGTATATATATATATCTCTCTCTCTATATCGCATGTATGTGCAGTTTGTTTCATTTAGCATTGGGGGATGAGGATGGGGGGGTTCAACTAGTCTATGAGAGCGCTTGTTGCTTGGCGTGGGGGGTTATTATTGACAGAAGGAAAGATAGGGGTGTTGTCTGTGTCTTCTCTATTTTTAACGCGGGTGGGAGTGTATGTGGGTGTGTGTGTGTATATACACACACACACACACACTACACAGATTGGGTACTTGGTTGTGAGCCCAGGAGTCGGGATGAGACACCTGGAGGGCCCGAAGAATCCAGATGGACTAAATCTCGGCATATATATATTCGTATATGTGTACAAAATACACATGTGTATATATATGCTAAGAGGCGGGATGAGATCTTGGACTAACTGCTTTGTTCTTTTAACATGTCTTTTCTTTTGAGAAAAGTAGAAGATGTGACGACAATCAGCAAACCACAGTCACTCACTTCGATGAGAATAAAAGACTGCACCTTGAGAGTTCCTAACAAAACTACTACATTATTTCTTTCTGAGCTATAATAAAAGCAATCTTCACTTCACTATACACACGCACATACAAAATGTACATATGCACGCATGCAAGCACGCCTGGAACGACGGCGCGGCAGCGACTGCGCGAGAAGCCCGACTCGACGCCAAGAAGCTCCGCCCTTCTCCTCCTCGTGAGAACAACAATCCAGAGGGGGGTCACCCGCCGTAGTCAGCAGCTCAATTGCCCCATTCACGAAGAACGACAGGTAGACGCAGAACGACCACAACCGACAGCAGCTCATCGCACCATCACGACAGCGCTCCGTCTAGACCACATCCGCTTATCTGCACTGGTGCGGAGCCGATCCGACCAGTTCATGGCCCGCCCAAGCTGCGAGCCACGGCCGTGGCCCCCCGAAACCAGGTCATTTTCCTGCCATTTTGGCGCGTTTTTTCTGGTTACAACCAAGGTTGGTACTGGTTACAACCAATGCCAGAATGAGGAGAAGGAAGACTAATTTCATTATTTAGGTCTTTGTTAGAGACAAAGACCTTGCACACACACAAAAAGGAAAAAAAAATCTCAGAAAAAAACGATATTCATGAATCTAAAAAAAAAGATTCAAGCACATAGAGCTTCCAGCAAAGCTACTAGACTATTTTTTACGAAGTAATAAAAACAATATCAATCAAGAGGGGCATGAGTGCACTTGTCGCATGCTCGGGCAGTTCATTTCCGAAGGTCTGCTTCGCGACCCCTCCGACCCGTTCGATTGGGATCTGCCTTTCTCCTCCGTTGTGACGCCGCTCTGGCGTCTACTTGAACCAATGCAGTGGAAATGGGCTCGGGTTTTGGACTCGCTCGGATGAAATCCTGCTGTTGGATCCCGTTGATTCACACTCAGCACCTTCCCAGAAGCTACCGACGTCAAAACAGCTGACTTCGCCTACAGCACCAGCTTCGGCACCACCTCTTTCGTCTGCTTTGATTGCTCCCATCCCTCTATCTTTGAATCTGCTTTCCCAAACCCCGCCTCACTGCTCGCAAAGAGGAAATCCAAACTTGGTTGCCAACAAGACAATCGACATCAGCCGCAAGGAAAAGGTGCCGCAGCAGCAGAGCCAGGACATAGGTAGTCCAACGTCAAATTTGTTAGTCTAAGACGTCGTCAACCATGAAGTCTCCTGCTCGTTCACCGGTGGGTTGGTGTTGCTGTTATTCTTGACGTTGGTAAAATAGATCATGTACTCACTGATGGCATTATGCATTATCACATGCTGCGCTTCTGCCCGAACACACGCCTGGTTTCCTTGCCCGCAACACGCCCACGCCCCTTATTTCAGAATCACTCGGGATTTTGGAATCATTTTCGAGTCCATATGCACCAGAGGCATTGGTGGCACTCACACAGATTGGACATTGGAGCTACGATCCTTCGTTAACATGAAATTGCAAATGCCCCATCACCGAGAGGGTTATGGAATCACACCTTGTGCTGGCAGTGCTATTTCAGCTGTTTACGCGTCGACAGCTTCGCTTGTGCGGTGGTTGGGTCATCACAGCAATGCTCAGCAAGATCTCACCAACCTCGCGGGCGTGTGGGCGCCGGGGCAGGACATGTCCAATCCAGATTTCTGGACAGCGCCCATTTTGACAGCCTTCACATACGCTCATGCCTTCCTGCTTGTAGATTATGATTGCATTGAATGGGGATTAGCTGCAGGGCCAGCGTCCAGTGCTGTCTTTGTGGCCATTGCGGGCCCTATTGATACGCAGTATCTGATTGCAGGTGGCACCCGTCCCAGCAAACCTCCCTCAGCGCTACCATCGCTGGTTTTACCCCAACTATCCATGCTCTTCGAGAGTACTCAGGGAGAAGGCCGACACAATAGCAGTTCGGAGGCGCAGCAGCATCCTTCCACAGACCCGAGTCAGCGCATATTCACTACGCACCTAATGCAGTGTTGGAAAGATCATCCATATGTGCTCGGTCATGTCGCGCTTGCACGGAGCGAAGAATACTTGAAGCTTCAGAGTGTGCAGCGGATCTCAGCAGTTCTAAAGGATGACCGTGACACGATCTTGAATGAGTACTTTCCGCAGACCGACTCTATCGACCCCAATGCTCAGCCAGTGAATCCTGCAACGCCTGTCGGAAAGAAGAAGGGTTGGACCTTCAACTGGGGCCCCTCTTTCTTGGATGGCTGACATGTCTGCTCAAAACCCCGTCACTCGCTTCAGTCTGGAGCTTTGGATGAGCTTCTTCTGCAGATCCATGGGCGCGCCTAGAGCCACCTGAGGCCACAATCATGTCATGGATATCTTGGCGCCACTAGCCCGCAACACAGGCTCCTCTATGCGTGTCAACCACAAGGTGTCGACGACGGCGGCCGTCAGCAACAAGCAGGGTGATGTCCAGCTTATGAACTTTTGTCTTGATGGCTCCAACAACCTTGTCATTGATGTTTTGATCTGCTTCGACCACATTGGTATTAGCACCATAACAGACACCTCAATTGCAATGTACCAACCAATGACTATCTCCAGGAACGTGTTGGGGTCAAAATCAGAAAGTACTGTCATGATCATGCTGTTGTTGGTACGGCGTTTGCACTTGCAATTGTGTCAGTTGCTGGCCAAATTCATCCCGAGCTTCTTCGTCTTCTGTGGGTCTTGGCTGACAAACAGACGCGCAATTACTATGCGCTCATCGGCGCAGAGGAGGAAATTGGCGTCGAGGCTTTCACGTGGAGTCGAGCTCGCAGGTTTAGTTTTAACAAAAACTCGATTGGCAATGCCATCGCTTATACTACTGCCACACGCCTACGCCTCTTCATACACAGTACAGGTCCGCCGGCGCGTCATCAAGCTGGCCAGCCCATGTCCTCTGCTGAATGCCTCATGCACGGCGCTGCACATGAATCGCACCGCGCACCCCCTCGCCCCGCACCCCCTCACCCCGCTGTCAATATGGGTGATGGTGCCCACAGCGTAGCGCCATCTACTCATGCTACTCGTGCAGGTGCCTCTGGAGAGGCAGGTGTGGTTGCCGATGGTACCCATGCTGCTGGCGGCGTCGCAGCCGCTGAATGGCTTGCAGCCACTCTTGGTTGTGGTGATGACAACGCAGGTGGTACAGGTGCCTGTACTAGTGCTGTCGATGATGGCTGTTGCCCTGGCTTTGAAGGTCTTGACATTAGCGGCAGTCCCTCAAGCTACCTGCTCACAGTGCACGACGATGATGTTGACATCACCCCTTTTCTCTCCCTTCAGAATGCCGCTCTTGGTGGCAGCGGTGACGGCGAAGATTGAGATGGTGTTGATCGTGGCTTTACCCATGCTCGTCTGCAAGATGACGCACAGAGTGACGATAATGACAACGACTCGGCGGACATCCTCGAAGCAATCCTTGGCCATATGGGTGAGTGCAAGGACGCGGGCTACGACGATAATGGGGTGGATGTCAGTGTAGGTGTCGGTGTTGGTGCAGTTGTAGGTGTAGGTTTCAATGGTCAAGGTGTCAGTCTAGGTGGTGTAGGTGTCGGTCTAGTTGTGACTTCCCCCCCCTCACTTCCCTCGACTCTTAGGGAGCCCATCTGACATCTGGGAGTCTTATGACATAAATTAGCATTTGCCCTCTTGATGAGTTTATCTCTTTAATAAACACTCTCTCCCTCTGAAAATTTTGGCACGCAAACTTTTTGTCCTCGACGTTCTACTTTCCCTCACTGGGGTCCTGATTTACAGCTCGCAAGCAGTAGATTCAAATCCGGACGGCAACGCTCAGGCGCCTTCAGTTCCCGCGCAGCGTGTGATCACGGCTTACCTCATGCGCTTGTGGCCCTCTCATCAATATTTTCTAAACAACATTTGTTTGACTCGCAGCGAGCAGACTCTCGGTCTACAGAGCTCTCAACGTTTCAAGGCCTGCCCCGCAGATCCCGATGACACCATCTTTGGCATTCACTTTCCCACACCTCCCACTGACTCTCAGATAGAGGCAGATCCTTTTCTGGAGCAGAAGACATGGCATCTTAACTGGATGCCGCTTGCTTTCTTTCCTTGCAAGTTTCGGGCCACACAAACAGCTGACACGCTTCGTTGGTGAGATTTGGGTGGATTTTTCCTGTCAAGCGCTCGGGGCACCCATCCCACTTATGCGTGCTCATGCTGTCGCACGCACGCAATTGCCTGCCAGAATTTTGTGCTTGATCAGTACGGGGATCACGTGCTCATTTGTAAGAAGAGAGAGAGAATGTATATTATATGTCAGCCACTAATAGGGGAAAATGATGATTATGATAATGGAAACTCCTGGATCTCAGGTTGACTCCCCTGTTGATTGATGATTGCTTTTATTACTTGTAACAGTAGTTTAGTACCCTTGTTTGAGGGTCTATGTAGTTCAAATCCATGCAGATTTGGGTTCTCAGTTCTTGGAGTTTTTGCCGGAATCGAACCGACGACCTCGGGATTAACAGTCCCGCACTCTGACCAACTGAGATAGTTTTACATCGTCTCGGATAAAAAGCACACTGCAGCTGGGGCCATTGCCGGCCATGATCACGTCGAATCTCAAAGTCGATACATTATTCAGCCCGTCCCCGACAAGATAAGACTCGAAATGGTCATTGGAATACAAAACGAAATCCTGGACGGTCATCACAGGTCTCTTTTCAAATATCTCATTTGAAAAGAGACCTGAACTTTGACCATTGAGGATTTCGATTTGCGTTTCGACGAGCATTTGGAGTCTCATCTTCTCGGGAATGGGCTATACAGCGCTCGCTTTTTTGTTGTGTGGAAGAGGTTATCAACTGTGAGATTCGCACAACATCCATTTAGGTTATCGACTCTGAGATTCGAATGCGTCGGCACAACTAGCTTGTACACCACCTTGTTTGTTGATATCATCTGCATTGGAAAAAAATGCAGTTTGGAATTCGAGGATATGATGTTTTGGTATTGAATGTATCTCTCGTCTGTGAAAGGATTGGCAGCAGCATGCAGCATGGCCTCATAGTTAAGCTGCACCTCGGTGACTACCTTCACGCTCGGGCTCGCAGCAAGATCGGCAAATTCAAAAGTGACCACGCTGCCCAGAACATCACTTTAGTACCTGCGATGTTATCTGTCACTGGCAAGATTCATCCTGAATTCCTACGGCTCCTGTGGGTGATGGCTGACATGCAGACGGTTAAGTATTCTAATCTTGTTGGGGATGAAGATGACATCGGGAGTGAGCGTTTCAAGTGGAGTCGAGCTAGCACATTCAGCTATAATAGGTATGCGATCTGCCTTGCCGTTGTATACACTGTAGCCGTACGCACTCATTTATCGGTTCATGGCAAAGCTCACCCCATGGGTGCCACTTCTGTTCGTCTTCGGTCGGCAGCTGATTACCTCATCCGCAGTGCTCTTGACATCTCTTATCCTCGTCAGCAGGAAACCCTCGTGCAGGCACGTCTGATGCCAGCGGTCTTGTCCGTAGCGACATTATCAATGCCCTTGGTACAGGTGTAGACGGGGAAGGTGGCAATCCTTCACTGTCTCCTGGAATGACTGCTGTTGTCGTTCCCGGTTCTGTTGACTCTGCTTCTGTCCCGCTGTCGTCGGGTCGCAGTCTCTGCCTGACGGCACAAACCCAAGCATCGTATCGCAGCGACTCTTCGAGTCCCTCAGCCCATCGTCCCTCCTCTTGCTTTGAGGTTGACAACGAGGAAGCCGATGCATGGGCGAATGTTGACGTTGCAGACGGGCACACCAATGTCCGTGTGAGCGCTGTGATGACCGACGATGACAATGACGACGTTGCCAACGACGGTGATTTCCTTGACACTCTCGGAGAAATCCCTGGCGCTATATTCATGGCCTTGCCTGTTCTCGACCTTGATCTCGCTCTTGGCGCCGCCGACTCTAATGTCGAATTCAATTGTGAGATTTGGAGCCTTAGTCGCCTGGGCTATTTATACCCAGAGACAACTCTATTTGTGATCAAGCTTGATCACAAATGGAGTTGTCTCTGGGTATAAATAGCCCAGGTGACAAGGCTCCAACTGTCAAATTGCAATCCTCTTCTCTCTCCCCTCTCTCCCCTCCCCCCCCCCTTCACCTCTCCTCCTTCTTCTGCTGCTGTTGTGGAGCCCACCTGAAATCCAGGAGTTTTCACTATTATCATTGCCTTTTTGCCCTGTTCATGGCTGTCCTGTAGTAAACTTTCCTCTCTTTCCCAACCCCCCTTTTGCGATTCTGTCGACTACACGACAGCATGCACATGACGTTTGTTGTGATTCTGTACGTATAATACTGAGGTGGCGACCGACGACCACAGGTGTGTTCCTATTTGCATCTGCCATCAGATTAGGTTTGCTTCCCAAACAAGACACTTGCAGTGTTAGCCCTCAGTCAGTCACCGCTCCTATGTGAGATAGTCACGCAGTAGACCTGGATTCGCCCCTACGTGAAATTGTCACGCAGGAGCCCAATACTCGCTAGTTTTGGCTGGGGTTGTCTGTGCCTTCACCGACGACCTAGGGATTAACAGTCCCTTGCTCTCACCAACTGAGCCACGCTTGCGTGCTGTCCTCAGGCTCGCATCTGGTAGTGTATGCAATCTCAGACGAGTGTTTTTCGTTTTCAATACTTCGAGCTCCTTATGATGAGGTCACTCTTTAATGAACTCTATCACACACGATTCTGCTTACTGTTCGTTCTTCTTTCACTCGTCGCCACACAAAACACTGCAACACACTGCACCATGCTGCACAAAGCACTGCAACACACTGCACCGTGCTGCAACACATACGTCATTGTCGTCTTTGTCGCTCGTGTACCGTTACATCCTGCAACAGACTGCTGCACAACACCCTGTAATGCACTTCAACAAATTGCAACGTGCACGTCCTTCTCGTCTTTTTTGCTCGTGTGCCGTCTGCGGCACACCGCAATACAGCACACTGCAACACCCTTCACCATACTGCAACACTCTGCAACACATACTGTACGTCTTTTCTGCCAGCGGGCAGTCTGCAGCACACTACAACACAACAAACTGCAAAACACAACCCTGCAACACACTGCGGCACCATATTCGTCTTTCTCTTGTCTTTCGCTCACGTGTCCTCTACAAACACTGCAACGTAATGCAACACCCGGCACCACAACCCAGAACACTGCAACACGCTGTACGTGAGTCTGTGTACCCCGCCCCCGCGCCCCTTTCTTCCTCCCTTACACCACCCCCCAGCGAATTCCTCTGCCCATTCTCAGCCCGGACCAAGTTGTATCATTCAAAACTAAACGGCAGTCACACCCCCACCCGGTGCAGACGAGACAGCGGAATAGACCTTTTTGTGTGGGTTAAAATGGTTGCTCGATGTGAGAGTCATGATGTTACTCGAGTCACGCGTTGACACAAGCAGGGACACACCTTTTACTGTCAGCTGCATCCTAAAACAAATCAACAGGCCCTAGACGAGGGCAGGAGATAGCGACGACATTTCAGCCAAAGTTGGAGTGCAAGGCAAATATTTTTCATTGCATGTTTAATTTCTGTCGAAGAAATACGTGGTTAAAGGGCATTGACACACGAGGGCCACCGAATTCGAGGAGTCGAGTTCAAAATTGAGAAAAGTGCGGTGAGGCGCACTAAAGTTTGTACAAAGAAAGCTTTGGTAGGTTTCTTGTCGACGGATACTTGGGTCAAACTTGTGTTTTGTACAACAGCAGCCTTTACGAATCGAAAATTTAAGTCTATTTCGAAGCGGCTCCCAGATTATGTGCGCCTTACCCTCCTGGCGAGGTTAATCGGCGGTGCATCAACAACTCAGCACTCTTGAAGCACTCCTGAGCCTGCAGCCTACGTCCAACAGATTTCTGTCGCGAAGGACATGCACAGCAATGGCTGTTTACTCGATCTGCAGCACGCGGAGCACGTTGGTAGCACCGGAGATACCCTCCTGGATACCGCTGATGACAACGCACACGTCACCCGTCTTGCAAAGCCCGTTGACCTTGGCAGTGGCGAGGCAACGTGCAATGAGCGAGGCGGAGCCCACCATGGAGCCCACCACCATAGGATAGCACCCGCGCAGCACCAGGCACTGTCGGGCCACCTGCTCATCGCAGGTGGCGCACAAGACCGGCATGTGCGGCTTGTACTTGGAGACGAGGCGTGCCGTGCGGCCAGTCTCAGTGAGGCACAAGACGAGGGAGGCGCGGAGGTCAAAGGCCGTCTTGACCGCAGACGAGGCGATGGCCTCGTTGATGTACTCGGGGCCGAGGGCCTTGGCATGCGCACGCAGTGCGGCAAATGTCTGAGTGTGATCCAGCACCTTTTCGGCCTCACGGCAGATAGTCACCATAGTCTCGATGGCCTGGATAGGATACTTGCCCTTGGCGGTCTCGCCGGAAAGCATCACGCAATCAGTGCCTACAGCGTGTGTGTGTTTCGAAATCTCTCAGCATCGCACTTGTCACACAAACTGTGCCACACGGACTTATGAAAGTCAATCCATAAGTCGGGCTGGGTACCGATGCACCTACAAACACAAACGTCGGCAAACGCTGCAACACACACGTTTCGCACACACCAATCGCACGCACATTACACCACACCGCTGCCATCCACACGCAGCCGTGTATTATACATACATCTATATCTATATATACGGCACAATATACATATATATATGTATTTACGTATATGGCCATGATACATATACGATACACACCATCGAAAACGGCGTTGGCAACATCGGAAGTCTCAGCACGAGTAGGGCGCGGGTTATTGATCATAGATTCAAGCATCTGTGTGGCAGTCACAACGGGCTTGCCCGCAATGTTGCACTTGGAGATAATCATCTTCTGCGCCAGCGTCACCTTTTCACCGGGAATTTCCACCCCCATGTCGCCACGTGCCACCATGACACCATCGGTCACAGCAAGGATTTCGTCGAAGTTTTCGAGACCTGAACAATTGGTGCATGCTCAGACTCGGGGCGTTTCGGGCCATTTCATATATATTTGTGTTGCAGTGTGTTGTGATGTCACACATTGTGAGTCATGGTGACTACGAGCGATTTCATACGTCTCGAAAGCGCATTACACGTCTTGAAAGTGCATTACACACGTACGTATAAACTATCACCACCTGCATGCAAACGTTACAGACAATATTTTACACGACACTCAAAGCAACGCACCCTCTTGGTTCTCAATCTTGGAGATGATCTTGATATTCTTGCCGCCGTTATCATCAAGGTGCTGTTTTTTGTTAATTCACATCAGCACCGGCAAAAACACGCGCCTGTTCGACATGTGCGCTACATCGTCGTGCGCGCTTCACCCCACCCACTTATGCTGTGATTTAGACTGGGCATGCACATACTTGCACATGTTTATGCATGTCTACGTGCATTCAAATGTAGCGTAGATGAAGATTGATGCATGCAGACGTGACGGCTTGACTCATAAGACTGCCAGAGACGCAGTTAAGACCACACAATACAGATACATACTAGTTTACTTGAATGTGTGCATATAGATGGCCGTTTCACCCAACATACTAAGAAGAAGCAGTCAGGACCGCACGCGCCAACTCTTATAGATCTCGTGTATAGTCGTCTCCGACGGTTGGATTGATTAGCCTCACCGAGTTCGAACATGCACTGAGTGAATTCATGCAGCAATGTATGTGATGTACATATGTCGATACAAACATTGTGTTTCAATCTCAGATTAGTGCTCGCGCATGTAGCCCAACAGGCAGCAACGACTTGCAGAACATGCCTACGTACACATATCGCTGTGCAGTAAGGTGTTTTCTGCGTCATTTGCGTGATCTTGCTGATATCAATGCACAATTCAAGCACACACGTATCAAAATACACACAAAACGAGCACACACGTATCAAAACACACACACACTACGCGTGTAAATACACACAGACCTACACACATAGGTAAATTTTCCTGTGTCTTTTCGCGGGAACAGATGAGAGAAAACACGGAGCGAATCACTGTGTGTGCTTGCTGTAGTCTAGCTTCATGTGCTCACACAAATGGACGCTTACTCGTAGAGCTACACACATACACTCAGTATGTCATGCGCGATGCTGCGGACAGATGGCAAAGACAAATGCGCATAATGATGACACATGCACCTGCATAAAGCATTTTAGATAGAGATATCAAGGCACTAGAACCAATGTGCCGGCACCAAACAACAGGCGCCGTAAATACTCGGGAAAATATGGAAAATGGATGGCGCCTAAGAAGTCTTGTGGGGTCAACCATTTTTTGGTTGACCCCACAAGACATCAAATCACCACACACATGCAGCACAGCACAATCACACGCGGTACCTTGCGGATACCGATGACATCTGAAGCCTTCCTGATGAAGGAGGCCGCCACGAAATCTACACCCTGTGTGAGTGAGGATTGCGAGAGAGGTGTGAGGAGGGATGGGGTGGGGAAACAGAAAGAACGCGCGAGAGCGAGAGAATCGACAGGGAGGGTGAGTGGGATGGATGCAGAGAGGGGCAGAAGGCAGAGAGGATTGGAAAAGGGGGGATGTAAATGTGTGTATATAGACAGAGACATACAGATATGTATCACGGGAGAGCAAGCGAGAGAGCCAAGAGGGGGGATGAAAGGACAAGGCACATATACGTGCATGTGTGTGTCTTTGTGTGTCATGAATCTGATGTGTATGCGTGTTTGTGTGTGGATATATGCGTCTGTATATATTTAGGGATAGAGAGTGATCTACTGACAGCCACACATACACGCACACACACCTGCTGGCAACCGAAAGTGAGATCGAGCTTGTCCTTTTCAGTGAGAGCGGGCAGAGTGATCTTTACGCCTGCCAATATCCACCCAAAGTAAACCAACCAATCGCACACCAGCACCAGAGCATGTATATCTATATATTGATAAGCACATTAATAAGTACATGTATATACTTACAATGATACATGCCGATGTATTAAACAACTACAAAACCAGAGACATGCGAATTGCGCATCTCAAAAATGATACCAACCCACTGTGAATAAAGAATAATGTAAGAAGCGTTGGGCCAAACGATGCACCTAGTGAGTGGGAGGGGTCACATCCCTACCACAGTTGATCAAAAAAGTTTCACGCCAGCGCAATGCACTGTCTTGCATTTGCAGCTCTCAGCATGTTGAAGTTGAAGCACTCAGTGTGTTGCAATTGCAGTACTTTGCACATCCGTGCACTACCATGCGGCGAATTACAGGAGGATCCATATGTTGACGTATTGTTGGAATGCAACTGCACCACAGTCCCACTCACTCGAATGCTGCAATACTATGTGTTGTATTGATATGGTTTGTGAGTATGTTCTGGAAGTATAGTTGTGTATGCAAAAAGATTACCGGGAAGATTTACACCCTTCCTGCCACCAAGATCACCCGAGTTGTTTACTCTACACTTGACGTCTTCACCCTTCTTCTCGATGACAGTCAACGAGATCAGACCATCGTCAACAAGAATCTGGTGTGTTCGTGCGGGTATGTCGTGCGTGCGCGGGTGCATGTGTGTGATGTCAGTCATCGAAAAGGACCTGGTGTGATTGTTTGTTTGTGTATGGTCGTGTAAGTGGTGGACAGAGATCTAATGGGTTTATCGACTGCAAGTGTGTATATAGGTGGCCGTTTCACCCAGCATACTAAGAAGAAGCATCAGGACCGCACGCGCCAGCTCTTATAGATCTCGTGTGTAGTGCTCCGACGGTTGGATTGATTAGCCTCACCGAGTTCGAACGTGCACTTCTACTCGTATGCTTGTATATCCATGGTTGGGTGGGTGTTCGTGTATATGTTAAATACCTCATTGCTGAGATGCATGCGTTATGTTCACCGCGACAGTTGAACAAAACACTTTGTTACACATGAACACAAATCAACAAGAACACCACAGACATGTTGAGATTTAATCGACGACACACACACACACACACACACACACACACTCAACACCTCGGCTTGTTCGATGCGTCGACTGACGTGTTTCTGTCAGTACAGCTGACATTCTACACAACATACACATATTCACATATTCACGCATTACACACATACATGCAACACGAAATACTCTACACGACAAACCCACACGCAAACGAACCACCCCACAATATACGAACGACTCTACACATGTACTCATATACATACGTACATACGTGATCTACTCATACATACACGAATTCATCTAGACGACAAACACACACACACACACACACACACACGAGCATTCCCGCACAAAGGATGTTGTGGTTCGCTCCCGACTGTCTATAGCCACAGAGCAAAAAACAGGAATATAGATGAACGAATGACAAAGATAAGACGAATGACAAAGATAAGACACAAATACCTATACGCACACCATACGCTTACGGAGCATGCGTTCGACATTTCACAAACGCACGAGCACACACGACACACAGTGCCACCAATCTGAATGGACGTGGCAAGAACTCTGCAAGATTGGCCACACTGCTTTTGGCACCACCCCCCCACACACACATACCGTGCCACCAATGTCAATAGAAAGGGCAAGATCTTTGTAAGACTGGCCCACACCATTCTCGTCACCAACGAAATCCCAATCGTTGTAAAGCCAAAAGTCCTGCCATGCGGAACCAGTATGTTAGCTTGTGGGAACCAAACGTTTGAGAGTTGATTGAATATTCGCCTGAAACCACTCGAGCCCACCGCCCTCGTGTGCCACTCGAGGTGCTCTGATGCAACACAGACTTCAACGCAAAAATTGAGATCAGTCGAACAACTAAGCACCTGGAGCGGCGTCCAGAGGAGGATGGCTAAAGCCATCCGCCGTAAAGACCTCACGCGGGTCGGTGCTGGAGGCTCAATGATTATTATTGACTCTGCTGACATAAAATTCACATGATGCTGCACACATGTACCTGGCCCTCCTTGAGCTCAACATCCTTGCCATCCTTGAGGAGGCCAGTTCGGATCTCAGGACCCTTCGTGTCAAGCATAATAGCGCACATGCGCTTGCTCTTCTTCAACGCCTCGCGGATGTTGGCGATGGTCTGTTCACGGCCCAAGAAAAAATGCACATAGCGTGTGAGTCAGTGAGTGGATGCTTTGTGCAGAGCGCAAGTAAGAACGGAGGAGTAGGTGGATATGTGCGTGGGCTAGCGGACGGAAAAGGTACAAGAGACCAGTGCAGCCAGACGCAAGTTCAAAGCACAACAAGCGTCAATTTGTAGCTGTCACCTGGGCGTGGTAAGGGTGGTCGCCGTGAGAAAAGTTCATGCGGGCAACATTCATGCCTGCAGCCACGAGCTTGGAAAGGTTTTCAATGGTTTGCGTCTTGGGACCAATCGTGCAAATAAATTTTGTGTGCACAGCGCCGCGCGCAGGCGCAAATGCGCCCTCTCGGGCAAAATTGATGGACAAATTGTTCTCGAGCGCAGTACCAGCGCCACCCCTGTCCCGGAAACAAGACACATACTCTGAATCAGTCGCGTAGTGCATGCAAACAACAGATCAAGGG